>JAAUXU010019128.1_pt1 | contig 25204 bp, 18 predicted proteins | sample 7278151 | NCBI WGS metagenome assembly JAAUXU01 (sample SAMN14350113, study PRJNA611818) | marine sediment metagenome | isolation source: surface marine sediment (1.8m) | place: French Polynesia: Moorea | collected 2018-08 | reverse complement strand
CAGTCACAAAGCTTCGATCTGTCAGCGGCGTCACCTCAGCAAGTCATGATGAGGAACAGCAGCTAATTGTGACATTGCTGCTTAAGCCGCAGGAAAACTTTGGGCCTCAACTGGATATAAAGTGCGCTCAAGAGTCCTCTGCCATAATCACTTACAGCTCATCAACCACCAACAGTTCGAAAATATAAATGGCAGCAAAATAACCATAAATAAGTCAATATCTTGCCATTGAGAAAAAAAAATTTCGAAAAATTTAATGTTTCTTTTTTTTTTTTTTTTTTAAAAAAAAAAAGCTGTCTCTGAAATTGTCTTTGATTCCGTTTCTAATGCTTGCGAACGAGAATCCTGGCGGAGCCAAAGTCATTTTTCTGGTGTTTTTTTCCTTATAAATCAAACATTTCTTTTTGGGACACTGAAGTACTGGTGCACAGGGCTTACAGGTGCCATTCTAAAGAACTCCAGGCGGGGCTAAAAGGTCATGAAGGCCCGAGACCTTTAAAATGCAAAAGAGGGTGGGTGTAACGGCCTTGCCCAGATCGACGTTCGTGTTACTTTCTTATTTGCTGACGCTTTCTTTATGCTATTGCACAAGGAACTAAAAAAAATAGAAGTGGCTGGGTTCAAACTTGTGACCCCGGTCTACACAGCACATAAATATGTACTGAGTGCATACACACTAACCACTGAGCTACCTGATCTGGGAGGTCAGCTGACCCTTGTTCTGTAGCCACCCGCTGTTGGTAGAAATATACGGCCCGCCCCATTGTACTGGCAGCGGAGTCGCCAAACTTTTCCATACGGTAGTACAGGGGTCAAAGTGATACCATACAGCTCGCTGAGAGTAAATGAGCCAGGCGCATGCACAAAAAAGTGAAGTTAAGGTCCATGCACCAGAACAAGAGGGTACCCAAAAACTGACTATTTCCTCATTCCATTTGCCTAGAATGGATCCTAAGAGAGTTCTGCACTAAACTATAGCGTGCAGAAAGTGATAACAAAATTGACCTGGCCTTCTATAGGCGTATAGATTTGTATATATGAGTGTCAGTTACTGTGGATCACTGAGCGTCTGAGGCGTCTGCCGGAGTAGATTCTCCTCAATGGTGGCGAGAATTTCCGTCCTGCAGAAGAGTAAGGCTTTTTCTTGGGAAGACGGAAAGGCCAAGGCCAAGGCCGTGGAGGCAGCAGAGGCAGCAGCAGGCGCAGAAGGGTCGAACTGGCACAAAAACCAAGTGGGCATCACAGACTTGAGATGTGGCGCCAACGAACGCCCCACTTTCTTGATAACTGAAAATAAAATAAAGAGTTGGTTTCTCATCTCAGTGATTCATCCACAATTCACACCTCGACGACTCAAAATCTGCCTTAAAAGTTGTCCACCCACCCAAAATAAAAAGAGTTTGAGCACCCCCAAAGTGATGGAAGGCGGCAGCGAGGGAGGAGGATTCGGAATTCCACTCTGCAGGAAAAATATGGGAGCCGAAGTGCGGACAAAGCAAGATTGAGAATGGAGGAAGAGGTTGTTAGGAAAAGTAACGAGCGGGTGGTGCCAAAAACATGGATGTGAACGGTGCGACAAGCACAAAAAAGACTACTGCCGGTGCTCGCGCACCTGCGCCGTGTGCAGCGCACATGCAGTGCGCCAGGCCGGCTGGGGTGACGTTTCCTCGCTCCACCCTGTGGCGAAGTGGGGCAGGGTGGGAAAGGGCAGAATCTGCTGCAACTCCCTGTAGTCTTAAGTGAAATGGCCCTCAGGAAAACGACATTTTCTCCACGACGGCTGGAGAGAATGGGAATTGTTACGTGCAAGTAATTCGTGACACGGGGCCACTCTCTACAGGGGTTAAACTTACGACAAGGGGGGGGGGAGGGAGGGGTTAGAAGAAGCCGTTTGTTCTTAGTCCAGCAGTGGACTTAAATAAGGAGTTTCCGACCTCCAGAGCAAAGCTATGATTTCTGCCTCTCCGTGTCCTCGTCAAGACAGGAAGAACGCGGAGACCAACCTGGTGGGGGGCAGAGGCGACTGCAGCTTCAACTGGCGCAGCTGAAGCGGACCGACGCCGTCTTCGTCACCACGGCCACGGTAGGAGGAAGGAAATTCGGACGTCCAGGGGAACCTTTGAATGAGCTCTCAGTCATCCATGCCCACGCCAAATCGGCGGGAACCGCACTTGTCATTGTGAAGGATGAGAAGTTCTGATGCTGATGCCAAGCGCCGACTGCGGTTGTACGACAATGGAGCCATTGAGCACTGATCTCCCCGCTCACGTGACGGACTTGCCCGGTTTAACTGGATGGCGGACTGCGCTTGTTGGCCGAATTGGCAGCAACGAGGCAGTCCAGAGGGCTTGTGGTCTGCTATGGACAGTGTAAAAGGAAGCCAATGCAAGAGAAAAGTGATAAGCATCAATTCACCATCATGCCAACCTGCAGCGCCCACACATGCTCCACCAGGCCTTCCAACAAGGACGTCATCTCATTCCTTGAACATTTAATGCACTGCCTTTTCCATACATTATGCATCATTTCTAGACGCATCATTCCTCCATCTGCATTAAGACAACGCTGATTTCAAAGATTTAACTGTAGTAGAGTGTGGAAAGGTCACGGTGAGAAAGTGTTACGGTGAGGAACTTTCACTCTACCGGAAAAAAGGGTGTCAATTATGTGATGAGTACACATTCAAGCAACTTAATTGACGCAGTCGCTTGTATAACTTCGTACCTGCTATGTACTGGAAGTACGTATAGTTTTTGTCGGCTGCCAATTATCGCCTGGGAAAAATTAATGGAAATGTCACTATATAAAATGTTTTAGCACCATTATTATTTCTTTGTCCCTTATTTCATTGTTTGGGCACTAAAATCAATTCTTTGGCACTTTTTTCATCCTTTTGGCTCTGACATCAACTCTTTGGGACCTATGTCACTGTCTCACCACTATCAAGTCATGAACATGTTTCTCAATGTTAAAAGCACTAGTTTGCTTTCGTAAGTCGTGTCACTGTCGTAGACTCCACACTCATGATGATCCAGTTATGTTGCTGTCGTAGCCTCTACCCTCACTTGTGGTGATCACAGACTGCTTGTGACACCTTTACTAACTTCAGTTATGTTATTTAATGCAGTCAGTTCAGAATCTAGCTCCGTTGTCAGCCACTTTAGGTGACAAGCTATTGATTTTACAACCTCAGCCATTTTTTGGGTTATACTTTTTAGTGGAATCCACCTTAAAACAGGTGACGAATTAAATTTTCGCGGTTTGTGTTTTTGTTTCGGCTCATTCGACAGCTGACTGGACATTTGTGATCAGACCACTTCTGCTCGCCTGTCAGCGAAGACAGGGCAGGTCCGTGGTCCATGTTCACACAACTTCACTCAGGAAGTTTTGTCTCCAGAGTCTTCCAACAACCGGCAAGAAAGCGCCATCTACTGAGGGCTTTTGTCACTTCACCCAGCCTCAAAGCAGTTGCTGCTTTGCCGCCAAAGAGGACTTTTCTCTTCAGCTGGAGGCAATTCAAACACAATAGAGCTGCTCTCACCCATAGAGGGGTATTTTTGCAGTGAGCAGCATCACATTTTCTTCTCAGTTGCGACGAAAGAGAATAGAGGTCGCGCCGCAGTTCAGCCGCAGCCACGAACCATTGGCGCACTGGCGCATCTATTGTAAGAGTGACCTCGCCCCCCTTGCGCCTCTGGGTCAATGGCTCTTCGCAACAGCTGACCTCGGACGTTAAGTCTCTCCCTCCTTGACCGTCCTGGGCTTAAGCACAGACTTAGTAGTTACACCCAGACCTCCAGCCTGGCAGAGCCATCTATTGGATCCCTGATAGGCAGCTTGGAGGCAGAAGGACAGCTTGAGGGGAGGGAGGAGAAGGAGGGGTGAGCAATAGGGATGCATGCAAGTAGTCCGTGGTAGAGATGAGCAGTCCTCCGTTATTGACAGTGGAATATCCCAAAGCACCCGGATTTGAAAAGTCAGACCCCCAACATCACTACTTAAGCTGTCATTCTGCTCCAAGCTGCCTATCAGGGATCCAACAGATGGCTCTGCCAGGCTGGACATCTGGGTGTAACTACTAAGTCTGTGAGCAGGCCCACTGCCCACTCCAACTGATTTCTTCTCTCCCCCTCTCTGGCCATAGATAGCTACTGATAGCTACTGATAGCTACTGATTCTGCATGTGGTATAGGCAACTTTGGACCTCGATATTGGCCTCAAAGCAACCCCAGACCTAAAGTGCTACGCGATCTCTTTCAAGTTTGTGAGAAGGAGCGTCTGCTGACCAAGTTTGGTGACGTTCAGTGCGCGGTTGGATCGTCCATGACGTGGACAGACGGATACACACACACCACAACCACCACCCACCCACCCATGGATACACCGAGTACGCAAAGTCATTTTACGATTGTCACTAGGGTTCGACAACGAAACCTCGAAGTCAGCTGTCGAGCAAAGTACTTCCTTCTCTACCATTGGGCCTCTCTTCACGCATAACACAGCGGAAACCGCTTAATCTTGCCCGCTTCGAATCAGAAACACTTGCACGACTCAGGGTAGGGCCTACAATTGCATGAAAAAAATGCCCAGCATTCTTTTCTGTGTTTGATCTGAGGTTAAGGTGAGCTCAACATTTGAGGGGCACAGTTTTAAAGTCCCACACTGTCTGACGCTAAAGTTGCACCCTTTGAGAGTAGTGATTTTTGCTCTTGGGACCAGGACCTTGGCAACGTTGCACATTTAAGCGAGTTGCACGATTGAGCTTGCTCCACTGTACCTCTATTGTCGACAGACGTAGGATGAGGTTAAAATTGTCAAGCTCAGTCAGACTTCTTTTTCTCCTTCGTTGTCGAGCTTGAGCAAGCTTGCAAGGCAAAAAATAGCACCCCAAAAAAAGGCAGAAAAACAGTGCAGGGAAGCAAATCTCAGCTGAGAAGTAAGCTTATCCTGTATGTGTACACGCATGTACTTTGTACTTTTACATTCTTTTTTTTCACAGTGCGCGTGAGTGCACGTGAAGACACTTGCCATAGATTCTTACCTTCAGAAGTCCTCGCACCCCCCCTCCTCCGCTATGGATACGTGACAAGCGTGTGAGCCGACGTCGGGAGCGCCCGAACAGGCCTAATAGGCCGGCAAAAATACATGCGCTGGCTCGTGAGCTACTGAGCTCGAGCCAGGCTCCGTCCTGGGCCCAGTGTTAGGCCTACTTTCAGACAATCTACTGTACCTCTAGCCCAGATCATGCTCGGAGCCAGCAAATGCTGGAAAGCTCCGTGGCTGTCCGGCTTTGAGCGTGCATGAACTCCCACGACTTCCCCTCCCTAGCATGTGCTGGATTTTTATCCGTCTAGCTGAGACTGCCTAGATGAGTCCCAGATTGGCCCGGGCTTTGACAACATTGAGATGGTATCTGTGACTGTCCAGCACGCACGCGACCTCCACGTCCTTCTTGGAGGCTCTCACGCCCAAGTCGATGGACGCCAAGTCCTCCTCGTACACTTAGTTCCTCCCATCAGGCGGTGAATGAGTCGCGGCGGTGGCTCCATTTGCCAGAAAAAGAGGCAACGATTATTTCTCGGTCCCTTTTTGCCCAATTGCCACAGCAGAACTGCTTGGTTCGTTCGTTTTCCGCCCACCTCTCTGCAGTAATGGCCCAGTGTGGTGGAGAAGCTTCTCTGCCTCCTTAAACCATATTACCGCTCAATATGACAATTTTCTTTTCTTCCAAATCCAGTGTAGTTCATGCATACAGATGCATACAGAGACTACTACATTTTGGTCGGCTAACATTTATCAGGGAGCCTAAAGTGCGTGGATTTGATGCTGAAATCTTTCTCGTCCAACCTAAAAATGTAACCTAAGGAACATATTTTGTTATGTAATCTTTTTCTTTTAAAGTAGGTCGTCATTTCCATTCACATCTTGGGATCCTCATTTGTCGGTTGCTTCGCAGCACTGGTGCGTCCCTCTCCGGCCTCGTCACGGCCTCAGTCACGGCCTCGGCCTCAGCCTCAGTCAGTCATTTTCACTTGATCGCATTGGCGTGTCGCACGTTGTTTGGAGCGACAAATGATCCAAGAGCACGACTTTTTATCCTCGCCGAAAAATTATTAACCGTTGAGGGGGGGAGGGGACCAAGACCGCCCACGTCATCATTACAAACTGTACGGACGTGCTTGAAGAAGAAAAAAAAATGGCCTCCTTGGTAGGGTTTCCTTCTGTCGACAAACTGTGCGCAGGAGGAGCTGCTGCTCTTTATTCATTTGGCCGGCGGGCGCAGCTGAATTGTACGAGGTGGTTCACGGTGCCGGAGGACGACGACGACGAGAAAGATTTATGTGGGCCTAAAAAAAGGGGAAAGATTTTTAAAGGTTTATTGCTAACAAAAAGACAGACACGAAGAGCAAATAAATAAATCCTTCCTTGAATGGGACGGCTAAGAGAGGCACAATGCGCTCCCGCTGTTCAGACGATTACCATGGCCTAGAATCGATCATTCCGTCGTCACACTTGAGAGAAGCGACCGAAGCCCTAGTGTAAGCTGCGAAGGAGGGAAGTCCTAAAACTTGCAGCCGGCTTACGTCGTACCTGGCCTACTCCACGTATGTGAACGCGCAGAGGGGCGACAAGTACCAGGTCGTACTCAACGAACCCGATTGCGCAAACGGCAGGAAAGCTGTCGGGATCCTCGTGCCAGTCGAGGCGATTCCCCCCGATTATATCGGGTGGGGGGTTCTTTAGCCACTTTCACCCTATTACAATTCACCTAACAGTCATCCTATTTCTGCAATACACACTGATAAGGTCCGACATCCATGTATCCTTCCTAATGCATGACCTTCAAGAGCCTTACAAAGTCTGTTCCTATATATTTTCTGATGAGTTTCTCACCCACATTAGGTGGAAATTTCTCCCAATGACCTCGTTGAGACTGTTTCATAACTCTTCAGACTTGGCCATTATACGTTAATGGTGTTGGCGTCATGACAAATCTATGGAAACAAGAATTATAATTGTGCTTAAAAACTTCTTAAAGAGAGATGGTGAAAGATGCTCCAAGTTTCCAATACTCTTGGTTAACATGGCTTTTTTGTGACATACCATCTGACATAGGCAGTACAGTGGGCGCCGGGTATAACGAATACTATGGGACCAGAGCCATTTGGTCGGTAAAAGCGCCAGGTGCTAGACCAGACTTACCCCACTCCACTAGCGAGACGCATCCAAAGAGCTGCAGACCTCACCAAAAAAGGAGGGGCTGCAGACTTCCACAAGAGTCTTTTCAATCTTCAGGCCATCCATCCACAATTGTAAAATTCTCTAAGGTCGAGAGACACAACTTTTTGTTCCAACCCTTGTTTCAACCAGGCATTATATCCAGCTTTGGGGGTCATTGTATCCGAAGTAATGAAGCAGTTTTATTCTACGAGTATATGGGACCGGGCCAAAGTGGGCGTTATAAGCGGCTGATCGCTATATCCGTGGCCGCTATAAGGGGCGCCGCTGTACCAAAGCTGGCGCCATCTAGTGGCCATTCTTAACAAGAAACAATAGTAGCAGCTCAGTCCACAAGAAAATACTTGACTTCTGTCGATCCAGTGAAAAAAAAACCCTCGAGATTCTTGAGGAGATTCAACACTTGACCTCTATAAGCCCGGAGAGCGAGAAATTTGCAATGCTACTGCACATCTTCTTTTTCAACAATTTTGCTTTCCGTCATTGCACAATGGTCGAGCAAAAGGAATCCAAGCTTGGCTATTTCTATCTACCAACTTGGCTGCTCATCTATCTGCTACCCTTTTCTTCCTCCTCGTCTGTGTGGGGCAAAAAGGAGAAGCAGTCAGGGAGAAAAAGAAACAGCGCATGGAAATTGGAACCTGATCCCTGGACTGCCCCATGTTCTTGACTCCGTCGTCCTCGGCCCGGGTGGCGTGATTCCCGAGCCCATAAGCACAAACAACGCACTTGGCTGTCTGCGACGATGCATAATGCAAGAGGATGAACTCTCCAAACTTTCGACCTAATAACATCTGTACACTTCAGGCTTGCTTGACAGCTCGACTCGTAGTCACCTTTTCTTTTTTTGACTTTCCACGAAAGTTTCTTGGTGTCATCACTTTAAGTGCGTCTTCTCCCTCCCCCTTTGTGCAATTGGCCCTCCTCTTTTTTGCTCAAACATTTTGTCTCATAAATCAATAGACGTTTTCCGTGAGGCCTGGACAGCACTTTGCGTGTCTTCGATATTTGCATTCTGCCAGTCCATACATATGTATGTGGGTATCAGCACGAGTTGCAAATATCATCTAATGTGGTGGCAAAAAAACACTGAGGCATCGAAACTTTTTCTTCCTGCCCTCCCTCTCTGCCTCCCTTCAGACCTTGGCTTCTGATAACAGTGGCAAACTTGTTTGTAGGACATAATATTCAAGGTTCCAATAAAACCATTGAAAGAGCTGGTTCCTATTCCATGCATCGGCTGCTCACTCCTCCTTCAAGGAAGTTGTATAATTTTTTGTTCTCCCTGGTACTTCTCCGCCTCTGCTACACAACCCATGGACCATGTGTTTACCAGCACTTCTTCCCTATGTACTGTTTGCAGTGCATTACATAGGGAAGAACCAATATGCAGGTACGGAGAAGTAGCAGAGCTTTAGGAGACGAGGATATTGTAAAGTGGCCATGGTGCCTTCAGAGCGTGATCTATCCCGGTGAGAGTTACAACGCTCAGAAGTGGTCCTGCAATAAAGCTTTTTTCTATGTCTACTGTGTGTGTGTGTGTGTTGACTGCTGGCGCGTACAAGTTCGGGCCTATTGTGCGCATAGTGTCCGTAGGTACAGTGTGAGTCAACAAAAAAGTTGTTTCTTCAAGCCCAAGTTTCTCCTCACACTGTTGTTCCCCACCTGCCCGCATGCACAGCTCCTCCTTCTTATTGACGTCCAAGCGGTCATTTCTTTTTTCACTTAGGTAGAACAGCTTCCGATGTTTCCCATACATACGCACACGTGTGAACTGTGCCCAGAGCTGTCGATAGAGGGGCGGGTGTGGGTCAGCCCTTGTCCCAATGGTGGGCAGTCCTCCCCCTCCCCTTCATTTAGGTTTCATTTAGTCAAGTTAAATCAAAATAGCTCTCTGGGACCACCTGGGGCCCCAGAGGAGAGGGTCCCGGGCCAACCTGGAGTCCTTAGCCAATCGCAACCCTGCCCAACAACATAGGCGAAAATGTAGCCTGCCTTGTATATGTTCCCACTGACCTTCGCCTACCCTGGACAAAACATGGACGACTGAGGCAACGTCAGAAAGTTGCGTGAGCGGAAATGAAAAAGTAAGGGAGTCTTCCCCTTTATTCGCGTTCAGAAAGGTCCCTACGCTGTGTAATGAGCGCTACAAAGTGTTCATAAAACTGAACTTGTCAGAAAGCCCGAGGAGGCTCAATCACTTTGTCAGAGCTTAAGCGAGCGAGGAACAGCCCAGAATGATAATCTACCCGACGAATGAAATTAATGTCATTCTCTCTCGTTGCCGAGTGAGCTTTCTTTCATCCTCGATGTGTGTTAGCCTAGACTTAAGGGGGGGGGGAGAATAAACGCAAGAGGGAACTGTGGGAATTCCCCCCCTCCCCCTGAGGACACATAAACGCCTAGTTCGTAGAGTTACATTAACATGAGACAAGCTTCCCCTTACTTTCAGGGATAGCCCCCCCTCCCTACACCCCTCAAGTATGAAAAGTTTGTTGCCCTATCTAGCTGCCTGTGTATGTATATGCAAAAGGTGCTTTAGTCGCATGCGGGGAGAGCCTGCCTTAAAACCCCTCGGGCACTCAGTTGTTGCCTCGGTTCATTTATCAAAAAGCAGGGAACAACGAGGAGGAAGAAGAAGAAAAAAATGGAGCCACTTCTACTTAGGGACGACGCTCAGGATGACGCGACACTTACGGCACAGTCATCTGTACTTACAAGGTCACTGCATTGGGAAGCTCCTTTTTTTTGGGGGGGGGGAGGGGGGAACTTGGGCTACGTCGAATTCCCCTGCTTTCTCTCCCCCCCCCATTTTTTGCTAATTTCTTTCAACCACTTGAAAGTTCCCAGAGTCCTCGGTTGTTCTAAGGACGATACTCTTCGATCCTCGTGTGGGAGCTCAATTTTCTCGAGTAGTCGTCTCATCATTCCTTATCTTAACGCTAACAACAGACAAAGGAGTCTTCTACTTTCCTCCCCCCCCCCCCTCTTTTTTCTCCGGCGTCCAACCAAAGAGTTGTTTTACCAGGCAAAATTGCCTCTGATAAATTGCAGCCGACGTCTTCTTCCTTCGTAATTTGCTGCATTCGCTTGTGTGGCAACGACGTCATTTGTAGTCGCAGACGACTCTGCAGTCATTACCGATGATTATCGCTGCCGTCAGGTGATCGTCAGGTGCAAACACAATTCGGAACTCACCTTTTATCAGTGACGACGCTGACGACGACGACGCTGTGAGCAGCTTTTTATTATCTTGCTTTGTGAGTAAAAAAAGGGGGGGGGGGTTCGACGCCCTCGTCCTCTACCACCTTTGGAACATTCACTCCCTGCTTCCACACCCCAGGCAGACCAGTGTTTCCCAAGCCTTTTTGTGCCTTTGCCCCCCCTTAGAGCACTCTGACTATGCTCATAAGAACACGATACAAACGCTGTACATTTCTGTACTCTCATCAATTCGTGTAATACTCACCAGATGGACCCAAATCTGTAGATGACGCATCTCAGAAGTATCTGCAATTGAGACTTGGCTACGGACTCTTCTGTGGGTTTCGGCATCTTTACAAATGACTTTGGTACGCGAGATTGATGTTGACATGTGAGTCCATCAAATGATCGGTTAACCAGACATGCTAAGCATTCTGGCATCAGCTGCCTCGATACAAAGTTGTCAAACAACCTGTGACTTGAACAACGAGGTACAAAAGTTGATGTTTTTCCGCAAAAGAAGAACACACATTACATTTCTTTACTAAATGTCTGGTTGAGAAATTCAGTTGTTGCCCCAAAAATCTGCCATCGCATGAAAGAATGGGAAAGGAGCTCTCGACAGATTTCGGTTGAATGCTGAACAAAACTTGAGACATCATGAAGTTTTATAGAAACAAAGGAAAAAGGGCTTTTCTTAAGAAAGGAGTCGGGGGCTGGGCCTGTTCTTCATATGACAGGCACTTGTGACTGATATATAACGCGATCACATGAGTTCGCCATGTGAGACTTCACTCAGCCATCTGAAGGACAAGGCCAACGTGGTGCACACGTGTGTTTTCTTCTTCCTCTTCCCCCAAGACCAGGCTTTTCATGGGCCTATGATCGCTCACCTCACGCAGCCTGAAGCCACTTAGTGAACGCACCCTATACATAACAGGCCTCATTCTTAGCTGTCGAAAAAAGCACGAACCTGACACTTTATATTAGATAAAAATCAGGGAAGTTTCTACGTCACTATTTCATAACCAAGTAACTGTCTGACACCTACGAACCGACAGGATCGATCACTGTGCAGCATGTTAGAAAATCTACTCTTTTGTTACGTCTTCCGCCTTCTTTCCCCATCACCCCTTAAGGGATTTTTTTGGACCCTCTGTTATCTTCCTCCTCCTCAGGGGAGCGATCTTACCCACTTTGAGAAACACTGCCTTGGACGACGTCCTCTGTTGATCTCCAACGTCCCCTCTAACCCACTTTTCAGCTGACCCCACCAAAGATTGTGCCACGACTCACATTGTACTCTCGTCCCTTTGTGTTTGGGCCACATGTTTTGTGTACATACTGTACACGCACAGGGTGGGCGTCTAAGCCCAGACACGTTCAAATATGCCTCTGTGGCAGTCATCAGCATGTAGCTGAGCAGCTGACGTGAACGCCACGATTTCTTTTTTTTTAGTTCTTACGAATGGGCCTTAAAGATTTCAGGCCTCCCTTCCTCAGGCCCACGTCTCGCTGAACAGGTTTCATCAGAGGCCGGGTGCCGAAATCGCACCGTCTTAGGCGCCCACCCGGTATCTACGTCCGTAGTAGCCAAAGTTTGTGAATGAATTTGGAGACTGCTTTTTTTTGTTTTCTTGTCCTGCTTCGTTTTCCCTTGTGCTCGCATTCGTTCCAGCGAGAGACTTTGTTGCATCGGAATGAATATCAAATAAAGCCCCATTAGGCCTATTTATGTACATGCGTATGTCGCGTGGGACTTTGGTTTCGCCACTCGCCCTCACTCGCCATCAGGCCTAGAAGAGAAAGGCGAGCAAGTTCTGCCCGATGTTGTTGGAGCTGCAGCAGAGAAACGAAGCACCCGAGCTGCTTCTTCAACGCTGCCTGACTTCCCCGCCCTTTCACCCCTAACAGAGCGAGAGCAACTGAACTTGTGCTCGGTACATAAGGGGAGGGGGGGGTTCTGATCAAATTGCACACTGCAGTGGTATTTTCGGTCCACATTGCACGCTTGTGGATGACTTTAAGTGTTTGCCATGGATAGTGAAAACCTTCACTGTATGTTACTCTTAGCACCAACTTGGTCTGATTCTGTGCCAATTTCTTGGCACAGTACTTCTGTGGAACACCCCACTAGTATATGTATATCAGAGTAGACTAAACAACGAATATTTTGAACTATGCCTGAGTGCATCTCAGCTTTGTTAGCTTAGACAAAGGACTTGTTTATGGACTACACGTAGCAGTAGCCTTTAGCTAGCAATCGACACCACTGTTTGTAACGTTTGGCGTCAACTTGGTCCGTCAGTTGCAATCCCTTGTTCAGGGTGGACGGCACAATATAGTATATGGCGCCATTACGTCATTATTTGTAACTGACCCCTGGCATCGAGCCATTTTCTTCTCTTTCACTGTGTCAAGGGGAGTAGCGGACCGTTATGTCATTAGTTAAGTTAACTCATTAAGTATTATTGGACACAGAATTTGGGTCCTCGACAACTTTTGCGCCTCCGGACCAGACTTGAAGGGATTTTATCCTGAGGAGGCTGAAGTCGTGCAAGCAGATAAGACCCCAATTCGTTAGTGACCAATGTCGGAGAATGCTATCAGAAGTTTGACAAAAGACGTGATCCCTCGAACCGTTGAGAATGTCCAGAAAATACCGTCGGGAACAGGTACTTGAAGTGGATGACTGAAACCTGGCACCATTCGAATTGGGGGACTTCAAAGTGCAAAAGTGAAGCCCTTCACTTCCCCGTGGTCTGCTGACTATAATCTGGGCCAGGCAGCAGAAAAAAACATAAACCAGACACCCTGCGCAATCTACTTGTACTCGTCATACCTTGTGCACTGAAAATCTCATACAGAGGATATAAATTCAGACATTCATGCCTAAAGACGAAAAATCATCAAGCTGGTTGTGTTCGTACTCTAGAGTGCGTGATGTTTAGCTGTCATGCTCATACATGCCTCCGAGGGACCCTCACAGCAACTCGACATGTTCCACTTCATCGAGAACAGCATGGGCATCAAGTAGGGTCTGTGTACTGAACTCTTAGGGGATTTTGCTTGCAATAGTACTAATATGTGTGCTACTTTCAGGCACGTTCAAAAGGACTGCCAGGGGCTGATCTGAGGCCAGAAAGGCCGCTCATTTCATAGGAAGCATAGACTAATTAAAGTCAAGACAAAGAATCTAGAAGGAAGGAAGGGATTTCAACCTTTTCAGGGATGCAACATATTTTCAGTGTCATAACTTGCCAGTCTTTTAATCCGTACCAAAATGTCTGCAGGGGCTTTTGGTTCATGTCAACCATGAAAATTGCAATCTTTTAAAGAGTCACTTCATACGGTCAGTGTCAGGAAGGCATCGTTGGACCAAGATCTGTAAATAGCGCATTTCCCGTTGTTCAACATGATGGCAGATTCTTTGGCCAACAGCTGACTTCCTCAATCAGACATTTGGTAATCAAAGTTAACATGTTTTGCGCCTCCAGAAAAACATGCACCTCATTGTCAGTCGCACACTCTTCTGTAACTTCACGTCAAGGCAGCTGATGCCGAAATGTTTGACACGTGTGATCGACAGATCATGTGATAGTCTCACATATCAACTCCACTCTCAGAGTCTCAAGAAGCAGTTGTAAAAAATACCCTACGTCATAGAACTACTACTGAAGACTACTACTGAGGGTCAGGTTCAGAAGAATCTGAACCTGATCCTCGTATTGCTACTACTTCTTCGATTCCAACTCGTTGCTTGCAGCCATCACTGCTCAACATGAAAAATTGCGTCATCTACAGATTTTGGTCCAGCGAGAAGTCAAAAAATATATATGACTGGGGTTCCATTTCACACAAAGCCACACATACATATCAATGCTGCAGATGCAATTTTTGAACCCCCCTTGAAGAAATCGGATCGTACAGGGCGACAGCTTCACTTTTTTTCTCTCAACCTTGTTGGTCCTGCAACCTGGAGTTGCACGTTTTTGCTGCACACAACAGACTGACAAATTTGTCACTGAAATTTAATCCACAGCTGCGTTCAGCACTGAATTTCCGTTCAATTGACGCTGAAACCCCTGAAATTCTCCGTGCACGCGCGAGGGCACTTTGATCTTCCCGAGCTAATTCGAGGGCACCCTGTATGCATATACCACATGCTTATGTAGACATCACCACTCAGCAAAAATATCCAGGCTTTCAAGAAGATCTATGGGGCCAACGGCAGCCCGCTGGCAGATCAAGAATATGCAAAGAGCGAAGATAAAAAAATCACCATTGATTTGTTTACCACAGGCAAAGTTGAGCTCTGAAACGGTTGTCTGACATCCATAGTGCGGAGAGGAGTCAAAAACGATCCAAAGTGGTTGCAGCAAACTGTGCAACTTTGTCAAGAGAGTGAGAGAATTTTTTTAGGGGGGGGGAGCATTTTGGGCTACGGCAGCACAAAAAAAAAGTTTAAGAAAGCCTTCGTCGTCGACGTCTTCTCGGGCCATTATCTCAAGTGACAAATGCCTTTTTTCTTCACTTGGCTCCACTTGTGCGTATGCATGAGCTTCGGCTTGCGATGATGACGATTTGCATTCACCCCAGAAGACAGATGTGGCTCTTTACTCTTGCTCTTCCATTCATCTTTTTCTTTGGCTGATGTTTAGCTGTACTCGCTGGAGACGCAATTGTCCCCGTCGTCGTCGTCGTCGCTGATGTCGTCGTCGAGAAATTGCTCCGAGATTTAGTGCGCTACCAAATGAGGGTGGCGGAGCAAAGCAAAGGCTTCTCAGTGACAAATGGACACCGTATGCATGAGGTCAGACAGGCAGACAGAGAGAGAGAAACACCCTGTGCAATCTATGCAATCTGGCGTATTTAATCCTGGCAGAAGAATCGAGCGACAAATTTTTGCGCCAGCTCGAATTGTTGCCAACTTTGGCAAAGCGGGGAGAGAGAAGAAAATTTTGGTGCATGTGTACGTATTCGAAAGCGATTTGCTTGCAAAATTGAAGCGGAGCCCGGGAAGGGAAGGAAATGTCAAGAGCAAAATCTCCTCGCATAAATCGTCACCGATAGCTAAAACACACCTATGTAACAACCTCAGCTATACAGGAAATCTTTCTCTCTTATAAATTGAAGTGACGCATCCGAGTAGTAGATAGAGCGAGAGAAAAAAAAAACTTCCTATCTTTCCAAATCTGCACAAAGGCACAGTAAGGGAGTAGTGTGTGTGGGTGGGTGTGCGTGCGTGCGCGCGCGCGCAAGGATTATGGGTGAGCAAAAAATGTGTGTGAGAAGGGCTTTCCTTGCTTGATTGAAATCCCACAAGATTTTCTATTAAGACAGGTATTTAAGCTGTTCTGCTGAGCAGCGTGAAGTTGCCACGCGTTTACTCATTTGTTGCCCTCAGTTTCATCAGTCACTTCTTCCTATTCTTTCTCTTTCCTCCTTTCTTCCTGTGGGCCTACAAAGTAGGCCTGATTGGAGGAATGAAGGCCGTGCATGCATGTCGAGTGGCTCCTGCACACTGCAGCAACCATCGATAGCAATGAATACTATCCGATTCAGATGCGTCCATTGATATCAAGGACCGCGATCGAGTATTATAAACAAGAGCCCGCACCCACAATGGCAATTGGGCGAAATCGATGTATGGACTCTGACATATGTAGGGGAAAAGAAAGAAAGCAAGAAAAATGAGCTGCCAGTGTCGGTGAAGCATGAGCAGGAGTGGCGTGAAATCCTTCACTTGCCACTTAAGACAGTCTGAGTCTCTTTGTTTGTGCGGTGACTGCGGGGAGGTAGAAAGAAGTTTTCGACGCTTCTGGCAACTTCCTCAGAAACAACAAGAAAATGGCGGGAGATCCGGTATTTGAGACGTTTAGCCACGTCCTGGTCGGCCACCTCAGGCACGCCGGCGCCAACTGGGTGCGGCGCTTCATCCTCGGAGGATGACGATTGCCAACACTATCTATCTACAACAGGCGCACAGATTTATAGGCAGGCGTCACACTGCAGCATGCCCGCGTACGTGCTGCATTATTCACCATAAACAAGGCTTTCTTCCACTTCCAGCAAAACCAAACATTTCATGATTTTGGCATACCGAATGCCGAGCATAAAGTGGAAAAAAGGGGCTGTCACAGTCACCACACCTAAGATGTGTTGTCTGCAAAGAGGTTGGATGCATGAGCACACGCGGTTGGAGAAGGATTGGCGGGAACTGCGTTTAGTCGCTCTCTCTGCCTCCAACATCTACTGTTTACATACAGTGGAGAAGGGATAAGTGAGACCTGCTTGAGTGAAACCACTGGATAAATGGAAGAAATGTTCATGGCCCAAACTTTTGCCCCATCTTTTCTCATACGCGTGCCAGTGCACACGTACGTGGGCCTAAAACCAGATAAAAAGGAAATCGCACACACAGGGGGGGGGGAGGCCCAGTGGATAAGTGGAATTGGTTTGTCCCGTTGCCAGGACAAGTTTGCTGAGCTGACCGGACCAAGTCCCCCGGGGTCCTCAGCCACTCGACCACAGCTGGTGTGCCTTCTTCTGCCAGGGTCTTTGCACACACTGTGGGACCAAGATCTGTAGATGACGCATTTTACATGCTGAACAGTGACGGCAAGTTTGGCATCGCACAGGTATCGGACTCGTCTGTGACGTTAGTTACTGTGTGTTACAGTTAGTGACTGTGGAGATTGATGTTGACGAGTGAGTCCATTAGATAATCGGTTAACCAGACATGATAGGCATTCCGGCATCGGCTGCCTCGACATATATATATAAAGTCACAGAAGAACCTGAGAGGTGCTCAAGCAGGTGTATTTCCGCAAATGAATCACACCTTTCCTTACTAAATGTCTGGTGGAGAAAGTCAGTTGTGTTATCACATGAAACACTACAATGGGAAAGGAGTTATCTACAGAAGTTGGTCCAATGGTTCAGTTGAGCCAAAATTGGAGCACCGATCCAGAGTGAATGTGGTGACAACGTCTTCCGTGCCAGGTTGACTCGCACTTGTCAGGTTTTGACAGCGAAATGCCTTCTTCCCGTCCCGTGAACAATGTAAGAATCCTCCTGGATCCATATTCTGCAGCAGATTCGTTTAGAAGATCATTTTGGTCCTGAGCCTCGCCATTTTGGTGAAAGCCAAGTACCCTCACCAGTTGAAAGGGAGGCTAAGTGAATGGCCTCCATCCATAGCATTAATTCTTCCTTGGTACGCAGTAGGAGTGCGAGGTAGAGAGATGTTATAAGTAGGACACTTCTATGAGGCCAAATTACGTACTTCTGTGTGAAACTAACAGACCTATCAATTCACTAGGAGAGAAAGAGAAGAGAAAGATGGAGTCATAAGAAGGAGAGACAAGAGAGAAAGACGATAAGCCTGGCAAGATTAGGACCACTTGCACTTTCCTGGATTTCGTGCTAGTCCCATTGGGTCGACCGAGAGCAGGAGACGAATCCAATTCGCTGTCTCGTCGTTAGATAAAATCGAAGGTACCCACATTTTCTTCAGCAGACTGTACACAACTGATCATTACGTGGGCACGAGTACAGGGTGTCCGGAAAGGACCTGGAAGACCTGCTTTCCGACACACATTCCGGTCATTGTTCGGCTGCACAGGCTGGGGTCGATCTTGGACAATTACGCTCTGGAATGCATGGGATGCAAATTACGCAATACAACCTGAGACTGGCCAGATTGATCTTGTCCAAGTCGTTCCCGAGTGGGTATGAACTCGTCGGCCACCTGGTAGCATGAGCAGCTTCGATGCGCGTGACGTACGCACAGTACGTGCTCAAAGTTGGAAAGTCACAATCACGAAAAGGTCCGTCGAGGAAAAAAAAAAGCTGTATTCGCACAGGCCTTTAAAGCCTCATGCCAACAGCTGGTGCCAGACAAGGACGAACGGATATTCACACGTGTGGACAAATAACCTCACCAGAAAAAGCGACCCCGGCAAAGAGGCAATCTCAGGGTAGAATCTGAATGAGGTGCTTTCAGGACATACCAGTGAGGTCTCCTCCACGGTCGTACATGTATGTGCAGCTCAGTATGTAGCTGCTGGTGTCCGCGTACGAGCAGCGGTCCGGACATGCGTGCATGACCGGGGGAAAACAAAATTCATAGCATTGCACGTCTTAAGTAGTGGCTACAATATTGCGGTTCTCCAGCGAGAGATAAGACAAGAAAGGCATGGCAACGTTATCTACGTCGGCTGCATTCGCATGGACACGTCCATTGACCACACGCTTACGTTGGCGGAGGAGCAGCCACAGAAATAGCAGCCTGCACCACAGACCGCAGTTTTGCTTCACGGACCCGGTGTCACTGGCGCGAGTGCAGTGCAGAGGTGTTCAGAAGTAGCTCGGGCATAGCTAGGATGTTTGCTACGCTTAGGATTATTGCATCAAGCCTCCTCCAAAGCGTGGCTGAGTTGCATGCTACAGATAAGTGATGAGTCAATCAAGGCTAATGAGTTAATGAGGGTGGACTGAATCAACTTGGTCGTAGTGGCGATGCCTTCGCAGTAACTGACTGACGTTCTCGGTCTGAGATCATTGAAGCTTCGTCGTTTCACTATACAGAGGCCAGATGAATAAAAAAGATCCCCAAACAGAACAGTCACTAATACCGCAGAGATTTCCACATAATGTATCGGCCTTAAGACTTGTATTCCCCGCGGGTATACTCGACGGGAAATAGTGCTAAATGATTTACCCGGATATGGTATTGGGCGACCCAAATTGAGGAAGTTGACGTGTCCTGTCACTAGCCACAGTACAAGTACCTAAGCAGTGCAAAAGCGTAACTGCCTGACCCGGACACATTAAGAAACAGGCACAAAGCACTACATTTCTACATACCCCAGCATGTTATTGGGCGGCCCATTCTGTGGCCCTAAAATGTCCATTTCCAGTCTCATATACACGGGGGCATTATAAGGAAGCCTCCGTCTTTACTTTTGGGCACCCCTGTACAGGAACACGCACACTCCCAACCTGCATGTGACTAGGATAATGAAAGTGATATAGCGGATGCCATAAGCAGAAAGCGTAACAAGTAAAGTCATGGCGACCACACTCACGTTACACACATTCCGTGGACACGCTTGTGTAGACATAATGACCTTTACTTTCATGCACGTACAATGCTGGGTGCACCATGCTTGCGTGCATGGGGGGGACGGGGGAGGTGGGTGACGCCGGCATCTCGTACCAGACTTTAAAAAAAGGAGGCTCCCCCCTCCACCCATATACTCCTTCCACCTCCTGGTGAAGGTGAACTCGTCCGACGGAGCAGTGCAGAGGGAAGGGAGGGGGAGGAATGACGGAAAGGAGGAAAAAACAAAGTTTTGGCGCAGTTTCCGCATGCATGCGGCCTTTGCAGAAATCAGGAGGGAGGAGAAGACTTGGCGGAAATTTGATGAGGACGGGAAAAAGCAGGAGACAAGACAAAAAGTTGCATCGCCCTGGAACACAAAGATTGGGAGAGATGGAGTTAATTTTTCATCCGAGAAAGCAGCAGAAAAGGAGTGGATGAGGTAAAAAAAATTCATTTCCTGAATGTCTTTTGCCAGCAGGATCATGTCTGCACTAACCCCTTCTCTGCTCCAGCCAGGACTGAGACGTGTCATTTGTCTCTGGAGACAGCCGAGAGAGGAGGAAACTTGTCCGAAAATGAGTTGCTGACCGCTCTGGCTCCTTCATAATTGCATTTTTGATGCCCCACCACTGCAGGGGAAGTCGTAATAACTCCTTCAAGAGGTTTGATGACAGATGAATAGCACCATTGGGCCAAAATCTGTCAAGAACTCCTTTCCCAATCTTTCATGTGATGGCAGATTTTTGGGGCAACAACTGACTTTCTCAACCAGACATTTAGTAACTTGTTTTTTTCATTTGCGGAAAAACATCAACTCTTGTACCTCGATGTTCGAGTCAAGGGTTGTTTGACAACTTTGTATTGAGGCAGCTGATGCTGGAATGCTTAGCATGTCTGGTTAACTGATCATTTGATGGACTCACATGTCAACATCAATCTCGCACACCAAAGTCATTTGTAAAGATACCTAAACCCACAGAAGAGTCTGTAGCCAAGTCACAACTACAGATACTTCTATGAAGCCAACTCACTGCTCTGCAGCTGTCACTGTTCAATATGTAAAATGCACCATCTACAGATTTGGTCCATCAGTGAGACCATTTTTTGAGGCCTGATATGTGGAAGGCAACAAGAAAACCACCAAATCAAACCACAAAAACACCTTAGAGCATTCAGCACTTGGTGAGCAGCCTAAGAGCCCAATTAAACGTTAGGTGATGATAATTGATGACCCAAACCACTCTTTTCCGATTCCTTGAACCCTTTCAAAATATTTTCGACTCTCAATGTCATGGATCGTCTCGTCTCTGAGTTCGCCACTTATGAGGTCCCCTGCATAACACATGCATATGCAAGGAGTGTGGAGAGATTCCTCGGTCATGAGAGCCACAGCACTTGTGCTGCTGCTGTGTTTGCACGATTGCTATCGCGCAAGAAAATTCATTTTGACCCTGACGTTGATCGATTGGAAGTGGGCTCAGTTTAACACTTGAGTGCGCAACCAGCGTCGCTGCCGATAGAATTGGAATAGTATCGCCGCCCTCCCCCCCCCCCTCTTGAGCATGCACTGTATATAAAACATCTCCCCCCCCCCCGCCGCCATCACCGTCCTCGCCGCCAGTGTCGTCAGGATGTACGTGTACGCTGAAACCACTTACTTCACAGTGTGCACGTCATATATCGTCCGTCCCCCTCTTTCTTCTCCCGGGTGCTGAGAGAGGTCTTACCTGCCATATGGGGAAAGTAAGTTTTACGTGTCGACGACGACTCTGGAGGTGCAACTGAGCGATTTTGAAATATATGCGCCCGGTGATAGAGGCATTGAAAGGCTCCGGCGCAAATAAGATCTTTTCCCTCAGGCTTGCAACTCTCGTTTGAGCTTAATCTATCTCTAAAACTCGAAAGCTCCTCCGAACAAACTTGTCCGAAGTTAGCAGTGCCGAGCCAAAGTATCCTATAACACTTGGAGTCAAGTCCCGTTGATTTCTATAGAAGTTCAGGAACATTTCATGCACTCTAATCTGGAGCTCTCTTGATTAAAGCAAAAGTCGAGGCAGGAAGAAATGTGACCACGACTTGGAAGAAATTGCCTGTAAGCATCGCGGTTCCCTGAGAGGATCAGGACGAGATCATCATCGTCGGTGCCGAGACCCACATCTTTCTCAGCTGCTTGCCTCCAGCCAAATCTCCGCAGAGTCAGTGAAAACAATAATGCTTCTACCTCGTTCAGAAAAGTCTTTGCTATATTCTTGCGTCGTCTGCTTGTGCAAGTCAACGCTGGCAAGAAATAAATTAGAAACACCACAGCAGTGTTGCTTATACAGGAACCCGGAGAGGGGGGGGTCCAGAAATAGACCTCTGCAATCGATCTCCTTACTCGGTCGTTGCAGAAAACGCTCTTGTCAGGTAGTTCGCACTGCCAATCTGCCAGACGTAGGCACGCCCGGTGACATCCACGACGTGTCGAGTGACAGCCGAGAGCAAGAACGAAGTCCTGTCGTATAATATTTCGCAGTCGTCGTGCGCAAAACGCTACGGAGATGCGCAGGGGACTTTTTTGCCTCAGCTACATGGCGGTCGCTCATTATACCACATCATTGTTAAGAAAGCCCCAACACACAGGGCTACGAAATACCTACGGTCCCGCAGAGTTTTGATTGAGCTCTCCGTGGCCATGACAGCGGCTTTGCCGCAATGTCATCACGACGATAGTTCTTACACGCAGTGCGCAGAGTGCATAAGCTGGAGGATGTCTGTGGCCAAGAGGAGCATAGAGAAACATGTCGTTCTGCCACCAGGACGTGTTCTGGGCCAGCCAACTGTACAGGATGGTCCAGTGCAATGGAGACTCATCTATTTATCGTATTACTCATTACAAAAATGGACTTCAGGCCTGATGCGAACCCAACCGGCTCAAACTATCAGCGCCCTTTAGGCCAGGCTCATCAAGGACCTGGGAGTCCATAACTGAACGTGACAACCGTGAAGCAGTGAAGCAGTTAAGAGCTTTAAGGCTGTCAGGAGAGCTAGAGGAGGCCAGTTTGAAGCGTGATACAGTAGACGCCGCTTATAAGAGTACCATCCGTTCTGGGCCAAAACATTCTAAAGAGGGGCCTCTGATCTTCTTCAGAAGAATTACCAACATAAGAAACATCGCAGTGCAATAATGTACTTGGAGCCTTGAGACGAAATTGATAAAACCATTATGCTTTGACAGTGAAAGATGTTGACGTTAATGTCTTTCATTCGTACGTGTGAACATGTTTGGATTTTGAAGTTTTCAAAATTACATAGAGTCTTAGCTGATTTTGATGCAATTTCGGATGAAAATAGCTCCTATAAGTGGCTTTGAGTGTTCTTCTGTGCGGTGTCATTCACCACATGGAGTGGATGTTGATTCTGTTCCAGAGAAATCTGTCCTTTTATCCCGTGTTCATATAAGCAGCCGCTTATGTGAACACGGGATGTTGAATGTACTGTACACCCTTTTTAGACCATGTTACTGCTATTATTTAAGAAAAAAAGACAATGAATGAGTCTCGACTATACGTGGAGCACCCTGTACATTGCCCAGGCGTCCCTTTTTTTCTTCCTTGAAGGCGAGGATTTGGAGTTAATAAAAGACCACGAGCAGATCTTCTTCTAGCGAAGAAGAGAGAAAAAACCATGACAGAAAGTTGTTGCCGCAGTCGATAGCGCACATTTGATCACTGGTGCCAATGTCGTTAGGAAATGCAATTAGCTGCGTCGCTGGTTGCGCTCCTCCGCCAGCCCCCCGAGGGACGCCTGAAGGATGGGGACGAGCACGTGGAGCGTGCGCACAATCTCTGGAGGAAGGACGGGGAGCAGAGTTTGAACTGAGCGCGTAAGAATTCTGCTACTGAAAGTTTGAGCAGGTTCGTTCATTCCTAATGCAGCCGGAACTTGTACACGTGGGTAATCATCCGAGTGTACACTGGTTCGGTGGTGCTGAAGACCCTTCTTCTGTCCTCCCATGGGGTCCTGAATCTCACAGGGGCCATCCCCGCGTGAGACTCTGGCTCCTGCTGCCACAGTTGGTCGAGCACTACGCCAAGGTGATTATTATGGATATTGCCTGAACAGCTGTTGTTGCCTCACCTTGGCCATCTGTTAACTTGTGGATCAGCCAAGGCTCCACCTGAGGGCTTTTTTTTTCTTGGTTGGACTTCCACGAATCTCTTCCTGGGGACCCATGAGAATCCTGCGACAGTTGTTGATGTCCAGGTGTTGCAACTGGCAAGCCTGGTCATTATTATGTTGCGCCACAAGTCCGCCCACGGGGTGGGACTCACGAGGCCACTGAGCTGGCAGTCTTGAAACCCCCAGCCCATGAATAAAAGTGCGTGCGTAAGTACAGTCAAGTTATGATTTTGCTTGGTCAGCGCCGAGCATATCATAACTTTGAGATACAGCATAAGTTTGAGACATGACTTTGGGGGAATAATAATGCTTCGTCAGCAGCAGCGAAATTATCATAATTCTGAGATTTATCATAACTTTGGCTGTACTTCAAAATCCATTGGAGAGCGGTGGCACCCAGACTTGAGAAAGAAAAGAGACTGGCGAACAATAAGGAAGATTTTTTTGGAAGCTGAGAGTGCTGGTGTAAGGAGTGTCAAGATCCTGTTTAGCAAGAGGACCTTCTGAACAAGAGACTATTAAATAACTTTTCTTTGTCTTTTGTCAAAAGTTCGACCTTATGAAGGGCACCCACAGCTCCAGAAGCTCTCTTCTTAGGGCCACTTTTGGGGAGCTTCAGTCACAAAAGGTTCCGGTTCTCATACATATCAATATTGCATGTGCATTTTCCAATAGTTGCATAACAATCACATCATCCCCACCGTAGGCAACTTAACTCTCTGAGCAAAAGCTCTGTGCCGTGGAGCAGAATAAAAAAGGTCTCAACTTGAGTCGAGCTGTGGCATTTGTTTTGTCAGATTTCTCAAAAATTTTAATCTAACTTTTTTTTTACTGCTCACACGTATTCATCAATTCTCAAGTCTACTGACTGCTCTGAAGAAGTAAACCGATAACTCTTTTTTATAATTTTTAACGCCGACATCACACTGTTTGCAAGCACTGATCAATCCGTGTGCCTGTTCCGCTAAAACTCAGTCCGCTTTGATGGTCTCTAAGCTGTAGTACGTACAGAACTTTGAAGTTGCCAGTCTGCAAGTCCGTGCAGCTGCCACTTGTTGTCGTGACTGCCATTTCATTAGAAGGGAAACAGGCAGAAGCTACACATTGTCTCGTTCTTTGTGTCCTTTCTTTTTTTTATTGAACCAAGCAGGGTTAGAATAGAAACCCCCCTTTTAGGAGCCACAGGAGACTCTTTAGGGATGCTTCAGTGTAAAAACTGTAAACGGTTGTGAAATTATACGCATGCTATGAAAAGTCGTAACAGGGCGCAGTTTTTTTCGCAGTTACTTACAACACTCCTAATCCGTGACTGGCTCTCAAGGAAAGGTTTACTCACAGTCGGCTCTCCATTTAGTCGAGTTGGTGGCCAAAACTTGACTTAGTCAAAACTTTTGTACAAATCGAAGGGTGATGCAAATGTCATGAATTAGGGATGTAGGTGAGTAACGCCAATGCGAATTCATCACTGGGTTTTCGTAAAACAAGTTTTAT
>JAAUXU010020559.1_pt1 | contig 25219 bp, 24 predicted proteins | sample 7278151 | NCBI WGS metagenome assembly JAAUXU01 (sample SAMN14350113, study PRJNA611818) | marine sediment metagenome | isolation source: surface marine sediment (1.8m) | place: French Polynesia: Moorea | collected 2018-08 | reverse complement strand
CAATTTTGACATCTTGTTCAGCTTTATCACTATTTCTGTGTCGCAAAATGGAAGCAATGGGGATATTTTGCCACCATCAACAGCTGACAAGTTGGGGCTCTTTCTCCCCTTTGCGCAGGGGTGGAGATGCGCTCTCTATATCTACCTTCTCTCTGACTGCAGCACCAAGCCGACTGCTGATTGCTGCTGACTGCATCACCTAGGGAGTGGGACGAGTGCTGATTGCTGCTGATACCAGCACACTGCTGGTACAATTCTGTGACCACTTGTGTTGCAAGAGCAATTTGAGCATTCAGCTGCTTCCAAAAACACGCATGAAAGCTATCTTTAAATCAAAAGTGCTCAAGGCTCAAAGAATTCGTGACAACGAAGGGGTGACCAAGTACCACCTAATATCAATCAGAGAAGCAACAACATCCTTAGATCCTACAATGAGCAACTTAGAGACGAAGTTACAGCTCAGGTAGCGTGCTAAAGTTTGAGCTTTTAACCTCCACCATGTGCCAAACTTTGTCTATTTTTGACAAAGTTTCGCCGTGACGGAACGCAGCTTTATGGTTCCGGGGAAAGACGAGCAAGCCAGCATGTGCAAGGCTCACATGAAGAAACAGAGACCAGCCGATCTGTTGTGCCGAGCGTGCTGACAGAGCTCATCCTGGAGGAAAAGACGAAGAAAGTGGACAAGGCCGGTGAGACGAAGTCACTCGGCCAGTCTGTTTGTCTTTTTTGAATCTCCCGCTCTTTGCCCATCGTCACGGTTGCCAACCAGTCAGGTCCACGCTCGACGGCTCGCGTATCCCCAGGTCCTGACTCAATGCGGTAAAGCCCAGATTATGGAGACTTAAAATTTAAGAAATGCAACTGGTCCAACTCTTTGCGGAGAGCCTCGTTTGCCTGGAGTTCTCGACTTTAGTCTAGTCGGTTCTACCCAACTGCTACATGGCCTGTCAACTCTGTCGGTGATTCTCCCTTTGCCTTATTGGCCCAATCGGCCTCTCTCTTCACCTGTCTGTCTCCTGCCGGCCTCTGTACCTAAGGTTGCTCAGCCCCCTTGTGCGCTGCACCGAGCCCAGCAAGCGCCAGTGCTGTCTCGCCTTGTTGATGGCGTTCGCCAACATCCAAACATTCTAACAAAAGAAAGTGTTCGACGCCGGCGCCAGGAAAGAAGCTCGTCCCGGAGGCAGTCGGAGCGTCCAGCGCAGCCATGGGCAACTTCCGCGTGCCCAGTGGTTCGCAGTCCGGCGGCAACGCCAAGAAGAAGCGACGGACGAGCCAGAACACGGCCAACGCCGCGCAGATGCCGCCGGCTGACATGGGGCCGCCAATGATGGGGCCTGGCGGCGGCCCTGGAGGAGGAGCGGGGCCTGGACCAGGACCCGGTGGCCCAGGGCCCGGCGGCGGTAGCGGTGACACCATGTTTGCCAACAACCCATTTGACGATGTCCCGCCAGCGGGTCCTCCTGGAAGTGGCGGCGGCGGCCCTCCCGGCGGCATGCAAATGGGACCCGGCGGAGGAGGACCGGGTATGGGTCCTGGAGGAATGGGTCCGGGCATGCCTGTAGGTCCCAACATGGGTGGCCCACTTGGTCCTGGGATGGGTCCCATGGGCCCAAACATGGGACCGAGTGGGCCTATGGGACCTTCCATGGGACCAGGAGGTCCTATGGGTCCGGGACCGGGAATGGGCCCTGGCAATGGAAACATGGGCCCAGGAATGGGTCCAGGAGGTCCTGGAATGATGGGTCAGCCCATGATGGGTCCTCGTGGCCCAATGATGGGACCCAGTGGTCCAGGAATGATGCCCATGATGGGTCCTGGGATGATGGGACCTGATGGCATGATTTGCTCGCCTATGGGTCCCAATGGAGCAATCGGAATGAATGGACCAATGGGCATGCACAATGGGCCAATGGGGCCTTATGGACCACCCAACATGGGAGGACCAATGGGCCATAATGCACAGATGTGTGGCCCAAATGTATCGGGCCCTCCTTCATCTTCGATGTCCGGACCTAACCCCAACTCTTCAATGAGCGGCAACAGTGGCATGATGGGCCCGAACCCTATGGGTCCTCCCATGAGCATGCACAGTCCGATGCCGCCCTGCAGTACCCCTGGTGGAGGCATGAACAACGCAATCACTACCGGTCCAGGCTCAGGGAGCCCACACGGCTCCAACCAAGGCAGTGGACCTGGCACTCCCCTCGGCCCAAACAGTGGTGGCAGCAACATACCTACCAGTACTGCACCTCCTACTCAAAACAACGTCTCCAATAACAGACCTCCAAGTAGCGGCCGGCCTCCGAGCAACAGCAGTGTACCCATGGGCCCTTCTTCGCATGGCTCAGTGCCTATGGGCCCGTTTTCTCATCCTGGCATGGGCGGCCCAATGCCTCCGATGCCCGGCCCACTCTCCATGGCCAATGAGAAGATTTACCCGCCTGGCCAATTCATCGTGTACAACTCGCAGAATACCAACGCTCCTCCTATCTACCCCTGTGGTGTGTGTCACAAGGAAGTGTCTGAAAATGACCAGGCCATCCTGTGCGAGTCCGGCTGCAACTACTGGTTCCACCGGGTGTGCACGGGACTGACGGACGCAGCCTTCAACTTCCTCACTCAGGAAATCTACGCTGAGTGGGTGTGTGATGCATGCTTCAGGAACAAGGACGTGCCAGTGGTGAAGTTCAAACCGTGAGAAAGCCAAGACTTGAGATAATCTCTTCTACACCACTCAGTTGTGTTTATAATTATACCAGTAGCTCAAAATATGAATGTTTGTTTTTCTTGACAGTTACTATCATAGTATTAAGCAAATAATGTCGTTTCTATTATACAAGTACAGTCGACCTCGGATAAGTGTGAGTCCTTGGGCGACACATTGGTCCAGCTTATCCGAGGTTCCTACTTATCCGAGGTTGAATTTTATATGTACTGCATGCTTATAACAGCCATCAGGACCACAATGAATGGTATTAATAGCTATGCCTAGCTATGCTATACTTGTACAAACAATACATAGTTTCATGTACAGCGACTGGTACTTCTTCACTAGTTGACAGTATTGTTTGCCATGTCTCTAACGAGATTCCAAGTCAACTTTTGGCTGAAAGTATGAGCAACATTTTAAGCTTTAAACTTGCTTGAATGTCCAGGCAGAATAAAGGGATAAGTGCTGTACGGCGTGCAGGGGGGGGACAACAAATTTGCTGCATCAACAACTAAGTCTATGGTTTACTGCTAAAGTAGTAGAGTTGCAGGCTTAGGTTTTTCGGGCTTCAAGCGCCCTCAGACTCGATGCATGCAGGCTCGAGCGGGCTCAGGCTAAAAAAATACCAAGTAGTTACTTCTTCAGCCATTGTTTTAGCGGAGAACACGAAGCAACCTCCTGTACTCATTCTATTGTCAGGCCGAAAGCCCAAGGTTCTTCTCGGGCTTCAGACAAATTGCAGTCACGCTCGGGCCCAAGCCCGCACATCAGCAACACCTCAGCAGCAAGAGCAACAGCTAACGCGACTCCACGATGCAGTTCAGGCACTTCTACGGCGCAGTGCTCGTTAACTATAATTGGTTGTTTGTGATCGCACCAAATTGCCACAATCCTTGATGGGGATTTCTCACATGCTTCTTCTGCATAAATGCAGTAGATCAGTTTGATAGAGCAGTTGTATTTACTGCCGCTGTACACGTGAATGTGGCATTTTCTAGCAATCGGTCAGCAATAACTGCAGCCTATGTAAACACATACGCGTACCTACCGAAGTTCGTAGTATGATATCGCTTGACACCGCCATTCCCGTTGTGTCAGCTCGCTTTTAGCAGGAATAAAAAGTAAATGATCCGAGGAAAGTGTCAAGATCATAGTTTTCAGTTCTCAACGTTAGTTGATGTTAAAGGTGTAAATTGCAGGTCTCAGCATTATTGCTTTAGTTACTCTGCTTGCTGAAAGCAAATTCAAATACATAATTCGACTTTATCAGACCATTTGAAGGCAGCTCTCTAGTCAATCGAAGAAGTTTCCTGCCACTGTCCGGGTAAAGCGGACGGTGCAGACGGTGGATTTCAATGACAACGGGCGCAGATCACTGTCCTCATAAGAGCCTTGCACTCTGGACCGGTTGAAGCGGACTCATGAGTATCCTTTGACAAGAAATACGTATTCCATTGCACCTGTAAGTTCGCTTTGAGCATCACATAAACCTCTCATGATAAATACAAGGGTGCGCGTCTCAGAATGCACACTTGCGCATTGTCAATATTGTGAAAAACTGAGAGGTCCGAGAGAAAAAGCGCATATCAGTTTGGTTTCACAGGACCGTCTTGTCTTAGCTTTCTCCATGGAGGGATGCATCATTTTTTCAACTCAATCCCGTCCAAAGTTATGACCTTACAAAGTTGACTGAATGGGCATCCAAAATTTAACTGTTGATCTCAACTTTGCACTCGTACTTTGAAGAAATGAGTGATACTAGAGCAAAAGTCCAAATCACTTTAGCTTTAGAGGAGACTTTTAACTTTCCGTAAAAGGCACCAACCACTTGTGTATCAGGGGCACTAAGAGATTTTAGCTAAAAAGGTAGATACAGATTTTTACCTTTGTCATTTTGACTTTCTGAGATGTGAGGGAGAAATTAATGAGGTGGGTGTTTTAAGTGAGTTAGGATGAGACAAGGGGACGGGGGATCGGCTGACATCATATACAATAGGCTAGGTCAATTTTTTTAATCTCTTGTGGCGTCCTAGATTTTTTGCAAGAATCCACTTGAAGATCTTCTACTCAAGTGGAATGAAAAAAAATTAAAATTTGTGTCCTTTCTCTGCCTTCACCATATTTTAGATGCAGTACATAAGGATATTAGGTCAACATCACAAATTTGATGTGGACCTACTTTGTTACTTCCTAGATGCAAAACTGAAGCACTGTAGTCAAATGAAACTATGAATAAGGTGTTTGCAGCTTTGTCACAGCTTTCAAAATCTGAGCACCTTGTTATGTACCGAACTTATGTAGTAAAATCTTATTGTCATGGAGGGGGGTGAAAAAAAAGTTTTTTTGAAAACCATTTGACGACATCTTTAGCCTAATCTATATATATAAAGCAAAGTCGTTGTATGTACATCTGTGTGTGTGCGAGGGAGGGGGGAGGTTGTCTACCCACAGCCGATTTCCAGCTTTTGTGCAGCAGGGTCAATTTGATGAGATTGGTTGAATCAATCCAAAGAGTGGGGGATATGCCAAGGACTCTCTACATACATAGACTTTTCAGACCTCCTATTTGCAGTACCTCCCACCCACTGAGAACCAATCAAGTAGCAGAGAAACTCCTGAACACCTACAAGCTCAGATTGTTAGAACAATGAGTTGATCATTGATTAGACCTAGGAAGGATGAAAAATAACTTCCCCAGCTTTCAAAGGGGTATTTCAGTCATGCTCAGTACCTGACACTACCTAGCAATGCTTTAAATATAACTCAATGACTAAGCATTCATACTGTTTGCTTCAATATGTGAGAAAAAAATACCCCACCCATCTCCAAGAATAGCAGAAGACTCTTGACCAGTACTGTGATGACTGGTGACATGTCATTGGGGAGCAAAGGTCACCTTTGAAGACTTCTTTATGGCCATCCCATGATCAGGAAGATGTCATGCAACAAGGTTTCCAAATGGAATACCAACTCAAAAAGAACCCCTGTGAATCCACCAGATCTGACAAATCAGCATGATGAGCACAAAGCACATGGACATTTTGTCCATGTGTCAAGTGCCCATCTTGTCTTGTCACATCTTTGATTCAGGATGTGAAGTTGTGAAAAAGATAACCAATGTGACCATCAGTTATAAGGGATATTTGGGGGAACAAGCACACCCACCTTACCCTCCATGTTACCCTTCGCTTACCTGGCAGCCATGACCAGGAAGTGTGTGCAACCTGAAGACTACTATCCCTCCAATGAATTATTGAAGGTAAGCATTGATAAAACAATATCAGTAGCAATAACAAAGTATCAGGTCAGGTTTGTATTTATGGTATCAATGTAACTTTGAAGCAGAGTCAGGGCTAAAAAAAACTTGGTGGGAAATCAACACATGCTACATGGGAATCAGAACAGCCAACTCACTTGCAGTGGAAGCAGAAAATCCAACCGTGACAGTCACAAGGACAACAAAAATCACTATTTCTGCATTTGTAATCTAAAAAGAGGACTGCAAGTATGTAGATGTCTCGTCCATACACATCCCACTCCATTTCGTGGATGAGATTTTGATATGTTGTAGCTGACACAGCCAAATGTGGCATCAAATCCTGTATATCAAGTAAGCTCAGTGATGCTTGTGAAAGTGTAGTGAACAAGTGTGATGCTTTGGGTGTTGAATACACTTTGATGTTCAGTGCATGTTTGCCAATTTTTGGGAACTGCCATACATCATGCAACATTTGTGTGTTGCAAAGGTGGTGATGCTCAAGGTGGAAAAGGACAAGTTGACAAGTGTGACACTCCATGTATGTAACTTGGAGTGCTGGCAAATGTAGTGATTGCTGACATTGTTGGCCCTAGTAAAGCAACAAAATACATGAAAGTCTCATATATATCAATTTCATTACATTCTCATGTGTCAATTGGTCAGTAAAGTTTTTGGTCTAATTTTAGAAATTAATAAATCCAACAAATCATTGCTCAACTCTTGCCTCTGTAGAGCCACACATGCAAGGTCAATGAATAACCTAACAGCATTTTAATGAAAATTACAGCCTGAAACACTCAAGAATATTTCACCTGTCGGTCTAGTCAGTGTCTCCTGCTCAGAAATGCGCCCTTCTTGACATTTTGCAAGTACAAGCCAACAGCTAGTCTGCAGTCTGCCTTATTGCAACCACCCAGACTTCTCAAATACACCTTCATTCACAGCATAACAGACCTTGAGGTACTCCTCACTGAGTCCGCAGACATGTTTGACACTGGTTGACTGAGCATGTAAGTGCATCAACAATGTGTGTCTGTGGGCTAATTAAAGAGGTTGAGGTTTGGACTTGAGGATGGCTGTGTGTCCCTTAACCAACTCCAACCCCCTGGATCCCAACATCTCCCTGGGTGGCCGCAGCACTCAGTGCAGGTGCTGAAGCATGTAGTTTCTAGTCTCATAATCTTGGTTGAGTGCTGGAATTACACTGTCCCCAAGGATTGACAAAAAGAATTTACATCAGTGAATTTACATTTGTGAATCTCATGAGCATTTATTTTTTATTATAACTCCCCAGTGTCACTGCTCAGGTTAGAGGTGCTTGTCACTAAACACGGGTCAGGATCTGTACACCTATCTAAGAGGTGTTAGGGAAAAAGAAAAAATGCAAGGATTGAAGTTTCCTCTGATCAAGGTCAGTGGTTGACAAATTCCAGTACTGCCCACAAGCTCCTGCATCATGGCCTTTGCAAGTTGCTTGCTCCTGGGCATGTCAACACTGGGGTCCATGTCCTCAGCTTTGGCTACAATGTAGCAGGCATTGTGGCAGTTGACATCTTAGATGAGAGAGAAGTTTTTTCTTTGAAGGCAAAGACAGTACTTTTCTCTCCTTCATGCTTGAGCAGATGAAGTAGCCTCATTGACATTTCGAGTTTTTCCTCATTCTGTGCTGGTGTCAACACCTGCCCTGGCAGGATATCCCTTGGCCCCATGTCCAGGTTCTCCTTCACAAGCCTCCTCAGTGTGGTTTTGGCCACACTTGTCTCCCTTGCCAACTTACAACTGGGGGTGCACAGATAGGCAGGCATCTAAACTCTTTGGGGGCCTTAGAGCAAGCTGACCATGCCCCACCTGATCTTGGTTTTGTAGCAGCATCCTCAGGCTCCTTACAAACCTTATTGATGCAGTATGCATTGTTCCAGTGGACTGTGAACCTGGCTTTGATATCTTGATGTTGTCCCTCTTTGTGATGCATGTGAGGACTTGATTTACTCAATCAAGTTCGTGTACCGTCCAAGAAGGAAAAACATCCGGGAATCCCCCTTGGAAAGTCTTTTAAAAATGTTCAGTGCAAATGATCTTGTAGGAGTGTAAGCAGTTGCTGGCTGCAGCTAGGGCATGTTGTGTGAGCATAAGAGAATGGGAGAGCAGGCATCTAGTCATAGGCTAAGTATGGGAGAGGGCAGGCTACGATAAGGTGCAACATTACTCTAGCCCTGCAACAAGACATGCACACTTCCCTTGAACAAATCATTGTTGGGGTGTCAGTTCAAACATTGCATCAACATGTGACATCCAATCCATCATTGTACAGTCAAATGTCATGTACATAAATGTCCCTCACATCATGCTCATGATAGTTTGCTGCTGACCACATTTCTTATTTGGTGAACGCCACTCTTATATGACTGCCAATACTACTGTCTACTACAGCCTAATTCTAACCAGTGAAGTTGAAAATATTTGAACATGGATGAAATTGGCTGAAATTTTCATGGAAGAATCCGGACCCCCTGGCCGACCATTTCCACTAGGATTCACTCCCCAGGCCCTCCAGTGCTATGAGGCAGCATGCAAGAAACCCATGTCCACGTTGAGAGTTTGCTAGGTTCAGTGAAGCAACAAAAAGAGAGCAACAGGGTGACACTTTGACAGGTAAACAAAACTCATCGATGACAGTCAGGTCCAAATCTCGATGTGGACTGCCACATTCACTACTGCTGAGGATGATTCTGGCTGCCTTCTCTCACTACTGCTGGGTCTGATCAGGTCTGCAAAGCTCAGCAGTCTGGACTGTCTTCTCTTGCTACTGCCAATGATGGCCATCTTGACTGTCTTCTCTCACTCCTGCTGGAGATGATCAGGTCCCCAAAGCTCCAGAGTCTGGACTGCCTTCTCTCGCTACTACTGAGTCTGATCAGGTCAGAGAAGCTCAGGAGTCCAGACTGTCCTATCTCACTACTGCTGGGGATGATCTGTCAATGAGTTTTGCTTACCCGTCAAAGTGTCACCCTGTCACTCCCTTTTTGCTGCTCCAAAGCCACAAGAAGCCCAAGCCCAAAGCTCCAGAACAAAGCAACCTCTCAACCTGAACACAGGGTTTTTGCGTGCTTACTTGTAGCACTGGAGGACCTGGGGAGTGAATCCTGGTGGAAAGGGTGGGCCAGGGGGTCTGGATTCTTCTTCCATGAAAATTTCAGCCAATTTCATCCATGTTTACCCCCTGAAAAAAGCAAATTTCTCTTCTGTTTGGCATGGCCCCCTCACCAGGTGGCTTCCTTTTGAGCACTCTAGCACCAAAACGGGCAGCCTCAACACTGGTCCTGTGTACTCAACATTGTGTCCCAGTACCAAATCTATACGTTCCACATCAAAATTCCACCTCAACATGCTTCAGTACAGCATAGGAGGTGATGTCATGACCGACACATTACTTATGGCCAGGACTGTACAGTGCGAGGGCCTCATATATGTCTGTATACAGTGTGTGGACTTAAAAACGAGAAAATCATTGAATGGAAGAGCAACATGCAAGAGCAGAGAAGACAGGGGATCATTGATCTCATCCACGCGGGGATCAACCCAAAGACCATCCTGGAGACTGTGGGGGTGGGCTTAGCCACCGTCTACAGGGTCAAGAACCAGTACCGTGTGAGGGGGGATGTCTCCAGGGCCCCGGGGACCAGTCAGAAGAGGAGGATCAGGAACAGAGCCTTCCTGGAGGCGCTGGAGGCCGAGGTCATAGACAAGCCAGACAAGTCAATGAGGGAGATTGCCAAGGAGGTTGGGACAGACGAGAAGACCATCAGAAAGACTGTGCATGAGGACCTTGGGCTCAAATCATATGTCAGGAGGCAGAGACACCTCCTTACCACCACCAACAAGGCCAACAGGGTGGCCAGGTGCAAGCTGCTTGTCAATTGGATGAAGGCCCATGGCTCCACCATCTGGATTTTCTCAGACAAGATGGCCTGGACAGTGGACAGGGCCAGGAATGCGCAGAATGACAGGTGGCTTGCCTTTGACCCCCTCCGATGTCCCCTCCATTGCCAAGACTAAGCACCCAGCCTCCGTCATGATGCTGGGGGTCGTGGGGTCTGATGGCAAGAAGATACCCCCTCACTGGTTCAAGCAGGGACTCAGGCTTGGGGCTAAGGATTACCTGGAGGTGATGAAGAAGGTCATCAAGCCGTGGGTGGACCAGAACTACCCCAGGAAGGCCATTGTGTGGCAGCAAGACAGCATCCCTGCCCACAAGGCCAAGGTCATGCAGAAGTGGTGCCATAACAGCTTTACCCACTTCTGGCTGGCCTCGTTTTGGCCTCCCAACATCCCTGATCTTTATTCCTGTGACTACAGCATCTGGAGTGTGGTCGAGAGCAGGGCCTGTGCCCCCCCCACACACACCTGAATGTGAACTCCCTCAAGGCCTCTGTGGAGCTGGAGTGGGCCAACATGTCCAGGGACTACATCAGGAAGGTCTGCTCCAAGTTCTGCCCCAGGGTCGAGGCCGTCATTGCTGCTGATGGCTCACATATTGAGGACTAACTGATAAATTTATGTACTATGACTACCCGCTGTCAAAATTTCATTAAACAGTCTCCTCCTTATGGATCTTGATGACATTGTGATCAATCCAAATTTCTCATTTTTAAGTCCGCACACTGTATGTGCAATTTGTGCATGTCTGCCTGCCCAATGTTCATGCTGCTGATGAGTGCAAAACATGTGGTCGGAGACACAAGTAGATGGACACACAAATAGTGCTTCACATTTTTGCCATTCTTCCTACCCAATCAAGTGGCTAGCACTAGTCCTTTATAAGACAGAATCCCTCTGTTGCTACTGTTATACTCTGACAGTACAGCATAGGAGGTGCCATCATGCCATACACAATTACTTACAGCCAGGACTGTGTATACAGAGAGATGGATAGAAAGAAACTTGACTGATTCATGTAGTGGAGGCTCAGATGGAAATATTTGTAGACTATAACCAGATTGATCATGGTAGTAGTGAGTATAGTATGGTAAGTAATGGCAACGGTAATGACCAGGTGCTGCCAACTTTACTAAGAAGCATGCAACATGTCCAAAATTGGTTTATTGTGCAATATCAGGCATTGCTCGCATCATGCATAAGTTCATTCCTGTGTCATATGCACAGCTGGGGTGTCAAAGGTTCTTCTGATTGGAGGCCACAATGGCACCCACAAGGACTACCCTGCTGACATAGTTGTTTGGGACCTCAAAGACACATCTGCCAACTGTCCAAGACTTGCAGATTACCTGGAGAAAATGGTTCAAGGAGTTGCCACCTACCTTTCCAAGGTATAATTTTGAAGAAGAGTTGTACTCTCTCATGATGCTAATAGCACACTGAGAATACTGAGGTCCCTACTATCTGCACTTATAATTTGAAGTTTACTACAGTAGCGCAGTACTCAGAGCTGTCTAAATTTGTAACTGTAAAAATGCTGTGATAAAAAAGTGCCCCTGATTGATCTGACATTTCAGGAGGTCTGGTATTAGGAAAAAAAATCAGCTCAACCAGAGACACTTTTATAACAGCATTTTTTGGAGTTTGCTATGTACTGTCTATACATAAGTAGTAAAACTTCAAATTAAAAGTGCAGATAGTCAATCATTTTTTTTCAAAAAATGAGACTCGTACCAGCTGCACCAGTGTCTAGTGCTAATTTTGCACCATGAAAGTCCAAAGTTGAAATGTTTGAACTAGCCTAATCAATTATAGTAGACTAGGTGAAAATTTGAAAACTTTCGAATTTCACTGAGTGCATCTTAGGGTTATTACCTAATGCCAAATGGTGAAGATGCAGGCAAACGGTTCTCAAAAAAAAATTTTCTCCCTCTCCATGGCAACAAGATTTTACAACATAAGTTTAGTGCAGAATAAGGTGTTCAAATTTAACATGCATTTTTTGTTTACTCACCTGTTTTATTTACTGCGAGCGTGGGGTCAAATGATGCTTTACCACATGCTTGAGTGAAAAACGTCTGTACAGTGTAAAAAAAAACGTTTGTAAAGTCCTTAACCACATGCTACAGAACTGCAGAATCTACAGAAATTAAATGTTTGGGGCAGCCAAAAAACAGAAACATAAATGCTATATTAAACTAAAAATTTCATTCTCATGAAGAAGCACAATGCACACAATTTCAGATCTTGCAGCTCTCAAGGCAGCTTGACTACCCTCGGGCCCCTGGCCCTGCCCCCGCCCCCACCCTCGGGTCGTCAACTGTGCCTCTCAAGCTGCAAAATCTGAAATCGTGTGTAATGTGCTTCTTTACGAAAATGACGAATATACCGTGTGTTCGAGCAAAATCCGACCCTTTTAATCATTAATATTTTGTTCGACTTCTTCAAGATCCCTGTGGTCCTAGGCAGCTCTACACTTTATATCTAATAGGTAGGTGTCCTACCTAATTATTTTTCAAAATGGCCGCCGTCCACGGCCACCATGGCCTCTAGCCTGGGCCTGAAGGCCTGACACACCTTCATGACGTGGTCCTCGGACATGTTGGCCCACTCCTGCTCAACTGATGCCTTGAGATCGTCCACACTCTTGTGAGGAGTGGCACAGGTCTTGCTCTCCACGTAGCCCCAAATGCCATAATCCAGTGGTGCACAATCCGTGCTTGATGGGGGCCAGAAATCTGCCGGCCAGAAATTGGCAAGATGGTCCTTGCACCACTGTTGCGTCGTCTTCGCTTTGTGTCCCGGAGCACTGTCCTGCTGCCAGTGGTAATTGCCGTCAGGATAGTTGGCGTCCAGCCAAGGCTTGACCACATCTTTGAGGACATCCTGGTACTCCTTGGCCCCCACCCTCAAGCCCTTGGGGAACCAGAAGGGCGGCATCCTCTTCCCGTCAGAGGCCACAACTCCCAGCATCATTGCAGAGGCTGGATACTTTGTTTGATTGACTGGAGGCACATCATCAACACTGAAGGCAAGAAAGTGGTCATTCCTGGCATTGCGGGTCTGGTCCACTGTCCAGTTCTTTTTGTCTGAAAAGACCAGGACTGTGGACGGACCTTTCTTCTTCATCCAATTGATGAGTTTCTTGCCCCTGATCACGCTTTGCTTCTTTGTCGCCGTTGTGAGTAGCTGCCTCCTCCTTCTCACATAACTGTGAAGCCCAAGGATCCCCACGGCCTTGCTGATGGTGGCCTTGCCCACATTGAGGTCCTTGGGCAGCTTACTCATGCTCCTTGTCGGATCCTCCTCAATCTTGTCACACAGCTCACTTAAAAATTCCTCTGTGATCTTGAGGTTATGCCCACCACTCCCGGCCTTCCTCTTAATAGTCTTCCCGACCTTTAGAAGGGCGTTCACCCGCTTGATGGTGGTCAAACCGACCCCCACAATCTCACAAATGTCTTTCTGTTTCACTTGGCCACAAAGTAAATCTGCCACTCTTTTTGCCTCCTCCATGACGAAAAATGATCGGATTTTGCTTGTTTTTGTCTCATTCGAGAGCTAATAGCCGCAACTTTCATTAAACTATACTAACGCAACCTCAAACGACCCCTAATAAAGGTGCTACAACTGATTAAAGGTAGGGTCGGATTTTGCTCGAACACACTGTAGTTATGACAGCCCTATGGCGAAGCTGTAAACACTTTATTTTTAGTTTCATTTGACCAGTGTTGCAGTTCAGCCTCTGGAAAGTAACTGAGCAGGTCAACATTAAATTTGTAACATTGATCTGACATCCTTTGGTAGTGTGTCTAAAAAACTTTGAAGGCGGAAAGGGGACCCCAAAAGTCCTTATTTGTATTCCAATTGACGAGAAGGTCTTCAAGGGAATGCTTACAACAAATGTAGGACGCCGCAAGGGATTAAAAAATGACCTAGCCTAATACATAATAGTTCGAAAACGTCAGAGTCGTGGAAGGAAGGTGGAAATTGGCCTTAGGTCTAGTTATAGGTGGTGCAAGTCTTGTCATTTTAACAAATTCTGCTTCATTGTACAATTCAATGTTTCATTGCAGCACTTTCGACTTAAAGCCAGGTGGGGGTTATTGAATTGTCAACCAGGGTAGATACAAGAAAACCACAGAAGTAAAGTTTTGGAAGAGTGAAAACCTAATATTTTCGCCAAAAGTCCCCGATCCAAATCGCTTTCCAACGAAAAGGACCTTCTCGAAGTGGCTCAGTGCGAATGAATGCGAGACTTGGGCATGCCAGAACTGCCTGATGTAATCATCAATGGACATGACGCATGCTATTGGAGCTGACGGTGAAGCCCACCCGGCTGGCGATGCAGGAGAGTCACTTGTTGACGTTGGAGGCCGTGAAATACCTTGGGAAAAGTTGGGGCCACGACATAGGTCCACCTCGATCAACAGGTGAGCAAGAGCAATGGGAAAAGAAAAGTTCCCATTGCTGTCAAAGCAGAGGACCCCGACAACATCACCATTGGCGGTAGTTTTGAGGTCACTGACGCCTCCAAAAGTAACAACAGCTAAGGAAGTTTAGGTGTTGTCTAGGATCGGCTGGAAGCATACAAGGAACACCCTCTGGGTGATTGCTGAAGGGGATGGCGGCCTCAGCCTCAGCAATGACAGCTCCAGCGCATGAACGTGAACACAAACTTCGCCGTGGTCACAATGCGACAGTGGGGGATCTCTCGTGGCCAGGTGTAGCGAGGTGGGTCTGATGGACAAAGCCGGTTTCAGCCTCAAGAACACGTGAACAGTCAGGTGTTGCTTGACCTGTGGAGTCACACGCGGTTGCGGTTTTTGTTCGGGATCAGCGTTGCCTGATGCTGGGTTCACTCAAAGAAACCTCTTTGTGAGCCCTTTAACTGGGTGGTAGAAGCAATCGCACATTTCTGGGTGCTTGGTCATCTGTTGGTCACACCTCAAAAAAGAAAGCATTTCTTTTGATGATTTCTTAAGAAACACTCATTTTGAGTAGGAAAATATGCTACCCGGTTCCGTGAGAACCAAAGCGAGTGAGGTTCAATACGCCGGAACCAGGAGAAAGTACTACATGGACATACCCTAGTTGTAATGTGTTTTTAACCCTTAACAGAAATAATTCCCGCAGTTAGTTTTTACAGTAAGCAATTGTATTGAGCATGGATGCATCGCAGTACACGTACATTGTTGGCCTCATATGCAAGAAACAATACAGTAGTAACTTTTCACCTCTAAGGGAAGAATTGTGATGCTTTGCATCTACTGGATCAGTGCTCTCTGCAGCGCGTCACGACGGCGTCTTCTCAGCACGGTACCTGTTCGTATTCCAGACACACTCCTGGATGAAATGCAACAAATGTAAGTGAAGGATCCGTTCACATTGACGAAACTTCGTCTGAGACTCAAACAGGCACATTGTATATGATCGCTCGTTCACCTTTGGACTGGATGCTGTTGCTGTTGCCGGTACCGGTGTCGGCCACGCCATTGGTGTAGATGTCCACTCGAAAGGGACCCGTGCAATCTAATACAGTTCGAGTTAACATGATCGATATGTGAGTTACCGTATTGTGCGCAGTGTGACCCATATTTAGCTTCTATAGTTTCCAATGTGTCAGCTCCGAACTGGACTGGGCAACTCTGACCATGAGCACAGGACAAAGAAGAGCATGACAGAACATTAGGAGAAATCGGTCGGTCACCTTTTTGTCTTGCAACCTCTATACTTTCAGGCCAAAAATATCTGACGACAGTAAAGCTACGCCGAGTTGGGCCTTTGTCCCCCTTCTCAACGTTGGAGAAGTTTTCAACTTTCAAGACGTGGATGAAGCCCCTGTTATCAAGCACCTTGAGGAGCTCTCTCCTCACGAACACCATGCACACTTGGCATCATGCGCAATTTACGTGGTGCAGAGTCGGTCCCACAGCCCTGGTTTGCCATGGGGATTTGTTGGAATCCATCCCAAGATATTTGTTCGTGCATCATCAGATCTTGGCCCGAAGCTTTACCTCATGGATCACACTGTACATCATTGTCTCCGTCCAGTCTCTCACCGCAGACAGGAGCGTTGGCCATCACTCCAGCCACAGGGTTGAAGAAGGGCCCGCAATAGCGGCTGTTGACAGCGGCGGTGGACGAGCCGGTGGGATTGCAGGTGGCGGCTGAAAACCAAGCAGAAAACCACCAACATCTTCACAGATCACTCCTTCAGCGACTTGACGTTCTTGTCATGGCACCTGAAGCTGGAATGGATATGTAGTCCGTGGTACTGCAGATGTCGTCCACCATGGACGTGGTCGCTACGGTTGGATCGAGAGAGAATCCGGGTGTGGCTGGGGGATTTCCTCCGGAAACCACTCCGGTGCCCACTTGGTCGGCGCACACCGAGTAGAGCACGCAGCAGAAGCCCAAGGCGGGTCGTATGCACACGGAATAGCTGGGGTTGAAAACAAATCATTCGTTTAGCTCACATGATTGCCCTGGGAAGCACCAGGTGCATTGTAATGCTGCCACAGTGGATTCCATTGGTGATGTCAGCGTTACGACCGACGGAAGATTTTGACCTTTAAATAGGAGCCTTCAAAATTCGGGCTTGAAATAAATGCACAGAAAGGTCTATTAGGACCTTTTCAGACTTCCGCAAATTCTGACAGGGTTGAGTGTTTAGAGCTTTTTCCCAGAAAACTTCAAAGTGACAAAGCTCACTAAAGTCAAAATTGTCTGTTTGCTGGCCTTTCTTTTGCGTTCTGACTTCACAACGGAATTGATAGTCAATCGTCACTTAAGGATTATAACCGTATGCCCAGTTTGACGTTACGTACACTGGCAGATCTCATAACTAGTAACACAGCACAGTAATATGTTTACGATGCCTTAAGCATTGCTAAACGGCGAAATCACCTTTGATCGTTCAGGTGGTTGTCATCGGTGGCCTGGTAGTTGAACGTCTCAATCCTTCCCGTCAAAGTGGTGTGGTATTGCAGGCAGCCATGGGGTGGCCTGTGACATCATATGACACGATAACAGGGCGTCAAAATGTCTCACTGGCGAGGTACAAGAGGGGGCAGAGGGTCCTTCATGCTTCATTAAGCTGGGAAAACTTTCGCAAAAGATGGACGAGAAAAATGACTGAAGTTTTTTTTATGACAACCCCTTGTTTGCCATAGAATCCATTATAGTTACAAAAAAATAGGAACTTTTTCCTGTGCGAAGCAGAGCTGCCAGAGGGAAGGATTGTATGGAGGTTTCTGCCCAGTTCAAGTGCTGTCCCTTCACCAGTGCCAAGGTGGAGAGAACCTCACAGTACTTCAAATGTTCTCCCCAAGGGAGGAATCGTCTGAAGCAAGAAGATCCACAAAAGACTGTACGAGTATCACGCGAAAGCAAATTATCTCGGGGAAAATGACCTCACTGCGGCACGTTCATAAACGTATGTTTCGTAGAAGACTTTGCTGCATGAAACAACATGGCCTTCGGTCTCGACTCATAATTGTGCCTTACGCTGAGTCACTTGAACAATCGATTTGTGTGGCCTTGATGTCCCAGGTCCTTCCAGCGTCGGTGGGGACCCCTGGCGTGTTTGCAGACGCGAACGTGAAGCTGAGACTCACTGAATCCCCTGAATTGGCGCCCATGTCCACGTACACTAGACAGGAATCGGAGTTACGAGACTGTCCTTGATGCTCGACGTGGACAACCTTGCCTAACCAAAACGTCACGTGAGCCAACCCAAACCTAACTTACTATGTTGTCCGGTGTTGAGTCCGCAAATCGTGGGCACCACCTCTGCCGGAGACGTCTGGAAGGTGAGACAATAATCAGTATAATGTGGAGGGCTCAAGTACCCGTAAGGCTCAGGTGGGAATTTAAGGACTCTTACACAGTTTTTAGCATTTTGGGGGAAAATGACACCTTTGGCAACATCCAAATCGGATCTTTTATAGGTTTTGAACACTTGCCATTTTCATGCATTTATTCTGACACAGTGGGAGAGGTGAGTTCTTGTGTAAAGTTGTGTGACCTGCTCTTGTAAGCCCAAGTTTTGGCTTACATTGGTTTCTGTCAAAAACCACTTAAAAAAATTACTCCCTCTCTTTGGTTTATGCGAGACATGTTTGTTGCCATGAATAAGTGATGTAGATGACTTGGGAAATCATGATTAGATCAAGCCCGAATTATGCCTGACTCGTTCTGGCGAGTCAACAAGCCAAGTTAGGCTCGCTTCACATCACTACCACAAATGGCACAAGCTGCTTTAAGAGCCAGCCAAATTGGTCCAGTCTCTCCAGATATTGTTCATCAGGCATAACTTCTTTGCTTCAAAAACCTGAACATTGGTGGCTTTTAAACTTTTGCTCTCTCAGTGTGTAAATATTCAGGTAGGAAAAATGTCTGCACTATTGCGTGGTCGTTATGTGAGCATATGTACATAGGAGTGCATATTTAGTTCACTTCCTCCGTCAGCTAAAAAACGCTCACTAAATGGATTGATGCACATCAGATGGGAAAACGTGGGTCCAAGTTCACTATATCGACGTTCCGCAGCACCAACTTACATTTGCGTAGAGTTATACAGTCTTATACACAGACAGAATTACAGTACAGATCTACTGAGCTTTAGTTTGAAGCCACTGATATTCAGATCTTTGCCCGAAAATCAACTTTTTGGGGCCTTCTTCTGTCGCACATTTTTATGATCTTCCTATCCGAAAAGATTACCCAAAAATGGTCTGTTTCTGGCAGAAATTGCAGTCATCGGAAATATCGCAGAAACAGCTGTGAACTGATGATTGCTGCCATGAAGTCAGGTTCGTCTTGCTGGTCAAATATATGTATATGTTTTTTAAAGATACATATCATATACAGCACAATGGCTGTATTGATGTGTAAGTGGTGTGTTTGTGTACATGAGTATGTGCGTGTGTGTGTGCGTGCGTATGTGTGTGTGTGAGACCAGCGTGCGATGTGCTCTAGTCTGTCCGGTACAGCGCTGGAATACGTACCAGGATAACAGTTATAACCACAAAAACAGTCATAACTTCTCTGATACGAAAGATGTTTCAATTCTGCTTGTCGTTCTGTCATCTACACCATGAACTACAGCGATTGACAAAAGTTTCATGCTCGTAAAGGCGTAATTAAGCTTTACGACAATTTTTGTTCGACCAAGTTCTTGGGTTGGTTTTTCGTGTAGGAGGGCCTTGAAATGCCATTGTGGGGTGAAACAGCCAACATTTGGTGTCACCAAATAAAGCATCACCGTTATCATGAGTGTGTCGAGACAATCGCCTTCGTTGACCATGGAGGAACCACCGGTGCCAATAAGGGAGAAGGTCTCAAAGTCCAGTCTCAAAGTGCACACAGCTGAGGGAGAAAAATGTGTATAATCCACTTACATGAGTCCCAACTCAAAAAATCATAGTTCTTGAAGGACAAAAGATATGGATGTGAGCCTTTGTACCATAAAACCTGTAACATTCATCCAACTTTTCAGTGAACTCGTACATTGCCCCTGCGAGCCCCACGCCTGTGTGGCCATTCCTTTTCTTGGGGAGAAGTTTTAGTACTTATTCACAATTCTCAACTGCTATCACAGTGTCAGACTGTGGAGGTCTCTGCACCGCATGTCGCATGGCACTGCTTTCCCCATGGGGTTCTGGGTCCTCCCCAGCCTCATCCAAGACTCTGACGGAGCCCCCACTATTTTTTAAGAATAATTCGTACGAGAAATAACTTTCATGACCAAATATTTTTATTGAGTTGAAAGAAGTGCAATTAATTTCTTAATTTTATTTTTTAAATTGTATATTGAAAAGGATACACAACCATTTTTATTTTTTACGCAAGATTGCACTAACTATACAGCTCAAGATAGACTCAGACTTCAGAGTGCAATTATTGTTTTGACAATCTGATGGCTCTCGGGAACTGTAAATAAGTACCAGAACTTCTCTCCAAGAAAGAAGTAACCACACAGACATGGTTGCTCTGGGGCCACAGGGACAATATAAGAATTCTGTTCACGGAAAAGTTGAATGTGTGTTACTACTTTTACAGCTCAAAGGCTCATACATTTTGTCCTTCAAACACTACGATTTTGCTAACTTAAGACTCATTTAATGCGGATACTACAGTACACTGGAGAAAAGTTAGCCCCAGTTCAATTTCTTGCTTTGCTTTTACTTGCGCTGCTCTTGTTGATCGTGTACGTCCTGGACGTTCCGTCTGTGGTTGCCGTCGGGTAGTCCGGGTTCTGGATATACGTATTGTTCTCGCTCACCGTGGTCTCCGTGTCTACGATGAACGTGCAGCAGACGCCAAAGCTGAAAGGCATCATCATCAGCGTCATCGTCATCACGCGACTACCTTTAGTCGTGAACTCAACTGCACCATCATTAATTCATCAAGAAAATTTGAAACACTTCACAGACTCCTATTCTTGCTTAACTGTAATTTTAGTCATAGTTTCCCCACCCCCAAGTCGGCATTTCCTTGAGCAACAAGTTTTTGCAAATTAGCACATATCTCCGCAATTATTCTTTAATCATTTGTTTCATGATCGCAAGTAGCACGGTCGAGATACAAGCTGAGATTCCTTCAATCTTTAGTCCAGTATTACTGGAGCAGCACGACACAACTTCAGCTCCAACTTGGATGGCTTTTGTCTGGTCGAGGCTGTGCTGTAGGAAACAAAATGAAGAGGCTGCTCCTCCTCATCTTGCTAAATTCCATGACACATTTATTTGCCTGGGTGGAACCTGGGTTGACACTCGTATGACCCAAAGTGCCGGGCACCACCATTTTTGATTTATACGGTATTAGTGACATCTTACCCTGCTGCACACGTTCCCTGTACCCGGCCTCCTCTGGAATTGCAGTCTGTGGTCGAGTAGCACGTGCCGTTGCGATTGGTCGCGGACCTGGAGAAGGAGCACGTGTGAAAGACGTCGCATCTCAGTGTGTGGGGACTGCACGCTGGTTATTTGAACAAGGTGGTGTCAGGGCAACAATGCCCAGAGAGACAGAGTCTTTCACCGGTAGCGTGACCAGAGGAAATCGCCATAACTGCGCAAACACATGTTTCATCCAGGGAAGAAGATACGTCAGAAAAGCTGGATAGTGGAACTTTCCAATGAGGTATAATTGAAAAAAGAAGAAAAGCTTAATTTGATGCCAAGTGAAAGCTTAGCTCATGCAGAATTTAATTTTATTGATCATACCTGCGTTGTCCTTATCCTAAATGATGCTGCTTTCAAACTTAAATTGACTGAAACTGAATCACGAAGCTGCTGTTTTAGTAATCCACGCATCTTTTTGCTTTTGTCGTTGATGCTGGCAATTGTGAGAGCTGAGAAAAAAGGTCGATCAATATCAAAATTGTAGTACAAGTGAGGCCTTTGTTCGAAGAGCTCCACGTACGTAAAGGCTTTGGGTCGGAAAAGCAAATCTGTGAGTTGTACATTTTTATCAAGAGCCAACCGCACTTTGCATTAATGGTTGCATCTAGGGCATCACAGTCCTGGAGTTCAACGTTGGCATTGGTAACTGCTGTTGCATTTGCAACAAGGTACAATAAGTCCCATTCAATATGATCACAATTGTTCGACACTGGATGCGGCACCCCGCGGGGCGTTGCCCGGTGCACTAGGGACTAAGTAAAAATTGCATTCAAGATAAAGAAGAATCACTGTCCTGTGCGATCAGCACTGCTCAGAGCCTTGCGCTGCTATGGGAGGAGAAGTTTTGTCATGCAACCTTTTGCTGCCAGGCTGGGTTTTGCAGGCACCCAATTCTTCCGGCCTCAACCTTTCTAAGATGTGAGGAGCCCTATGACGTCACCTGGCTCCCGGTGATGTATAGAATCTTTAAAAATTTGGGGCTGGAGCCGTGCAAACTCGCGACAGACATTCGAGGTGATATCAGACCAACATGCGAATGTTGCAAAACCATGACATTTCCATTGTTGCTGAATAACATACGAGTCCTACCTCTGAATACCACGAGCAAAGCTCGTATGATCAGTCTCGCAAGTCAAGTCAGGAAGACAGTACACAATAAAACACTGCACGGTCGTTGTAAAGTATCCAGTCATTCCGGATGCTGTTGCCCTCGCTGTTGAATAACCTTTGCCTTCATCTCGGAAAACAAGAAGTCGGCTTGGGCATCATCCATGAGCACTTTCATGTCGTTGGACCTTTTTCCCAGCCTTTGCAAAGTCCACTGCAAAGTTGTGAGATGCTGATGCATTGATTTTGCAGTATTTGTCGTACATGTCACATCTCTCTCTCTCTCTCAATTGATTTGTGAGGTTGGTCATGCTATCCAGTTTTGCCAGGTTTTTGCAGAGGTAAGAAGAGTCATGCGTTATTCAACACCTCTAGAAACGCCTTTAAAAATATTGACACACTTGCATGCCTGATGCTGCCTCATACAGAATCCACCATTTTTATAGCAGACAGTCACTTGTTTCTCTCACAGAAAGTTTTCCACAGTGGAACGCGCTTAATAGAGTCACGCTTATAGGAGATACGTATAATGACACCATTCAATATGTCACTTCTGGGCTATGCAGTAGATTTTTGCGTTCTCTCAGACATGTTCGTGGCAAATTTGGTGATTTTGCCAATGGTGCCACAAAGAAACTTTGTCAGTCCCTTCTGGTGGAGAAGAAAGAGCAGAATTTTGATGAACCAACGACTCAAGTCAGAGAATTTAGTGCTGAACACGAGCTCGAACAAAAAGTACAAGGTCGGCGCCCCCCTGGCCAAAGAAGGCCCAGGTCTCCAAAGCATCGGTGAAGTCACTGTTACGCTGCTGACAGACCCTGTGCGCATGGGATAACTTCTGCACTTGTAACTCAGACAAAGTTTTCTTCCGAGGAAGAAAAACTTGTGCATTTTATTGTACAAAAATTGTGCTGCAGAAGAAGTTGGCAGACAGAAGGAAAAGCTGATGCTATTTTCCGCTCAGTTCTTCCTCATCCTCAATGCTTCGGTATCACTGCCAGATCATCCCTTGGAAAGGCTAAAGGGACGCTAAGACTTTTCTCACTTGCACAGTAGTCAGTCCCTGTTCGCTAGAGCTGTCACTGTATGACAGAATCTAACCTCAAACTGAAACTCGTGTTGTATGGTAATGACGGCGAGTGAGGGTGAAGAAAAGACAAAAAGTACTACTACTGTACTACTACTGTCGGTCCGTGTCTCTGAAAGTACCAGTCCATATCTCTGATAGACACTGCCTGCAGTCTCTGAACGTACTGGGCCAGAGCTACCACAGTCCATATCTCTGAAAGTACCGCTTGACGCTGGTGTCAAACACTTTGACATTGGCTTACCCTATCAGCGAAGCTGTCGACTGGCAAGGCATATTCTGGAACGTGACCACGTTGAACAGAGAGAAGACTGGAAGGACATACTTTTTTTTGGTAAGCTGGCAAAGGTAATGCAAAGGACGCGAACAAACCTCTGCCATCTTTGGCCTTGCCCTCCCTTGTCCCACCTTCGGCGGCCTTCACCACGAGAAAGGGAAGAAGCAGAAGCGTGAAGATCGACGTGGTCTTCATTTCGTTGACTGAGGACGAGTGAAGGGAGTCTCAGCAATCACCCAATTCTTGCTCAAATAAACGTTGTTTGACCAATCTGGGGAGAGAAAACAGCTAAATTTGGCTGACTTCCTTTCTTTTTTCCCCCTTTTCTGTGTGCTTGTGTGTCACATATGCATTCACTTAAGTGTTGTTGACCTAACGGGGCCACCTCACAAGCCACGATGGTCTTAGTCGCACTGGAAATTGAATCCGGGCCTGTTTTCGGATAGAGCCAACGATTTTGAGGGAAATTAGGCGGACGAAGCTCTATTTGCACACGCTTTTTTTGCAGGTTGCCACTCAAAGGGTGGCTCAGTCGTTGGCCAGATCTTGCAGGAGATTCCTCTCACAGACTTGCATAATCCAGCTTGTCCTCGTCGTCAGGTCAACATAATGCTGCTGAGAAGCTTCGCTCTTCTGGTCTTTGTCCTCTTATTGTCTGCATCCTCCTTGAGCCAAGGAGAGAGAAGAGCTCAAAGGCTGCGTAAGTTTCAAGTGTGATCTAAGCTGTTCGACGGCACGCATTATGTAGGGTGAGCGAGAAACAGTGGCGATATCTTGCTCGCAGCTGGGGGAATACCAACAGGGTGTTCTCGCTGTTGAATGAGCCTACTGATTGGAATACATTTGAGGAGATAAAGGCTACGGTTTCTCACAATATACCGGTCCTCAGTATTGATGGAGGAGATCAGGTGCTCTGAGGCTGAGGCTGAGGCTGAGGGGCTCTTGATGAAGTTGGGGGTCCGGAGTTTGGTCCATTTGGCCTCGATCCCCAACTGGCTTGTGTTGAGAGCTCTCGGCTGGCTCGGCATTAGTGGCAGCCTCTCAATCGCTCAATGGCAGCACCCCCTTGTAGTCTGTCAAGTTGCCAATATGTCAGACGAGTTTGACTTGGGTTGCAATACCTCAAAAACTAACGGCCAAGCGTTAAAAAAACTAAAAAAAGAGCGCCTCGTCTGCAGCTCCAGGCCTTTCAGATTAACGCTTTCAGTGTGCAAAGTTGTGCATTTTTTGCACTTTGCACTTCCTTGCTCACCCTGTACGATATATATTCAGCTACAATTTGCTTTCGACTGATACAGTTTTATTAAATCAACTTTGTGGCCAACATGGACATTAAATGACTCAGAATTATTGTCACGATGCATGTTTTAATGACGTCTTAGTTCTTTCCCACACCTTTTAAAGATATCAGATCTCACAAATGTTCAGTGTGACATAGCAATCTGAAAAACCAAGCAGGTCTTTGAACTGGTCCTAAGTGGTTGAAATGCCAAAGGAAGCAATGTGACACTGACAACTTTTGAATGGTAAATAGCATCAACAACTGCATCAAGACCTTCAACATGCTTCTCAGACTCTACGTGTACACTGTCGCAGTTGTTGCCTCTTCAAAAGCTCCGCTTGTTGATGCTGGAAGTGATGTCGTTGAAAATGGTGTTATACCTTTGCTCTGGGCACAACAAATCTTTTAATAGTGTTACAGTGAAGTATCCGTTAAAGTATTGTCTCTAAATATGCTGTGAATGCCGCACTTCGGATGGACATAGAATTTGAACACCAACATAGCACAGCCATTTGTATGCACAGTAGACACCACTTATTACCACGATCCTTGGGTGAGGCAAGAGTATCTCTTTAGCCACCCCCCCCCCCGAAAAGGAAATGCGGGACAGCGGGCCCCGGTTTGGATGGGGGGTTTTTGGCGTTAGTGTTGTTT
>JAAUXU010048375.1_pt1 | contig 25226 bp, 36 predicted proteins | sample 7278151 | NCBI WGS metagenome assembly JAAUXU01 (sample SAMN14350113, study PRJNA611818) | marine sediment metagenome | isolation source: surface marine sediment (1.8m) | place: French Polynesia: Moorea | collected 2018-08 | reverse complement strand
TAAGTAAAGAGGAAACTGAAAAACGTCGACAGATTCAAGATGTCTTCCTTGTCGGAGGTCTTAAACACCTCCTTCGGCGAGAACAGCGATCCCGACGAGTCAGAAGGCGACACAGGTGCTAGAGTCGGGGGATCAGAAATCGGCGTGACGCCGGCGCATCCGTCGTTCACGCGTTTCCAGGCGCTCCTCAAGGAGTGGGAGGAGGGGCGGGCCGGGGGAGTCAACGCCTTCGATGCCACGCCGATTCTCGAGGAGATGGCCGAGATTCTAGAGAAAGTAAGCCATTTTTATTGCACTCCTGATGGTTCTTGTCGCATGTCAATCTTCCTCAAGGAACATAATGTATACCTGAGTCGCGATCCCGACCCGTTCGAGGAACGACACCCGTCCAGAGTCGATCCAGAAGGTCAGTTCGGACAGCTGCTCAAGGCCTTCTTCCGCAAGGAGTCACTCGTACAAGACGTCTTCAACAACTACCTCAGGGACAACTACTTCAGCTTCCGGATAGGTGTGGACAAGAGCTCCATGGGCCTAAACGTGGCCGCTCTACGCCTCGCACTCGACATAGTTCCAGGCCTAGAGCAATCGGCGCTTGTCGAGACAGACGGACTCGTGCGACGGCTCTACACTTGGGCAGAGCAGTCGGAGGTACCGGTGTTATTCTAGAATCACATGGTGGAAGATTCAAGCGCTGCATGTCTCTCATCTCTATTATAAGGAGCCCCTCTCGACGTACTCGACCGGATTGCTATCAGTCGCCATGGAATTGACGGAGGTCGCGTCCAACCCCGAGAATCGCGAGCGCAACAATAAGATCGTCCCGGTCATGATTTCGCGACTGCGTCGACTCCAGCAGGAAGCGCAAGAGGAGCGCGAGCAACAGCGCACAGCGCTCAAGAGACCCTTCAAGGCGTTTGCCAATTCCGCGGCCTGTTCAATTGCCGCCAAGAGAAGGTATTCTAGAGAGGTCCAAGCTGAGTCGGAAGGTGAGTTAAGATCGTTCTTGCACTGGTGCTCGCTGATAGCATGCACATTCGAGTCACCCAGGACAATTTAATCCCTTGATTTATTTCTTACTATTCAGGTGGTGACCGTGGAAACTTTGTAACTTCTTTCGCTGCAGGAGCCTCTGTCGCCCCTGCCAGCCCGTCGATCCACAGCAACTCGAACAGTTCCTGGGCAGAGATGGAATCACAGATCATCGGCCACTTTTCCATTCATCCAGTGTCGAGGCAGACGAGGCAGGTCTTTGCGCTCAGGCTGCTGACTCCGCTCGCCGAGTACCAGGAGTTCCTGTCCTTCGTCTTGTCCGAAGACATTATCGGCCTCCTGCGCTCTCTTCTCGACACCCGCGAAAACAAAGACTCGCGCTTGGCCTTCGAGACGCTCAAGCTCCTCGCAGCCTTGGCCTCCCACAAAAAGTTCCTCCTCGATTGGGTCGCCAAGGGAGGAATTCAACTGCTCTTGGAGGTACGTACAAGTCAGGTTGAATGTTGTAGCCACAGGCAGCGTTTCTCCGTATTCAGTGATTGTGATGACATTGGCTTGGTATTTGAGAGACCTCACACCAGTCCCTGAGTGGCTGCCATTGCCTCGACCTTGCTTGGTTGACTATAATTGTAATTTGCAGATTCCTCGTCCTTCCATTGCTGCGACGGCCGTAATGCAGGTGTTTTACTTCCTGTCTTGCGACAACGATGTCATGGAGAAGGTCTGCATGCTGCCCAGGGAGATCTTACACAAGTTAGTTAAGTAAGTACAGAGTCGTATGAGTATTGCTACTGCATATAAATTGACTCTTAATCAATTGTCAGGTTCGTGATGTGGTGTCTCGAGTGCTCTCACGAATCCGGCCGTCGGTTCGCTGTCATGTTCTTCGGCACAGCGGCAGCTTACCCGATCCTTTTGGACATCTTGGACGAAGAGGTCAGTAAGGTTTTGAGGTTTTGACAGTCAAAGTTCCTTGGCTTTAGGCGATAATTATTATTATTATTCTATTTTAGGACGGCCTCCGACGTTTATACAACACAATCTCCATGCTCAGAATCCTGACCAGCGGCGAGGACACGATCAATCTGCTTTTGACAGAGGACGAGGAATTCTTGCAAAGACAGTCCATCAGACACGCAGTTGTGGCGTTCAAACGCTACTTCGAGGCCCATTTGGCAAGCAAAAGGATCAAGATGAGCAACGGTGGCGTGTTGCCTTTTCCGTACAAACCGTTGCGCTTCTCCACCCAGCAAGTCATTGAGCAAGTCGAGACGCTCATGGAAGTCCTGCCTTTTAGGTGAGGCCAAATCGAGAGGGTCTGATGACCCGAATGTTGCAGGACTGGACACTTTTTGCTTTATGGCCGATTTTCAGATCCCTTCAGTCGTTCATTGCTAAGTTTTAACTTATTTTGCCCCAGTGTTGTCCACATTTATTTCTCCAGTATCATGCAGTCAGGAATTATTTCAGATTCTACTTACCTGGCATCACGAGGAGTTGTTTGCCACTCAATTGTGACCTTGATTCCTTTCAGGAGCCGTTGGCCTCCGGTGGACAAGTTTTTAGCCTTGGGCGGTGTGACCACGTGTCTGCAAGTTGTGGCCATGGCCTTTGACTGGACCTTCGCTGGGAGGGCAGAGATGGTCAGGGCCGCTCTCGAGGTCCTATTGGTTTGCTCAGTGATGCCCAGGTATGGCACGACCTACAGTACTGAGTTATGGATAGAATAATAATTGCAACATTTGCACGTACAGGGTCCAGCTGCATTTTTGCGAGAGGATAGCGTTGATAGACCAGTCCAAGACAGTCGGGATCAACATCATTCTTGGGGCGGCGGAAGGAGAGATTGTGCAAGTAAGTTCCCGTTGGGTGCATCCGTGTCTTTGGCCTCCAGTGGGGGTCGACAAGTGGTGAGACCCGCTTCGTCTCTGCTGCGAAGAGTCACGATTGACCCCGAGCATACTTTTTACTGCTCCTGGTGTCACAACAAGGGTAGACGTAGTAGATGTGTGTGGTAGAGTGCACAGCCCGAAGAACCAGGGCCGGCCACCGCGGAGAATCGGTGAGTCGGTAGTATTTTTCTTCGGAGATTAAAACGGCGATTGCGATCTTTGGCTGAATCTGCCAGGAGTTTTTCCTACTTAATGGCAGAGTCGACGCTAAATGTTTTGTTCTGATCTCGTCAACAACTGCGGCCGTGTCGTAGACCGTGCCTAAGTCCATTAGCGCCTGATTCCCCTTTATTTCAAGGATTCCGCTGAAGTCCGGCGTTCTGCTTTGCACGTGATCCTCAATCTGGTCTGCGCACCGATCTGCAGACCTGAACTCAGGCCCGGAGCAGACGGATTCACGACCCCGTCATCGTCCACCAAGAAGAAGGGATCCTCCGAAGATCTGATTAACAAGGTTGGGAACTGTTCTTTTGGTCCTCGGACTAAGCCTTTTGACCGTCTGAAAGAGGAGCAACCATATTGACTTACACTTAAATTCCAGGTGTGGGACTGCGTTCGCTCGAACAACGGGATTATGGCCCTGCTAGAGCTGCTCCTCATCAAGACTCCCATTACAGACGCCGACTACATCAGGAGTCTGGCCTGTAAGGCACTCGTGGGACTGGCCAGGTCCGAGCCAGCAAAGCAGGTACGGCATGTGTACGTACGAATGCACATGTCAACGTTGATTTTTCTTGACGTTTAATTCGTTGCAGATCATGTCGAAGCTGCCCATCTTCACAAATGGACAGCTCCAGCAGCTGGCGAGAGAGCCGATCCTACAGGACAAGCGCGTCGAGCACGAAAAGTTTCAGCAGTACGCGCTGCAGCTCATGAAGATGGTCTTGGTGAGAGAAGGTAGGAACAAGAATGAGTAACATTGTGACGGTACTGAAAGGAAAGGAAGACATATACATGTACTTCGTTCGATTCATTGTTTTTATATGAATTAAGCGATTTCGATGACTTATGCCGTTCTGCAACTTTTAGGCAGTCTTCGCAACCCCGCCGCTGGTAGCGACTTCTCCATGGAGAAGTTCCATCGCGCCAACGTCGTGGCCCAGACAAAGATCAGCTTTCCCAAGAAACAGCTACTACAGCTAATCCAGGACTACTTGTTAAAGTGCGGTCTGGTAGAGACTGCGGCGATTCTGCAGAAGGAGGCAAACCTGGCGCTCATGAAGACGCCGTCCAAAAAGTTGATGGTGCACTGGAAGCCTGGGATGACGCCGACTATGTCGCCAACTCCGACGTCTCCGGGGATATCGGCGAGGTCCAACAGTAACTGCCCAGGACCGCCGAAGCTGCAAGTCAAGTTTCTGAAGAGACAACAAGAGTCTCCCAGCAGGTAAATGTAGCAACAGCGTTTTTGCCATTACAACGCGTACTGATATTAAGCACGTGCTGTTATCCTCATGTGAAGCAAAAAATAAGCGTACACTTCTTTTTTCAGTTTACCACTCTCGAATGCCTCCACCTCTAACAATGCTACTGCGACAACAACGGCCACCGTTGCAGCGACGACGACGATAGCGACAACCACCTCATTGATGATGGCGGCGACGACGACGACGACGATAGCGACAACGACAACGACGACTTCGACAGCAACGACATCCTCTGCACTACCGCCCTTGCCATCTGGGTTGGACAGCCCCCGCAGCATCACGAAATCCTCGGAGTTATTGCAGCCCGAGACCTCGGAGGACTCGGTGAATCTGGTGTCTATTGTGTGTGATTACCTGTCGACTCAGCACTCGCTGTGCCAGAATCCGATGACGACGTGTCCTCAATTCGATCTGCTCGTCCCGCACAAATGCCCGGACCCGAGGCCCAAGAACTCTGCACCTTTAAATTTCACAGCCCGGTTCGTGCGCAGCTCCTTTATGTGTCCGCCATACGGCGTCCCCGACGGCCTCAAGCTCAACAGGAAGCTAGTCTACAGCAAGTTCAGGAGTGTCAGGGCCTTTAGGGCCGAAGCATGCCACTCTGGGGAGCAGCAGAACACATATACCAGGTTAAAAAATGACTTGTTGTCTATATTAACCCTTGTGATTCTTTATGTCTATCCCTTTAGCTGCGCGTTTATGCCTGACGATAGTTTCTTACTGGCCGGGACGACGCTCGGGGAGCTCAAAATGTTAAACTTGTACTCCGGCCAAGAAGAGTCTACTTACAACTGCCACGAAAGCACAATCTACCATATTCAGCCTAAGAGGGACGCCTCGCTAGTCCTGACGTCATGGTAACATTAGTCAAAAGTTTCGGTCCTTTACGTCTCTTCAAGGCATCTTGTTGACCCTTAGTTCTTGGCGTACCCCATATTCTTGCCTGTGGTCGCTGGGCGAGTGGTTCGAACAAAAGTTGTCTTTCCGGGACGAGGAGTACGTGGAGTTCTCCAAACAGACGCAAGACAAGGTGATAGGAACCCGGAACGAGATCGGCACCATCTTCGACATCGCTACGGGCCAAAAAGTCCTCGAGCTCAAGCCGGTCGTGTCCAACGGGTACAGCAGAAATCGCGCTACGTTCGACTTTACCGACGACCTCGTCCTCAACGACGGCGTCATCTTTGACACAAGGATGGGAAAAGAGGTGAGGAGAAGTGTCTTGATGCAGACACAGTAAAAAAAAAATGTGACCGAGTCGTCTTTGTCAGATTCGCAAACTGGACAAGCTAAATCAGCACTTATCCGGAGTGTTTCACCCTTCCGGTCTGGAGATCGTGAGCAACTGCGAGGTGTGGGACCTGAGGACCTTCCGACTCATCAAGACCGTGCGAGGACTCGAGCAGTGTCAGGTATGCCCATGATTTCTCCCCGGACAAAATATGGCTTGAAAAGGGAATCTTTTCTACATGCATGAGAGATTGCAAGCTTTCTACGTACTATCGGCATTCCTTCTTCAAGAAGTTCTCTTCTATTTCATCCGGCCTTTTAAGTGCCTACAAGATTACTGAGGACCTGCTTATTCCAGGTTACATTCAGCAATTCTGGCGACATCATTTACGCCGTCAGTCTGGAACAAGATGACGAGGACGGGGACAGATATGAGTCCTCGTTTAAGGTCTTTGACGCTTCAGACTACTCTAGCATTGGTGAGAGAAAAAAAAGATGAGTTTTTTTCTGGCCTATAGATCGATTTCTTTTTTCAGCCACCATCGAAACTCGTCGAGGAGTTTATGGTTTGAGCTCGTCGCGGTTTGATCTCCAGCTCGCGGTCGTCGAGAACTCGCTCTCCCCTCTCCTGCATGCGGAGTCCGTAGTCAGGCAGGGAAAATCGTATATCGTTGTTTTAGTTTCTTTTTGGTCACACTCCCGTTTGGTTACAGGGTGTATGACGTTGGGCGCTCGAAGGCAGACCAAGAAGAGGAGCCCGAAGACAGAGGGGACGACGAGGACGACGAGGACGGCGCAGAAAGTGATGAAGGTAAAACTGCTTAGCTATAGCTACTAAGGATTTACAGAAATTAATTAATTGTAACGTCATGATAGTACTTAAATCACGAAGATAGTAATTTTTGTTACTGAGCTCACTTACCGAATGCACAGAGTCAATGATTACATTTAATAGCTTTTATTATGGATCTACTATAAACAATTCTTCCAGCAAAGTTGTAGCTGCAGTAGAATTAGAAAGTGACGCGAAGTGATTGTATCGAGTGTGCTTACACTTTGAGGTCACTGCAAACGGTCTTAGCCACGATCTCTAAAAATGAACTTTCTTCAACAAATTCAAAAGATTTGCCTCAAACGTAAGGAAATGACTTCAGACACTAGTACGATAGTGAAAGACTGTATGATTGTCACGTTGAAGAGCAGTAGCACCTCCATGTCCTTCTTTCAGACCCTCAGCTGGATCTCGACGAGCTCTTGGGATCGTCTTCGTCGTCATCGTACTCGTCCACCTCGAACGATGAAGAGGACGATAATGAAGGTGAATGAGCGTCCGTCGTCGCCTCAGAACAGGCAATAGCAATTGCTTCTGCGCCTGATATTTTCTCGGAGGGTAATCTACTTTTAAATGATAGCAACACTTCTTAATGTGGATGCTCCTTTGGTTCGCAGTTGTTTTCACTTTGGGATTTTTATTGACCCTTGGTAACGGCTGTTCAGTATAATCGGTCTTTTCAGAGGGCGGCGATGCTGAGTCCAATCATGGCGTGGACGCCAGCAACGACTCTGACGACTCCTGGGTGGACATGGAGAGTGAGGTCATTATCGGTTGAGCCTAAGAATCATTCTTTGTGAGAAGACGTTTGCATAAATTTTCCATTTACGTGGAACTGGTGGTATTACACGATAATAAATTGAAGATATTGTGAGACGTTAACTTTTGGTCGTCAAGGTCAGGTCATAGCGCAACACGAGCCAAGGTGAAGAAGTGACCTTTCCTCTGCTGTGGTATTTTTCCATCCATTATTTCTTCGTCATCCGAAAGCCCAACGATTCGCAGCACCTCCTTGGTGCACCCGTTGCAGAGGCCCCGGTTGCGCGTGCTCAGGATCCCGGCAACCGGAATCGAGAGACTGAAATCGCACGCCTGCAAGTGTGGGTTGCCACGTGTGAGCACCTTGAACCCCTCTTAGACGCTGGCGGTCGTGTTCTCCATGCACTCGGTGGATGGGATGGAGCAGCACTCGCTCCTCACCTTCCTACATCATCGTCCTTCAAGGTATCACTGCAAGAGGCAACCTACTCCTTCCAGGCTCTATTATTAATGTTAGACAAGGAAGGCACTGAGAATTTGATTTGCTTCTCCATATGACTTGTCACAAAGGAACAAAACAAGGCTTGTGGAGGGCCTGGTCAATCAACTTGTATCAAAAAGGTTCACAAAGACGCTTCACAGCCACAGTTACTTTCTCAGGCAGAGATTCTTGGACGATCTGCGAGTTCAAGATCTCAGTGACGCGGTCGTGAGACAAGATGTCTCCAAGGGAAGGCGAAAAGGCCCTGAATTTCTTCCACAGACAGAGCAGCACGCAGATCTTTCTCCGGTTGATGTGGCCGCTCTCCATGAGTCTGATCGTCTCCTCGGCGGTGATCACGTCGACCAAAAACTCTGTCTTGCCTTCCAGGCTCACGGTCCTTATCAGCCAGGACAGCGCGTTGTCCGCTGTTATGCCCAAGACTTGTCTGACCAGGTCTTTGTCCAACTGGTCATTCATCTCCACTGCAAAACACTCTCTGGTGTGCACCAGACGATTCAGCACCAAGGCCACTCTGGTCACACCTTGGTCCCTGTCATCAAATCCCTCCCTCTTTAACAACATCTTGAGGGAGGAAATCAACTGAGTGACCATGCGTGTGGCCACAAATCCATTCAACACACTCTCCATCTGGTCACTCGTCACAGCATCCAGGACGAACGGGAGCATGAGGACTGCACAGACCTTGCTCACTGCAGCTGGCGACGCGATAGAACTCCTGAGAGGCGCCGCCAACATAGACAAGTAGTTTTGGTTGTCCAACGTGGTCACGCACTCGCTCACCTCCTCCAATTGGGAGTCCAAGAACTGGCACCACTCGTCACTGTCAAAGGAAGTGTCCTCAGCAGTGACGGAGGTGTCGTCGTCGACGTCCCGGTGAGCCTTTTCCGTCAGGGCCAACTTGGACATGCGAGCACTGGAAGCATCGAACATATGCCACCGACGAGTTATAATGCGTTAGCAGAATAACTGGGTTTCTTTTTTTTTTACCTTATGGTTCGGTTATCTTCTGGAGCTGGCAAGAGAGATTCCTCCTCCTGCATCTTGTCTCTTTGTGACAGCGCCAACAACTCCGTTCTAGAAGCCAAGTTCGGGATCGGTTTCAACTGATCGACGCCGTAGTGTTGTCTACCACTTTCTGAATGTCTCCGACGAGCATGATGGTGGAGAATCAGTTGTTGTTGTTGCTGCCGCTGCTGCAGAAATTTATTTACAGATGTCATCATGGCCGTGTCCGAACATCTTCTGCGGCGATCATGGTGACCTGGAATGCCTGAAACACGATGACGCGATGTTATTTGTCTCTCATCCACACGTTACACATGATACTGACGTTGTTGTTGCCAAAGTAGTTGCTTCCTCTCTTCTTCACATTTCTTGGCCAGCTTTATAAGAGGCTGGCCACCTTCGCTCATCAACTTCTTCGCCTTGTCTTGCCTCTGGATCTCCTTGGCCAGCTCTTGGGACTCGGACATGGGCTCAGTCAGGGAGGCAAACTTTCCACTGGAAGTCTGGAATGTCTATCGTTGTTTGTATGTGCTGTATGTACGTACAATTATTCGTGCATACTGACCTTAGCCACTGTCAAGTTCTTTCCGAAGGCTTCTGCTACGAATGGATGCTTGAGCACTTGTTGCCAACTCATTCTCTTCTTGCAATCTTTCTCCAGCAGTCCTTGGAGGAAGCTCTTGCACTCTTCCCCCATGTCCTGGGGCCAGGAGATGCAGTCGTAGCGGACCTTGAACAGGTAGAAGTTGTTCAGAAAATACGAACAGGTTGGACTCTCGCACGATCTTACCTTGCTGATGAGGGCTGTCAGATCATTGGTGGCAAATGGGGTTTGTCCCGTGCAGAGCTCGTACAAGATGCAGCCGACAGACCAGAGATCGACCGACTGGTCGTACGGCTTCCCCTCCATCACCTCAGGGGCCATATACAGGGGTGTTCCCTTTACCGACGTCAGCACCAGTGTCTCCGACCCGAGCGACCTGGCGAAGCCGAAGTCACACAACTTGGCCCGACCTTAGGAGAGATATAATTGTTTAAGCATTGGGCATCGGAGCACGTTTTCCCAGTTCTTACCGTCCGGGTCGATGAGAACGTTCTGAGGCTTCACGTCCCTGTGCAGGATCCTGTTCTGGTGCAAGTGGTGCAGCGCGCTCAGGACGTCCACTGCGAGTTCACGCACTCTTTCTTCGGGGAGGCCACGCTGCTTGCCCTTCACTGGAGACAGAACTTGCATGGTCATGACAAGGATCACGAAGAGCTGTAATGGACAGCCCGTCGATGACTACAAACCTTTGTAGTGGTCGAACAGTCGGTGCAGCTCTCCTGGAACATATTCAGTGACAGCCACGAGTTCATTCTTTGTCTCAAAAGCATCCATCATCCTCACAATATTGGGATGCGCGCTCAAGCTCTTCTGGATCTTCAACTCCATCCTTAGGGAGCAAGAAGGAGAAATGTTTTTTCAACCCAGTGCTGGACGTCCTCAAAGAACTCACCTGAGAGCCGAGATCTCTCTCTCCGACTTCGCGACCTTAGGGATCAATTTGAGCGCCACAGTCCTGAAGGGCGCCAACCTCTGGCGCGCCTTGAATACCCGGCCAAACGAGCCCTCACCGATCAAATCCAGCACCTCGAACTCATCCATGATGAACTTATCATGAGAAATCGTTGCCGAGAACCTTCAATTCGTTGGCCCTCCGACGGTCAACGACCCAAGACAACAACAACACCTGTGTTGCTGCCACTGCAGCAGCTGCAACGGCCACTGCCGTCGGTGAAAGTAAGAACTTGCTACAACAACGTCTTAGGTCTCGTCAAAATGCTTATAAACACACTGCTTTATCTCACCGGACCATTCCAGGAAGGTTAGACAGATCACAAGTAACTGCGACAAAAAAGATCTTACATCCAAGCCCTCAAACAGCTCTCATTAGCAGTGAATGAATGATTATGAAAGGTATGAAATTTACAGTTTCAGTGACTTCAAAACGTCCAAAGCGTGAACAGACACCTTGAGGGTCCCTATGGTTTCTCCGGATTCCTCATTCGTGACGTAAACGATTGCATCAGACAAGTCTGAGCCAGCTTGTAAGATTTCCTTGGCCAAGTCGACATGACCCTTGCCCAAGTCCTCACAGTCGCCCCCGGAGCTCCTCGACGGCTCCGAGATCACCGTAAATACGATCTTGGACTTCTTTTTCAAAATTTTACTCAGCGTCTTCCTGTTGACCCCCACAACCTTGCTGAAGTTGAACACGGCCGGCTGCGCCGACGAAGTCGGTCTGGGCAGTGACAACGGAGTCTCCCTATCCTTGGGCGACAAGTTGAGCTCGTCCAAGTCAAAGGAAACGAAGATCTTGTCATCCTTTTTGACCTGAGCAAAGTCTTGGGTGGCCCTGAATTCTGTGATGGTGATGGTTATCGAATCGCCAGAGGTCTCAACGCTTTTAACATTCTTCACACCCCTGATGACGAGGCCTTCGCTGTCCTGAGAGATGGAATCAGTGCCGGTAGACGACTCGACCCTCTTGAGCTGCTTGTGCTTCCCCATTTGTACATCAGTAGCCACGTCATCATCCTCTGACTCATCTTTAGCATTGTCGTCGCCATTTTCAGATTTATCTTCTTCCTCACCATCAGAAGTCTCTTCATCGTCATCACCTTCGTCGTCATCCGAGGTCTCATCACTATCGTCCTCCTTTTTCGCAGGATTTCTGGGTCGGCTTGCTTCCTCTTCGTCTTTGGTCGCTTCCTCTTGCTTCTTGGAACCAAACTTTGTACTGAGCCTTTCGATGAGGCCCATCTTCTTGGGCTTGCCTTTTTCGTCTTTGCTTTTTGCCTCTGGTTGTGACTTTTGTCTCGTGGGCTTTGCTGGCGGCTTCGGTTTCTCCTCGACGCTCTTGGAGCGATCCCGGAGGAACTTTCTAGTTAGCGATACAGCCTTGGTCTCCTCCTCAGCGTCTTCTTTCTCCTTGGATTTGCTTCTAACGATCTTCTCCTTATCGGAAGTCACATTTTCGTCTTTTCCCTTGGATGAGGATCGTTCCTTCCTCGTTTTTTGTTCACTTTCCTTCCCGGAAGCTTCTTTCTTTTGTGTGACTTTATCTTTTCTGGATCTCTCCGGCTTGGAAATCACCTCTTCCTTGTTAACCCTGGATCGTTCTTTCATAGTCTTTGGTTCACTCTTCTCAACATCATCAGGGAATAGGTGTTCTCGTGTCCCAGACCTCTTCTGCTCACCTTTCTCTTCCTGTTCAAGAGGTTTGGTCTTGATGACTTTTGGTAGTCTCCTCGGCTCTGGAAGTGCTATCGAATCTTCGTTCTCACCTTTGCCGGATTCATCATTCTCACTGGAGTCGGAGGAATCAGACTCGTCAATCTCTCCATGCATCTGAGACACTTTTTCTTTAAAGTCTCTTTTACTGCTGTCTTCAACCACCGCTTGTTCTTTTCTAGGTCTTGGTTTCGGCTTTGGCGGAGTTAAAGACCTTCTTGGACTGGGACTAGGCTGTGAGTCCTGTTTGACAGCTTCGCCTGAGGATGTCGACGAAGAGGACGATTCTCCCTCTTCCTTTGGCGCTGCTCTTGCTTGCCTCAAAGGTGGCTTAGGGATCATCTGCTGTGGTTGCAGCACGTTGGACTTTCTCTCCTGGATACTTTTCAGTGGTTTCTCGTCACTCGCAGAGGTTTTGGCTGCCTGGACCGGCAACATTTGAGACTTCATCTCACTCTCTCGAACATTAGCATTTTGTGCTGACAACTTCCTCGACTTCTCATTTTGGGGAATCTTGGCTTCTTGGGCTAATGATTTTCTCTCTGGCCTCTTTGAAGCTACATTAGGTAACCTCGGGGCCATCTCGGGCTCTGGGGGATGATCCAGGACAGGAGCAGAAGGAGCCTCTCTCACTCTGCCTTGCATCTGTTTGTCTTCTCCGGCCAAAAGGTCGAGCTCGGTCAAGACATTTGGTTGATCTCCAGCCTTCTGTTGCTGTTCGATCATTCTCTCCACGCTCTTCTTGTGTCGCATCCACTGAGAGATCCTCTGCGTTGCCGCCGTGTGCAGCTTCAGCCAGTAGTCGAGCGTACCCATTGGTGTGCCTTTGTTCTTGCCCGCCGCCCACTTTAGGATCACGGATCCGTGCAGCTTGTTGCTGGGGTAAGACAGCACCTCGCTCAGACCGATGTTGGTAGTCGAGACATGCTTGCAATCACTCCCCACGACCAGGTGGAGGTCGAAGAGGACCTCGTTGCCTGACATAAAGTCTAGCAAAGAGTCGTCCAACCTTATCTTGTAATAGGAGGAGGAGTCAAATACTGCATTCGGCCCGTTAGCCATGGGCGTGTACTGGAGGTCATGATCATAGAAGGTCCAGGTGACGAAGACTTTGGGCTCTGGGATGCCAAGAGCGACCAGCGACTCCTGAGTCAATTTGGCCTGCTGTACGTGGATCTCAAACAGTGACTGTCCGCTCGCCGTATGCACAGACGCCTCCTTGGCCATGACCGCGCCGCTTTCAACCCCGGTCCTGGAGAGGTTACGTTGGAGCGCAGAGTACGCTGAGTCCCTACACAGGAAGATCAAACAACATGACTTTTCTTCTTCGTGACGAAAACGATGTACTGCATTATCTATACGAATGAGACATCCACCTGAGCTGGATCTCCATTTTTTGGATTCTGGTAGCCCTGACGTCCAGAAGCTTCTTGTACTCGGTCAGCTGCCCCTGGTACTCCGACTTCACCTGCAAAAGTCGCGCCTGGAGAGCCTCAACCTCCTTTTTCTGCTTAGCATTTATCTCGCTCTGGACCCTCAGGAGGCTCCGGGTCTTCTCCAACTCGTTGATAGACTCCACGTACTGGAAGGGGAACAAAATCTGTGTGCATGGAAAGGACAGGTGCACTTGGTTACCGTACGTACCTGGACTTGCAGCTCCGACAACTGCGCCTTCAGGTCCTTGTTCGCCACCCCGTCAACTTCGTCCAAGAACGATGGCACCGAGTTCTTCATCTCTGCGTCCTTCTTCTTCCTGAGAACCATGAGCGCCTCCTCCAACTCCCTCATGTCGATCGAGTTCTCCCTGGCAAAGTACGATAACTTCTCCTCTTGGCCCTCCAGGCTCTCCTTCATCGTCAAGTATTTGCCTGTGTTCGGAACAACGCATTATGAACTAGCTTACAGTGCACGAATGTGGAGAGGTTGTTATTCTATGTGCCTACATAGACACTTTTACCTTGCATTTCGTTGTAGTCTGACTCCAGCTTGGCGTATCTCTCCCTCTCCTTGGCAAGCGCGTTCTGCAGCACAGACTTGTCTTTCAGGTCGGACTTCAGAGTCGTCTCCAGTTGTGCGATTTGAACCTTAAGTGCGTTCTCACTAGCCTAGGAATTTCAAAAAGTCTTGTTTATGAAGAGATATCCAATCTACTAATCCTTATGCATTTTGAGGATCACCTGGTACTGGCGCTCTCTCTCCAGGTTGTAGGCCGAGTCGAGCAGCTTGTTGTTCGACTCTTTGAGGATATCGTTCTCCTTCTGGAGGTCTCTCATCTTTTCCGTGGCAATCGTTAGTTCTTGTCTGCAGCTGGTCCTGTCAGTGAGTTCCTCGGATAGCGAGATTGAGCGCTTCTGCTCCTCCTGAAGCTGCCTACTGAGATCCTGGACCTCCCCGTTGGATCGCTGAAGCTCAGACTTTAACTTCACTGCTTGCTCCTCCAGACCTTGGACCTGCACTTGGAAATCCGGATAAACAAAATGCTTCTATAGTGTGTGTCAATGAGCGGTATACGTACCTGGGCCTTGAGAGTCTCGTTGTGCGCACTCTTGATGTTGTTATCCTTGTGGAGCTGAATTAGCTGGATGTTTTCTGTGGCTGTATGCCTCTGGCCATCCAAAACTTGAGCTTTCAAAATCTGCAATATGTTAAATATCAGAGGAAAAAACAATACTTTCCAGTCCAAGACTCAAGATTCGCTGCCTCCTGGATCCGGAGAGATGTAATCATGGTCGAGCTGCACTCCTACCTGAATTTCCTCCTCATAATTTGACTCCTTGATCTTCTGCTGCTCCCGCTGCTGCTCAACCTCTTGCTCAAAGATGTTTAGTTTCTCCTTGAGGGCGGCCACGGTCTCATCGAGCATGCGGTTCTCATTTCTAGATTAAAATCTTCATGAGCATTTACTGGGATGTCACTGTAATGCAGTACCTAGCTTCTTCCAGGAGTCTGAGAGCCTGCTGAGACAAGAGGTGTCCGGGGTGCGCTGCGGCCACGGACGAAGGTGGCGCCGCCGTTGTTGCACTAGGTGGAACTGGAGAAGGACTCATCGGAGGAGGCCTCTGTCCCACTGCAGATCGGGCTCGAGGTCTCCGGGTTGTTCCTGAAGAAGTACCACTCCTCACCCCTCCAATGGGACCCACGAGCTGCTGTTTAGCCACCGACAGACGATCTCGAAGATGAGAAACCTGAAAAATAGGGTATCTGATGGGCAAGAGCTAGACTAAGATTTCTTGCATGTCGTACTTGTCGTTCCAGTTCTCTAATCTTGTGCTGCTGATCCTCAATCAGTTCCTCGGTCTCGATTTGCCTGGCGGTTCCAGGGATTCCTCCGGAGCTCATCTCCAGTCGCTTCTTGTCCGACAGCACCCGGATGAGCTTGGTCGCCAGCTTCTTGATCTTGTCCTCCTGTTTACAGGCGTGTTTCTTCAATACCACGTTCTCCTCCAAAAGACGCAAGTAACGGTCCTCCAGCTCCGTTCGCTCCAGCTTGGCCACGACCGCCCGCTGCTGGTTGAACACATGGTCCGGATTGCTGTTGGCTCGGGTCAAATCCTTGACCGGGATCAGCTCGGCGGCGGCGTCTTCGTCGTTGTCCATGTTATCAATCAAAATCGGCTTTCACCAAACAGGAATTTGAGGGCATTTCCTTGACTTTCCAGGTATCATCACTCCGGCTCCACACGAGGTGAGTGCAGAAAGACTTTCTGGACTCACTGGAACGGATCTGAAAGGTCATCTTCTCGGCTTTGAAGTCATGCCGATCCCTCTTTTCCGGAAAGTTGAGGACCTTTCTGAGCGCCCATTTCATGCAAGAGCATCCGAGTCTGGCGCTCACGTGACCAAGAGGACGAAAACAGATCGAACCTAAAAGTGCGTGCTTACAGGGCCAAAGTATCTGGTCACAGCAAAGAAAGAGGCCAATAAACAAATGATGCTGCAGCTGCAACAGTGAAATTTGCTTCAAGAAGTTCGGAACGCGACCAAGCTCTTTCTCCTCGTCGGGTCGCTGGGTCCTCTGAATCCGGACTGAGTCCAGGGTAAGACTGACCCCGACGCGGGTTATCTTTCGGGAGAACCGGCTGCCTGACATTGGGCCGTCTAGGCAGTGCTCGAGGGATGGTTGAAAATAGTAAAACAAAGCCTAAAGCAGAAGTGCTGGTGTGAATGTCTTTAATTTTTTAATGTTTTTAAGTGTTTTTGACTGACTTGGTCACTAATTCAAGCATCCAAACAACGTTAGCTTCAATAATTTGAGGCTCGCGCAGGCGACCACGGTAACCCCGAAGTGGTCAGAAGCCCTCGGGGCGGAACCGCAACTCGGGTTCATTTTAGCAACGGGTTCGGAGGGAACGGGTGCTTCACCACGTTATCCCGCTGTCGAAATTGCTTCGGCTGACTTTTTTGAACCCTCCACATTGTACAAAGTGAGCGCGATCCCGGTGATCTGGAACAGCTGCTGAGTAGACTGATTCAGGCTCAGAGGACTCCTGAAATGGTTCAAAGTACAAAGAAGATGCAGTGGGCAGATTGCTTGTTCCTGTTTTGCTCTTGATGAAGAGACACTTTGCCAGTGGAATTTTCCTCCATAAAAGTATTGAAAGTACAGAAATGACAGTATATTGCCGCAAAGTCAAGGCCATGGCACAACCGGACTCTTCATTCCTCCATTCACTGGACAGAGGAGACAAGCGCAGAAGCAATCCCAATGCTATTGGCCTGAAATAAAGCATTCAGTGTTTGACTTTGACCTTCCTTCATTCTTCTTGGAAAATGCAAACCTGGGGTTAGAAGTATTAGCGTTGATGGCCCAGGAGACCCAAAACGAGCCAATAAAGTTACTTTACAACTCTGTTTTTCTTATCACCTTCAGGAAAAAAGAAAGGAAAAGTCAAAAAGCGAAAGCAAACCACAAACTGGTGGTGCAAAACGCGACTGAATAGCTCATACGTTAGATCTATACTTACCTTGAAGAACACTAATCGACTGAGACTGCGCTATTTGTCTTGAACGCACTGTGTGCGGTGTCTTCCTGGAGCCTTCGTGTGACAGTGAAAACCATTAGCCTGTCACTACTCTTCGTGCTGAACCAATTTTCTTGGAAGAAGGGTTACATTAGAGTTGATGAAGCCGATTTTGTCCTCAGATAGCTCTTCAGCGATGCCGACTGCACACAGTTCGTAATCAGAAGGGACCTTGGCCAGGTGAGTGCAGTGCACTTATGTCCCTGAGTCCGTTCTCAGTTACGTCTTGTCACTTCTATTGTTGCACAGCCGTCATAAAGTAAAAGTCGAGTTTGTTTTGTAATTCTAACTGTTTTTTAGTGCAGTCGACGAAAACGGTTACGTAAAGTGCCTCCTCTGAGAAAATAGAGCTCTCTACGAACCTTGAAATAACGCTCTTAGCGCGTAACACTCGCCTGTCTCGGCGTCTTCTGAGGTTTCTTTTACTTCTGCCTCACTCAGTGTTACGTATTTTCAGATTGAGGTTACATAAACCCAATTGGTTATGTACTCATGCTCTCTCCTGTCGCTCTTCTCTCTCAGACTCTCCCCCCGCGCGTCCGCGGGGTCGCGTCGGCTTCTCCTCAGTCGTGATTAAGCTGCCAAGTGAGAAAAGTCATGGTCGTCGCTGACGATCAACATTGCTTCTTGGTGCCCAGGGGATGGCCCGTAAAGGCCAGGAGGACAAAGAGAAATGAGGGTACAGAATACATGCAGGCAGGCAGACGCAGTAGCTTTGTAGGGCAAGGCCCATCAGAGAACGCCCCAACGAGTTCGCACTTCTCGAGAGACCTCGAGCTAAACGCTCGGGGCCTTAAGTACGTCGACAGTATGTAGAATAGGTGTTACACCAGGTGTAACCATCAATTCAGTCCAATCAACTGTACTTCATCGTTTCAGAGCCCTTGGACCTGTCTCGCAACATGGAGGCTGCAGCTTCTGCTGCAGCGTCGTCTTCGTCGTCTTCTTCGACGTCGTCGTCGTCTTCCTCCTCCTCCTCCTCCGCCGCCTCCTCCGCCTCGTCCTCTCCATGTCTCGCCCTCGCTCTCTCACCCTCACCCTCACCCCCCTCAAGAAAGTCCAACATTGAGGCCTTCCATAAAAGTGGTGCCCAAGAGGATCCAGATTCTTCTGCCAGTTGTGAGCAGTCGGAGGATGGGAGTCCGGAAAGGTGACGACGGGATTGTATTTGCTTTGGGTGGGGATTTGAACAAAGATTCCGTGATATCCACAGCGTCTCTCGCCGGAAGCGAAAGTCGGCTGAAACCATGCGCCAACAGCAGCTCAAGAGGGTCAAACGGGACGACCAAGAAGCATCTTCCTCCGAAGAAGCTGAGACAAGTAAGAGCAAGCACGGAAAGAGGAAGAAAAAGAAATCAAGGAACATGAGGAGAAACATCAAGGAGCTCCTCAATGAGAAGAATCTTGAGGCCACAACCAAGGAAGCTCAGGTGAGGGATGGCCCCAATTCAGCATTTAAATCGTTTTTATTTATTTTGGCTCGCTTTTAGGCTCAAGAGCAAGAGCGCCTAAAGCGTTTGCAGGAACAACGCAAGCAGCAGCTCCAAGAGACGTTTCTGGCGCAAATCCAGGAGCGCCAGAGGCGCCAGTTCAAGCAGGAACAGATCAGCTTCCAGAGGTTCTATGGACAAGACCTGGTGAGAAGTGAAGTGTCACATACATGCTTGAACAATCATGTTCTACTACTGGTCTCGTACGCATAAGCATACAAACTGATGATGCACATTAACTTTGCAGTTTGCGACTGTCCCTGGCAAGCCCGAAGTGGTCGAGATCAGCTCGACTAGTAGCGAGGACAACGAAGTAAAGAAGGAAGAAACAGACGACTCCGACGTCAAAATCCTCTCTGGCGACGAACTTGTGGCTCAAGAAGAGGGTGACGGTGATGACCCGAACGACTCTGGATTGCACGTGGACGACTCACTGAACGCCCCGGACGAGTATGGGCGCGTACTGGTCAACGCTGGACACGCTGACCACGAAGAGGACATCTTTTTGGCCCCTCAACTGGCAAAGGCTGTCAAACCCCACCAGGTACTGTGTGTGTATTGGGTGTGGAGACAAAACTTAAAAAGGAAGAACTGCGACATTTCGTTTAGAAATGTTATCCTCCGAATGCCCAGTGCCTTCCATCTAGTAAATTTGGATAGGATTAGCACGGCATGTCAAGGACAAAAAAAAGGATCTTCGACTTTGTCTCTAGATTGGCGGGATTCGCTTTATGTACGACAACATCGTGGAATCGTTGTCACGCTTCTCCTCGGACTCTGGAGGGTTCGGCTGCATCTTGGCGCACGCGATGGGACTTGGCAAGACTCTGCAAGTCATCTCATTTTGCGACGTCTTTTTGACACACACAAAAGGTGAGATCTCGTACTATGGAAGGACCAGCGGACCGCTAGTCCTCCCATACGGCTACCCTTTCTGCTGCCCTTCCATACTGCTGGCCTTACTGCTTCTCCGTGATGCATGTCCGTGATACGAATGACTGCAAACTTTTTTTCCTCTTTTCAGCTCGACACGTTTTGTGTATCGTTCCCATCAACACCCTGCAGAATTGGGTGTCCGAGTTCAACCACTGGTTGCCGGAGGCGAGCAGATCCGAACTTGTGAGGCCCCGAGGCTTCAAGATCCACGTGATAAACGAATCTCTCAAGAATCTGGAGATGAGGTCGAAAGCGATCTTGGGGTGGCGGCGGGAAGGAGGAGTCTTGCTCATGGGATACGAACTCTACCGACAACTGGCGAACAAGAAAACCAGAAAGAAGAAGAAGCGCAAGAACGAGCCCGAGTACATCGACATCGAGGAGGAGGACAAGACCAAGTCGATCTTGGACGGTCAGTTGAAGACTTTTCTAACTGGCGACTTTCGCCTTCTGGCATAGAACTCTTATTTAAAGTCTGCGATTCAAATATTCTCTCACTCTTCCATGCGTGATGCGTCATCCATTGACTGTGAGGATGTCTTTATGAATTATTCTTCAGAGGTCCAACAGTCGCTGGTGAATCCTGGCCCTGACCTCGTGGTATGCGACGAGGGACACCGGATCAAGAACTCACACTCATCCACCTCGCAGGCCCTGAAGGCCATCGGCACTAGGAGAAGAATCGTGCTCACTGGGTATCCGCTGCAAAACAACCTCATGGAATACTGGTAAAAAGACACTTGGACTTGTCAGAGTGATGTCTTCCTAGTCTTGCATATCGCTTCTCAGGTGCATGGTGGACTTTGTGCGTCCAAATTTCTTGGGCACCCGCACTGAGTTCTCCAACATGTTCGAACGCCCCATCCAGAACGGTCAGTGTATGGACTCCACGCCCAGGGATGTCAGACTCATGAGGCACAGGGCGCACGTGCTGCACCAGCAACTCAAGGGATTTGTACAGAGGTACGTACATAAAATAATGATTCTTCACTGTAGGACAGACTGCACGGTGAAGGCCCTAGTTTTGACCAAGTACTTTGACATGCACGTAGGCGGGGCCACCAGGTTCTGCGCCAGAGTCTCCCACCCAAGAGGGAGCACGTTTTGCTTCTGCGAATGACCAAGCTCCAGAGGAGGCTGTACAAGGCGTTCATCGCAGAATTAATCCTCAACAAGAAGGTGTCGAACCCACTCAAGGCCTTCGCCGTCTGCTGCAAGATCTGGAACCACCCTGACGTCCTGTATAATTTTGCCAAAGGTGAGCCTTTCATCTTGAGATACCGTGCCTCAGCTGAGTCTTTGATCTCGGTGATTGCCAGACAGTCTTGGTTTGTAAAGACCTTCTCAAAAATGAGGACATAACTGAGGCCCTATCTCTTCAAAAAGACCTTGAGCCGCCTAATGTCGTATCAAGATGTATTTTCTTAAACTTTTCTTTTCACAGCCAAGAAAGAAGCTGCCGAAGACTTCGACTTGGACCTCGAGGAGCTGGGCGCCTCTGGGTCCGTAGCCAAGAAGTCGGTTCCAAACTTGCCGACTCCTCCCACTTCCAACAGTGGGAGCAACCTCGAAGTCGGTGGCCCTGGGTTGGACCCTTTCGCGGCCTCATCCAGAAAGGAGGAAATCTCATATGATTGGGTTTGTGTTTGCAACGTAATTGCAATGTGTTTCCATTCTAAAGGTTGTAACTCACGCAGGTTTATCCTCTACTGTCTAACTCTTATGTCCCGGGGTCGCTGGAGAACTCGACCAAGTTTTTGGTGTTCTTCTGTCTGATGGAGGAGTCGATCCGGGCTAACGATCGAATGTTGCTCTTCAGCCAGTCGCTCCTGACCCTGAACCTCCTTGAAGAATTTCTGCAAAAGAGGACATTGCCAGGTACGAATTTCAGTTTCTCGTCGCCCTCGAGCAATTCCCGCTGCATTTCCAGAGAATTTCTCTCTTTCAAGGCACCGATATTCCTTGGCAGCCTGGAGTGAATTACTACCGGCTGGACGGTTCGACGCCGGCGCAGGAGCGAGAGCGCCTCATCAACGCATTCAACGCTGCGCCAACCGGCGTGGGAAGCGGCGCAGTCCCACTCTTCATCGTGTCCACCAGGGCAGGAAGTCTAGGCATCAACTTGGTAAGGGGGATTTATTATTGCTCTCCTCCCACTGCAAAAGGTGTAATTCATCTTGAATTTGTAGAGTTATGATCTATTGTAGAGTCAAAGACAATCAGTCTAGGCCCTAAGCCCCAACTGTTTTGTACTGTCCTAGAAGTTTTTGTGCTATTCTATCCCAGATCTAAAAATCTGAACGTCTCGATGTCTGATTTTGTTCAGGTTGGTGCAAATCGTGTGGTGGTCCTGGACGCGTCCTGGAATCCCTGCCATGACTCTCAGGCCGTCTGCAGGGTCTACAGATACGGGCAGCAGAAAACTTCTTACATCTATAGGCTCGTCATGGACAACTCCTTAGAGAAGAAGATCTACGACAGACAGATAAACAAGCAGGGGATGTCTGACCGCGTGGTGGACGAGTCCAACCCGGATTCGCACCTCTCCTCCAAGGACATCAGCAGCCTCATTTGCGAGGACGAGGACGACCCTCCTGAGGAGATCAAAAAATTTGAAGACGTGGGCGACGATGACCTTGCACTGTCAACCATGCTCTCTCGGCTGGGCGGCCGCTGCCTCACTAAACCTCCGTTTGCTCACGAGAGCCTCCTCATCGACCGGCGCGAGAAGCGACTCACGAAGGCGGAGAAACGTCTGGCGGAGAGAAGCTACCAGATGGAAAAGGGGGCGAGGGTTTCCTACTCGAGGCCGTCATACACCGCTTACTACCCTACGGAGACTCGAACAAGTAAGAAATCGAGAGTCCAGTACCTGAGCATTACTGAGGAGGATCACCTCAGAGAGCCTTTCTATCAATCATCGGTCGGTTTGGCCGATATCACCAAAATTGCTGCAGAGTTGGTCTGGCCAATGTTGCCTTAATGGGGGTCCAACTCTCCAGCAGGATGCTTGTCTCAAGGTCCACAATTGCTGGCGTCTTTCCCAAGTCTCTCCTTGAGGGGTCAAGACGTCTGGGTTAGTTAAGTACTCCATCAGGTTAATGAGAACATCACTCCTTCGATCAGCTCCTCCTTCAAGTTTCTCTTCAGTTCTAGTACGATCGTTGGAGTCGGGCTTCTCAGCACTAAGGCATGGATTCTCTTTCGCTCTCTCCAGAAGATTGAAGTTTCTCTGGACAATGACGCATGCTTGAGTGGATCTAGAGAATTGGCTCAGTCTCCGATGCGTTCATTTATCGGCTTCATGGAACATTTGCTTAGGCCAGTGCTGACAAGATTTAGTGAGCATCTATAGGATTTCAAGTTGGTTTGGAGAGTTCGAAGGTGTCCCTACAGTCGCTAGGAGACTTTAGCTTAATAAGACTTTTTAAGGAGTGACCTGACCAAGTGTAACAGTGCCAAGTATAACATGCTTGCAGCTCATCATTTCACCAACTCATTCTTTTTTTTTCTAGCAACCGGCCACGGCCACCACAGCACTTGGCAACAACATCAACGGCCGCAGTCTTCCAGTGGTAGCTACAGCAGAACCTATGACAACTCTCCTGCAAAGTTCAATAATTTCTACATGAATGGAAGTGTTCCCTCTCATCATCAAGTTGGATCCAACGTGCCTGGTGCATCGATGCACACCAAGGGCCGCACCTTCCCCACCGAGGCTTTGGCTAAGCAGGGTGTGGCCATGCAGGAGGTCACGGTCCCCACGGACACAACTGTACCATCAAACCAGCCCGGACATCGGCCCATTGTTCTCAAGGCGGGTCAAAAGGTTATGCTGATCAGAACTCCCAAAGGCATCTACCTCAAGATGGGCGAAAAGATCATCAAGATCAGGCAGCCTGCGAGCATCGCAGGACTGACTAATTTGCGACCAGCCAGGAGCAGCACTACAGTCAGCCTTAATAGCTCAAACCCGGGCAGACTCGGATTGCCCAAGGGAAGCAAGATAGCCAATAGCAGATCTGGAGAACTAGGGGCACAAGGTGGCAGTCAGAATAACCTACATCTGGCATCTCGAGAGCACCAGCACCAGCACAACCAGCGTCAGCACCAGCATAACCAGCAGCAGCAGCAACAACAACAACAACAACCACAACGACCCAACCACCAGCAGCAGCAACAACATAATCATCAGCAGCAACAACATAATCAGCAGCAGCAGCAACACAACCAGCAGCAGCAGCAACAACAACACAACCAGCACCAGCAACAACAACACAACCAGCACCAGCAACAACACAACCAGCACCAGCAACAACACAACCAGCGGCAGCAGCAACAACACAACCAGCGGCAGCAGCAACAACACAATCAGCAGCAGCAACAACATAATCAGCAGCAGCAACAACATAATCAGCAGCAGCAACGACATAATCAGCAGGAGCAGCACAACCACCAGCAGCAACAACACAATCAGCAACAGCAACACATCCAGCACCACCACCAACATCAGCTGGAGCACCAACACCATCACCTGGAGCACCACCATCAGCAGCTGGAGCACCATCAACAACACCAACAGCACCACCCCCAACAACAACAACAACAGTACCACCTCCAGCAGCACCACCACCACCAACAGCAGCAGCAGCAGCAGCAAAACAATCAACAGCAGCAGCACCACGACCAGCAGTATCATCACAATCTGCAGGAGCACCAACATGACCTGCCGTATAACCACAATCAGCAGCAGCAGCATCATAACCAGCTGCTGCACCATGACCTGAACCAGCACCAGCAGATGCCAATGGGCAGGTGGCAAGATGTCCCAGATGCAGTCCAGCCTGTCCCTGCCTCCTGGCAATCGGCGGCACTCGCCAGACCTCAAGCTACCATGACTTCCGCAGAAGCTCATCCAGGCCTTAGCTGCCAAAGATATGTCTAGCTTGATGAGCCCACGGATTCCAAAAAACCTTAACTTAATAACTTCTCTGATCTATTGTTCTTTTATCACTCATGAATATGAATATGAATACTCCTGGAAAGCTCTATAGAATGGCATATGTTCTTCCACGTGTGCACACATACAAGCTGTTAGCTCATTGGCAGTACCCGAATGTGAGGCCGTTTTTTAACCCACTGACAGTACACCTAAACAAATGCTTATAAAGTCACTCTTTTTTAAGGAAGTAATCTCAAAAAAATTCTAGACACTCACTGTTGTGTCCGCTACCTGTCCAAACAGTATTTTCGGGGGTTGAGGTCAGAGTTTTAAAAGTTATGATAACCCTGTAAAAAAATTGAATCTGTTTTACAGAGTTGACATGACTGTCCTGATAATGTGTTACCCAGTTGCATATACTTGGTTTTGTAAAAGTATTAATGCCAAATATCAAGAAGCCACGTCTTCATGAAAAGTCCTGTCAAATTGTTGTTGGAATGTCCTTTTCCAGTACTCCATGACCAAGTTTGAGCAAGGTACTGTTAACACGTACTGTCAGTGCATGAGATACTACTAGAACTGACATTTCATTCTGTGATCTCATCGTAAGACAAGAGTAATGACAATACCATATTCCAGTCCAACAACCCTTTGACAAGCCTACACAACATGGTGATATGGCTTCATGATATTTGATGACAACACTTTGACAGAACCAAGTACAAGTGAAGCTTTTAAGCTTTAACACATTATCACCCCCCCCCCCCCCCCGCGGTGTGCCGCAGGGGGCGGGGGGCCGGCCGACGGCACCGCCGGGCAATGGGGGGGCGCGGGGGCCGGGGTGAGGGTGGGGGGGAGACCGT
>JAAUXU010178083.1_pt1 | contig 25233 bp, 21 predicted proteins | sample 7278151 | NCBI WGS metagenome assembly JAAUXU01 (sample SAMN14350113, study PRJNA611818) | marine sediment metagenome | isolation source: surface marine sediment (1.8m) | place: French Polynesia: Moorea | collected 2018-08 | reverse complement strand
GTGCCCATTCTGCCCACAGTACACTATACACTTCAGTTTTTTGGCTGCCCAAGCTACTAAGACTGTATAGCGGAAAAATGCGGCACACTTCTAGTAAAAAAAAGGGAGAAGTATTCGCGAAAAGTGACGTTAAGAGATGTACACATCAATATCACCTTTAGTAATAGGATGAGGTACACCAGTATTGAGAGTTAAATTGTAACCAGATTTATAATTAAGGGTATGTATCAAGGATGCATCGACATTAACCAGACATGTAAATAACCTATGCCAAGCATTAATGTAGAATGTGCGAGTAATAAGTGTTTGTACCGATCGGAAGACTGATACTTTACATGCATTTTTTCTCAATATTTAGTTTGTATAACTTGGCCTTTAAAATAGCTCTTCTTCAGTGCCTCCTTCTTTGCTCCTATCATATTTCAGTGCTTTGTTCACTGTTCCTTAAGCATTTGTGCATGGAGTAACCCATGCTTCAGGTCACCCAACCGGTGCAATGCACATGCACCTGTCCCCATCCTGGACAATGATGCCCTGCACTGAGATGAGTCAGGCAGGCAGTCAATAAAGAGGTTGAGCAGAACACATCTAGTGTGGTCTCTGTTAGTCAGCGCTTTATCTATCAAGAATTATGGCCCCTCGATCAATTACGTCACCTCCATCAGGAGAGGTGCCTATGCCCCAAGGCATAAGAGCCCGGGGGCGGGACGCTTCATAAGGTTGTTTGGTCAACATCACAAATTTGATGTGGCCCAGCTTAGTTACTTTCTAGATGCCAAACTGAAGCACTGTAGTCAAATGCAACTAAAAACAAAGTGCTGACAGTTTTGTCACAGGGCTGTCAAAATCTGAACACCTGGTTATGTACTGAACTTATTCAGTAAAACCTTATTGCCATGGAGGGGGTCCACCCAATTTTTTTTTGGAAAACCATTTAACTACATCTTCACGATTCAAATTCTAGAATTTTCATTTTTTGACCTAGCCTACTGTACACTCTTGGCCGTAAGTAATTGCGTCGAGCATGATGGCACCTCCTACGCTGTACCGAAACGTATTGAAGTGCAATTTTGATGAGGGACGTGTAGATGTCGTACCGATCGGCAGGTTAGATTGTAAGTTAGGAGTCACTTGGAGAATACAGGGTTGTTCTGAAGTACAACACTCTTCACTTATTCTAAGATTAGCAGATGTACCCAGCTTTGCTCGGGCCATGTTAAGACCAAACTGAAATCAATGAAACACTCCATTGATCTGTCTGAACAACGCTCTGTTGCTGAAGAGCAACAACTGACTGACCTGACTCGTCCCAGACCGTACTCTCGGTGACGTCGACGCGCTTCGGCTTCGTGGTGTCCGTGCGCTCCGCACCCAAGGAAGCCGCAGAGAAGGTGAACAGGCAGAAAAGTAGTGGACAAGCTGTGACGTCACTGGCAGTCAGCTTCTACGGGGGAGGTTTCTGGCTGAGACGCGAGGTACAACTCTCAGAAGTTCATCACTGCGCTGAGGTTCGACGGATGGATGCAGTGCGACTTTCTGCTAATACACGGACATTTATTCGAGTCAAATATCTTATGCACAAGCTAAAACTGCACGATGCATCAGCATCACCTCTCCTCTCGGTTCTGCATCTTAGTGTCCAGAACGTCCACATTTGTTGCCTTGGAGTTGATACCAGAGAGCTTCTTGGTGAAGTCTCCGAAACCTTCTCATTGTCAAGTCTTGTGCAAAGAAAGAGCAGAAACTTTCTGATATGAGCTTGGAGGCAACCAAGGTGAGCGTTCTCTACTGTTATGCTCTCCGGAATGGGCCAAGAATTTGTCGCCGCATCGCTGGCAGGGTCCAATACTTCCTGCTTGAGCAGGTGTCCTGGTACAGGTCCATGACTTCCGCCGCGGAGCGCATCTGGGCACTCCATGAAGCTCACCAGCACGAGGATACGCTTGCCCCATCAACCAAATGGCTGTTGGTTTGAAGGCCACGATGGACCCATTGGATAAGTTGTCAACCACCTGTCGGAGTGCCGAAAGAGGTTGGGACGCCTCTGACGAGGCCAATTTGTTCTTCCAATCCATTTTGACATCGTTCAATTTGTAGCACCTGCGGCCGGCCATGCCCGTTTTAAGGATCTCACTTTGAACAACAGGGTCGTCTTGATTGTCCCGGCGCATCGCAGGCAGACGCTCACGAACCAACCAAAGGTGGGTGTCGCGGTGTTCGTGGTCCACTTTTGCAGCTCCCGTTTGCAGGAAGAACATCATTTTGAACGAATGGATCCCCGCCAGCCTGTAGAACGAGACCGGCAGGTCCAGAGATTCGGCAGCGGGGCAGCTTCGGGCACCGGGTTCGTGGGAGTTGCTGGGTTGATCGGCACCTGCTGCACTTTTTCAACAGGGATGACGTCACCTTGGTCTCAAAGGAATCCCCGTGCGGAAGATGAGACTAGAAATAAAACTCTGATGAGACCTTGATGAGCTCTAATGGCAGATTCATCAGACGTCCCCCACCAGCCAGGAATGTCACGAGGCTACCGGGCAGAAATGGCCTCAAGTCATTGACTCAGGACAATATAACGCGCTGCCTCAACGTTGTACATACTTTGGGCGCACCACGCAGACATTTCTCTGCCAGAACTTTCCGCTCTCCCTGAAGACGTCCTCGGCCACGGTTGTCTTCATGGCCTCACTCATCATTCGTGCGTGCTCGAGTTGCCTTCACGCAAACATGCCTTTGGTCTCAGTCTGGACACTTCAGTTCAGACTGCGAGATCGACAGTGACCTCTGAGGTTCAAGACTGCGTCGACTGCCTCGATTTCCTGCCATCCCTTCCCTTGATGCAAAAAATGTGTTCCTCGTGCACTTCAAATCATGAACTCTGTGTATGGAGGTGTTCATTATTGCATCTCGTCGTCCTTGTGTCTAGACATGATGGATTCGCTGCATGAATGTTCAGAGTCTTTGTTCCTGGCATAGGTGCCACCCATGTGCTCGGACTACCCGAGTCAAATACAGCTTTCTAATAACAGAAGGGAATCGACCGCACTGTGCAAATTTTTATATAAAAAAAGCCCCAGCCCCTTTAACGTCAAAAACAGGCACACCAGGACTGAATGAAATATTGTGGACAGTACTACTGGAATTATTGCACTTCCAACAGGTGTACATGAATTCCGCAGCTGAGAGCAAATTGACGTCTATATAGAGGTGTGAGTGCGATCAGAGTCATCATTCCACATCCGTCATCACCAGCAATGATACGAGTGCAGCAGCTTTGGCAGAAACCCAACAAGGGTAGCCTCAAACAGCTGCTCTATCTGGCATCAATAGTGGCTGCCATCATTCCAACCAGCCACTCAACCACTAAACTGACAGCAAAAGAACCATGTGTCACATTTCAATCAAAAAATTTCCCTGGGGAATACGAGAGAAAGGCCAAAGAAATTTTTAAATTTAGGGGAAAATGCCACAGCTTTGAGATCTTCTTCAGTAATGTCTTTGACATTGATGGAAATCCATGTTTAAATTGTGAAGAGCAGGACTTTGTTCAAATTCAACCAGGAATTCGGGATGGAAAGAAATCTACCTTTGATGAGACACAACCAAAACATTGCGGACAATGCGCACCATCAGATGCAACATTTTTAAATTTCAACATTACCAACAGGATTGTTTTCCGATCACAAAAGAACAGTAAGACGGGATTGGGATTTCAGGCTAGAGTATGCATGATTTGTGAAGAACCAACATCAACACCCCGCTCAAGGACCAACTACAACAACTGAGGCAACTTCTGCATCAACATCCACTACAAGTACGACCGATACAACTACTTCCACACGTACAACCGAGAGGTTACGTTGGGTGATGTATTCATGCAACAGCTGCTACATCCTTGAATTATGAGCCACTTGTTTTAGTAATGAAAGAAAATGATAGGAATATTTTGGGGGGGAAGACAACCCAGGTTATGATTTCCATTCGGGACAATTTTGACGCAGACAACAAGTATCAACTTTACGATGGATTTGGGGATGAAGATGTGCAAGACCTGTTCAGAATTGCTCCAGACTTCTCCAAAACTTTACTTACATTTTGCCAAGCAAATGGTCTTTTTTTCGCCGAATTCCAGCGAGGAAAAGTCAACTGGTTAAGGAAAGTGCGTTTTCGTGGCTTTCTGCCGCAAACAAGTGCCAAAGGTAAGTAAGTTGTCTCCCTCACATGCAAATATGACTCTCGTGAGTCCTCTTTTTGCTCATTCCTCTCAAGAAATATAGCAGAGATGCAGGTCGTTTCTCACTCGAGAATGGGTGAAATTTGCGGGTGGGAAAAACAATGCTTTCGTCGTCTGTCATGGTGCTGAATTGAACTTCATTTATAAGAGACACTTTGGGTTTTCATCTCACAACATCAAAAAATCACTTGTTGAAAAAAAGAACCAATCTTGGCCTGGTGAAGGTTGGCATCTTGTTTGCTCCAACTGAAGTGTGTTTAAAAGTCTTGAAATCCTCAGCCCCCCCCCTTGAATGTCAGTGGTGTGACGTAAGTGATGTCCTTATTTTGGTTTTGAACCAACTTCAAAAAGTCAATCGAAACTAACGTCAGTCTGGGACAGTACAGTCCAAATGACTCGTCTGGAAACAGTAAAGTACCCTAACGACACCTAAACACTTGACGGAGAGGGGAGCAAATGCTATAAGAACTGTGGACTTGATGGGGCAAGGCTGGCTCAGCCTAAAACAGTTCAAGACCTGGAAGAAATTGCTGCAGCTTCAGCGTCGTAAGCGATGTGGAAAATCATTCATGTCCTGATAATGGACATCAATTCATGTGCTCATGATGTCTAAGTACTGCTTCTTGTCCTTGGTAGCTATGACCCGATATGGACTGGTGTGTCTGACATAATGGAGGAGGGCAGGTAGCATCTCAGCTGGGCACGCACACCACTGTTCAGTAGAAGCATGAGTAAATTTTAGAGGAGTGCAAGATTGAACAGTTCGCCTTATGGTGAACTTTAAGTGCATTAACATACAGTCACTTAGGGAAAAGCTATTGAGAAATTTCCTCATAGGCTAGTTCCTTTCAATCATACAACTACGGGAATGATCACACCCGTGCAGCACATCCTATGTTGATGAGAAACATGAGCTGCTTTTAGAGGGGTGAAAGATTCGACAGTTTGGTTTACTTTCAAAGGTTAGTGTGTTAATATGCAGTTATGTATTGATAAGCACAATCTCAATCAGCTCAAAAGTCTGATATTTTCACACTTTCTAGCTTTGGCAGATACGTATGCGCCCCAGTAACATGGCTGTTTGCTTGATAACTTTCTTTCTGCACAGTAAGAGTTGTCAGAGACAGAAAAAGAAGGCCCCAAACCACGAATCTTTCTCTTCTCAGGAGCCGCCCGGAGAGCCCATCCATCCATCCCCCGGAGACATGATCCTCAGAGCAGTGGTTGATGTGTGCCGCATGCGCAGGACACCAGAGGAGGAGGAGGAGGACTTGTAAATTCCATCCAGGCTCTCAAGGAAGCAAGTTTAATAATAAAGTAACGAGCCCATGAAGCAACATCATGGTACACCTCGACTGGAGACAAGCAGTCCTAGAATATTCCACGAAACCCATGCTGTCAAAAATGGAAATGATCACAAAGTTTGAAACACCTGCTCAAACTCTCACCTAACCTCTTGCCACCTGTGTGCGGGTGCGATGTGACCCGGTCAGGCTTGAGCGTCAGCGGCAGAGATGGACGTCAGACCCATGGGGAGGAGTCCGGGCAATTTGAGGCCACGTTTTGGACATTCAGTCAGTCCTACTCATCCCATCGCTCTTACTTGAGAGCATCACCAGACTCTCATTGTTCCCCTGTTCTATCTGGTGGAACTTAAAACTTAGTGTGTTTAGCTTTGCCGTCCAAATCTGAACTCTTCATTTTGTGCTCAACTTGTGTAGTAAAACTTTGTTGCAGGCGGAGAGGTCAATACCCCACCCAACCTTTTGAAAACCATTTATTTGTAAGTTATGTAGTGTTTTTAACGACGTTTATAGTTAAAAAAGTCTACTCGGAGCCATTACTCAGGAGGAATCATGGATTTGACGGCAAAATTTGGAGAAAGCTGTTAGAAGCCCAAGAAGAGGAAAGATTATCATAACCATGTCCCACACCAACTGTTACAATCGAGGCAAACCCACTGTATTGAACTCTCTATCTTTGTACTGCATTCTCCCTCTCTGCAACTATTTCTTACCACTCTATGCCTTCTGTATGATGTGCTTCTGGAGGACAGTTAGAATAAAACTTTCCCAAAGCAAAACACCTCTGAAATCAACTGACTTTATTGAACGGAGGCTCCGTCATCCGGAGCCGCTGCGTAATGGACGCTACATATCAAATTAACTTCTTCTTGCATTGCATCTCGTGTGCTGCTCGCGTGCATTGCGTTTCATTTCCTCAAAAAGACCTGACCTGGCTTCTGATCTCTGTGCAGACACATCTTCTTGGGCGCAGCGTGCAGCAAACAAAGCACTAGCAAAGCGAGTGGGCCGGTGCTTCCTGAGCATGGCTTTGGTGTCGCCGCACGAGAGGCCACGAATGAAGACTTCGATCAGCTCTGCACAACCATCGACTTTGTCTCGGGGAGTATCGGGGTGGGCCCTCATGTACAGGGACCAGATACGTCCGTGCCAGCGCCGGATATCCTCTCCAGGATTCTGCTGTGCGTGCGTCAGTAACTCGCGGAACATTGGAGCCTCCTCTCGGGGAAAGAGTTGCTCCTCTATTAGATCAAGCACAAAAGGCACCGGACCGGATGTGCTCAAGGCCATTTCTGTGATGATGCCTTTAACTTCTCCTCCGGCAGCGTGAACCAATTCCAGTGCGGCTCTTCTCCATTCCCAGTTGTTGAGAGTGGCCACAGCTTCAAAGTCTTGTCTCCAAGACATCCAGATTCCGATGTCCGCTGATTCTATAGTGGGGGTTTTTCTATCTCCTTCAATGGCCCGGGCGATTCTATCCGCTTGGTCGTCGTTGAGACTGAGGGTGACGTTACCTCCGTGAATGCGAGGCATGTTGCTGAGGGCGTCCTAGCACGCGTCCTCACGGGTCGCTGTCTCGAGGGTGACTAACGGTCACAGGGTGAATCATTGTGATAGGTGCGAGCTGGATTAGTTGTGACCAGGTGACCTCGGGCCCGACAAAATCAGAAGGGAGTGAATGGAAGAAAGTGGCTTCTTTGGGTGTCTTTCAAGCCACCTCATGAGGTCACCATTTTCGATCATCCAGTTTCACACCTCCAGAGCTATGGTCGCGCCAACGTCCACGTGGGCGGCGCCAAGGGAGTGCAGGATGATTATAGCGACGACCATGAGGGCGATCAGAAGCACGTGGCAGAGTGCAACAGATTGCACGATCGATCCGGACACGCTCACGTCCTACCCGGCGAAGCTGGTAGCGTGGAAGTGCTGGAAGGCAGTATGAACGAAATTTTGCATTCTATACGTATGTAGTGGTTATGCATGTATACGTAGTATATGTCTGAGGCATCTCTGGTCATTCCACAAAGTGTTAGTGTACCACAAGTTGACCACATCAACAACACCATTTCACGTCTGAAGCCAGAGCGCCGATGGTGACTTCATCTCTGGCAAATTTTCATTGTTCTTCTCCGTTTAGCGTGCTTCAACCTTGGCACATTTAACAAGAACAGCCCGAAACGACCAAATCCAATGAGAAATCACCTCGATCAACGTTTTTTCTAGAACGGCCGTTAAATTTTTGAACTGTGTCCTGCTTCACGAGTACCTTTACTGATTAGCTTGACACTGGTCTCACCGAGTGGAAGGTTCTAGTTCCAGTTGCGACTCATGATGACTCACTGAGTTGTTGTACTAAGCTTGCAAGAAAGTAATCGGCTACATTACGATTACTCTGAAGAGTAGTTAGGAAAGTAAACATAGTTTTACTGAGCAGGCTGTGACCAGCCTGGCCAGCTGTAACCGGCTGACTGAAAAAGTCCGGTTGACCCTCTTGGTCACTCTGAATACTCCAGAAGCAGTGATCAAATACGATTACAGTTGCCGCCGCTTATCCCGACATCGTATATACCGACAATTTTGCCCAGTCCCTATGGTGTCGGTATAAGCGGCGGCAACTGTACTTTATCTTGCCAGCCCAGCTGTGGCTTCACAACGGCCGCTGTTCCAACTTGTTCATCCTGTTCGACGAAAGTGGCTTATTTAACTGCGTTCAACACGACTGAAAAGGACCCTTTTTAAGTTTCTAACGGATGACGAGAGTGTTTTCTGCTGGTTTGGCGAGAAAAGCATTCATCGGGGTGCAGATATCGCTGCTCCAACAATATGTCCAAAGTTCGTCCCATGATAGGAACAAAAGTGAAGATCAGCACACCAGGCGCAACTTGAGGATCTTGATGGGGGACAACATGACAGGTCCAAGTTTCAAGTAGTTGCAAAGGAACTGTGCAAAGCTGAGTCAGCTGTTCAAAAGGTCGGGAATCTCTTGTTTCGGGGCTTTTAGGAGTTCCACATCAGACTCAACTCCTTGGATGAGTTCTACATCGATTCGATTCCGTCCATCCGGTCAGATTTGAAAGTCTCGGTTGATGAGATGACGGATACGTTGTGAATTTAGTACAGAGGAGCAGAAACGTCCCTACGTTGTCAACCGTCAGTTCAGCATGATTCTCTGCACTTTCTGTGTCACAACTCTCTGCAATCTTGAACGGGTTTGTGCGTATAACAATCTTTTTTGTGCACCCAATTTCAACCTGGAGCTGCTCAAGCTACTGGTGACAGATCCTAACGTGATAAACGTGGCTTCTCACATCTCACTTACTTCGCTCATGGTCTGCGAAGTAGCTCAGGAGTTGCTTCCAATTGATGTCAACGACCAAGAAGGTCTTCTTGAAGGCCCCTTCTACAGTTTCAATGTGGCAGGGACGTTGCCCGGACATTGCTCTGCCACCGGGGCAGCTGCTGGGGCACCCGGATTGAGGCCGGCCCCGTGATGCCCACAACTCTGCTTCAGTGAACAATGTTGATGCAGACGAAGCCTCTTCAGGAAGTCCTGAAGAATTCCCGTCTCAAGATGCAGCTGACTAAGAGTCAAACCGGGACTGTTCAAGATATCAGAAGCTGCTGATTTCCCCTTGAATGAGGCATTTATATTGTTGGATGATGAGCAGGAGAAAAATCAAAGACATTCCCTGAGGAAGTGGAGCGTTCTTGAAATCCGTGGCAGTGAAGAGAAAAAATCCAGACCTTGAAAAGTTCAGGTCGAAGATTCTGAATGTTTCCCGACAATATGAAAAATGTTGCAGTATTGACCAGTGTCGATGTCGAAAGATCTCTTTCCAAAAATGTTTTGACAGACAGAACCTCACAAAAGGTAATCTAAAAAAGATTATAGTAACTATGTATTTTTTCAACACTAAAATGAATACAGAGTGAAATGCGATTGTTCTAAGTGCGTCACTTAAAATGACTTTGTTTCACCTGGAAAATCGCTCTTTACGTCATCACACTCAAAGCAAAGGGTTAGGTGACAATATCATTCTTATGTTCGTACTAGTTAGGACTAAGAATTAATAATAATATTCTTATGACTGAAATTTCACCCAGTCGAACTTCTCCTCACAAACACTAATGCTCAGCTGATTCCCGGCCGTGCTTGGGTTCCTCAGGTTCTACTTCTGGAGCACAAACATTTGAGTGGAGCAACAGCAAAAACATGAAAGACGATGTCAACTTGAGCCAGATGACGGCTCTCAGTCCCCATCTGTTCTACGGATTCCAGGCACTTTTTCTGCTGACGCGCGTCTTTGACAGCCAGGATTAGCATACGCTTACAGATCGGGACGAGTCTGTAAGACGCCCTTCCGGACGGCACCATGGCGGGCAACGCCTTGGACACGCACCTCGTCGACGTGTTCACCACCCCGACCTGCAGCTCCGCGCACCTCTTGTGAGGAGCCTAAAGATGTGAGCACCAAGGTCATTCACATGAGTGTTATGTTGCTCTTCGAAGGAGTAATTCAGATATTTTTCTCACTGGTCAGTTGCTCATGCAATCATCATACTACGGGAGTGATCTTGGACCGATGCAACACACCCAATGTTCATTGAAAACATGAGTAACTTTTAGAGGAGTGCAACATTTGCCACTTTGTCCTACTTTGCATGATTAGCGCATCAATGCGCAGTCACGTATACGTAACCACAATCAGTACTGAGTCAAGTCTTGTAATTTTGCTATAACTTAAAGCTTTAGCAGATACTTGTGCACTGGCCAGGGTGTCTCCTTAAGAAAATGAATCCTAATAATCATTCACGGTTTTCTGTCCCTCAACATCAGTTTCCACGACTCCGCGCCATTGATGCGATCTTTTAATGGTGTATTCAGGTGTGCTCAGTTTGCAGGTCGATGTGCACCAACTTCCAATGGGTTTCTCAGGGTATTTTTGGGTGGTCTAACGTGAATTCAAATTTCCCGCCGAAACATCTTGGGCTCCTGTAGAGAGGCAACCAGATGGGTAAATCGTAGGAGTGGATCGAATCCACTTTTTTCGAGTACGAGTCGAGTTTGAGTATGAGTCAAGTATAAAGATGGGGTTTTGGGGGGTTGAGTCCATTCCCCAAAGTCCTACTGAGTCTTGTTCAGACAAAATACTGAAGATATGAATCTGCATGAGAAGTGTGGACTCTCGAATCTCTTTCACAAAGCACCATTTCACTTCAGGTTGGATTTCGGACAAACCAGGATTCTAAATTTAGCCACTGCCACTAGACTCTAAATAGTCAGACTTGAGGTAGTCGACTCGCAAGTCTTTTGAGCACAAGTCGAGTATGATGGGTCAAGTAGGAGTCTAGACTTGATCCATCCCTACAACTTAGTACGTCCACGTTTGTAAGAGTTACGATGATGATCTTATTCTCTGTCAAGAGTGCTTTGATCTTGTCGAGGCTTTGTTCGCGCTAAAAATAAAGCATTAGTATTGTTGTACAAGAAATGTCAAAGTCAAACTGTCGTCACAAACACTGATGCTTGGCTGAATGCAAGTCGTGTTCGTATTCCTCAGGTTCTATTCGATCATTGTTAAGGTGAGCAACAATAAAAGAGACGAAGACTCTTAGTAGTCCTCATCTACTCTACGGATTGCAGCCACCGCTTGAGCACGGATATTGTCGCATACCTTTCAGTCAGGACTAGCATACGCTGATGGATCAGGGCTAAGATGGGTAGTCTCAATGTAACTATTAGACATCTTTCCTGAGGTCACCACGCGCACAGCATGGCAAACAACGCCTCGGAGATCCCCCGCGTCGACTCGTTCAGCTCCGCGACCTGGAGCTCCACGCACCTAGGAGGCAAACACGGTGGATGCAAATGTAGCGCGCGCCTTGATCTTCTCGGCGACACACAAGCAGAGGTCTTTATTCACTTGCAATGGTGTACAACTATTAGTCGGTTGGGACTTGGCTTTTCTCACCTCAGCAGGTATTCTAGTTACGTAGGCGACAAGTTGGGCGTCAAAAAATCATAAATCCAGTACATTTATCAATACTAAACATTCTTGTATGGGGCGCGGGACTCCGCCATGTCCCCGAGCGGCACCTTGGTCAACTCCCGCTGCAACAGCTCTGCCGGCGCAGGAACGGCCACATTGCCCTCGATCACGTAGGCTTTCTCGCCGCAAAGAAACACCGGGCGCCACGAGTTGCCCTGACCGGAGGAATGTGGAGGCACTGGAAGTGGCTGCTGGACGGGAGCCCGCGGAACGTACAGTACGACTTCGCCGCGTAGCGATGTCTCCTGGAGCACCACGCAGATATGATAGGCGCACTGCAAGCAGGATTCTCCGGACCCGGTCACCTCGACGCAGCGCTCGGTGGATCCGGGCAGAGTGTCTTGCGCCACCTTGACGACTGCCCCCGTCAGTTCCTTGATCTCTCGCACTTTGGCGCCCTGCTTGCCGATGATGGGCCCGCACTGTGACGCCGGCACGGCGAGGCGGATCACGAGCGGTCGTGGGTTGCTGGGGTCGCTGATGCTGGCTATGAAATCCCACAGCTTACGACAGATTAGGCTGAACGCCTTAAAGATGAGATCCAGCGAACCGCCCAGAGTGAGCACCTGTTCCACGGCTCCCTGTTCGGCCGTCAGAGAGATTTTGGCGCCCGTCTGCTGTCGTAGTTGCCCCAGGAGAACGCCGTCGTAGCCGAACAGATAATTGACCTCGTCACGCGTCAGCAGGATGCGCAAGTTCAGAGGGTGCTGTTGGTAGCGCGGATAGTGTTGTTGCGGCTGTTGACTCTTGGTGCTTGGCGGCTGCTGCGGCTGCTGCTGTTGCTGCTGTGGCGGCGGTGGCTGTTGCATCTGGTCATGTTGTTGGTGTGGCGGGGGAGGATGCTGGTATCCCATAGGCTGCGGCTGGTAAGATCCGGTCGCCATCATCTTGCTCTTGCTGACGTCTCCAATGCTACCAACTTATTTTGACTATGACCTGTGAGATGACAAATTGTGATCTGGCTATTCAAACTGATCCGCAGGACGTGACCGCGCGACGCAAAGGAGGATTTCGTTAGTGTATGATGGAGGCAACAGAAGGACGGAGATGATTGACAAAAAAGTACAGAGGATTTTCTTTGCGCCGTCTAAGACGGACAGCCAGACGGTGACGGTCCGACCTAGAGGTCGGACGTGGCCTCCGCGACGCGACAAAACGAGCGAGCCTCGAACGACAGCCTCGACTAATGAGGCCGCACCAGACAGGACGAGGGGCCGTCCTCCTTCCTATTCCCCGCTGGGACTCGCCGGGAATCCCGAACGGGGAGTAGACCCTCTCGAAGACTCGTTCGACCTGAGGCGGAGGTTGTTCCACTCGTTGTTCCAGCTCCCGTTAGCTCGTCCTCGGCCACGCTCCTGCTTTGCCAGTGAAGAACAAACAGGCTGCGCAGTGCGAACAAGGGCGGTTCAGCGCAGCACAGTGACGTGATCATCTGGCCGCGGAGCGACGGAGGCAGGCCCAAACAGCACTAAGTTCGGCCGCGGCGGCGCGAAGGATAAGAACAGAGAGTAGAGGGAGAGTCAGACAGACGTCAGCGACGAGTTCAACGCCACCCCCTTGGCCACGGTCAGGAACTTGAAGGCAACATCAAGGCAGGGGCAAGGGGCGGAATTTCACAGTCACTATTTCATTTTCAGAAAGCGAGGTTTCCCTTTTTTTCCTGTCACCACACGAATTCCTCGCCGGTCCTTAAGAGTCCTGACATTCTCAGGCCGACCCCGAACGATCGGCGAGTCATTTATATGCGAAAACACGACTGCACCGGCTGGACTGTGGAGAACAACAGAGAGAAGAACCGAAAGCCCCTCCTTCACTTGTTCTCTCTCGCCGCCCTCTCCTGAGGGTTGAGTGAATTGAGACGAGAGCCGGGAGAAGCTTCAAGCTCAGTTGTCCGTCACGCAGAGGATCAGCGACCGCAACGCGAGAAAGGAGAGCGAAGTCATTTCAGCTTGCGGAATCATTATGGCAAGGTCGGGTCCTCTCGTACTGTTGCTCCTGGGTGCGTTGTGCGGCTGCACGACGCTGGCCGGAGTGCCGCACTCGCACCATCACGCGGCCGCCGGGCACAAGGAGCGGGAGGCCGACGGCGCATTTAGTCCGCGTGACCGCGATCACGACCACGATCACGCGGCGGGCGTGGGCGACGCCTTCGACCACGAAGCCATCCTGGGATCCTCCAAGGAGGCCGAGGAATTCGACTCGTTGCCGCCGGCAGAGGCCAAACGTAAGCTCAGACTGCTTCTGCTCAAGATGGACCGCGACAACGACATGAAGATCTCCCGACGAGAACTTGAGCAGTGGATTCTGAGATCCTTCCGAAGCTTGGCTGAAGAAGAGTCGGCTGAGCGCATGACAGATGCTGATGCGAATGGCGACGGCTTCGTTACCTGGAAGGAATACAGAGATGAAGAGTTCGACATCGACGACGACGAGGATGAGGAAGAGCAACTGGCGCAGGATCCCGACAGGGCCGACGAGCTCGCCATGCTGCAGGAGGACAAGATGTTATTCGCTGCCGCGGACCGCAACGGCGACGGCCGGCTTTCCACGACTGAATTTCTCTCCTTCACCCACCCCGAAGAGGACCCCGCAATGCATGACACCGTCCTAGCCCAAGTCCTCAAAATGAAGGACACTGATGAAGACGGGTTGGTTGACTTCCAAGAATTTATTGGCGACCGTGGTCGCAACCAGAGCAAGGAGTGGGTGGCGGGGGAGAAGGACCGCTTCGACTCCGAACTCGACAAAGACGGCGATGGTAAGCTGGACAAGGTGGAGATCTTGATGTGGATGGTGCCGAGCAACGAGGACATGGCCAGGGACGAGGCCTCGCATTTGTTCGCCGGAGCAGACGACGACGTAGACGGAGAGCTCTCTTTCGACGAGGTGGTCGATCATCACGACCTGTTCGTGGGGTCGGAGGCCACCGACTACGGGGAGATGCTCACCGACTTGCGCGACGAGTTGTGAGGTTCGTTGCGATGCTCGGTCTCGCCGTAATGACTGAATGGGTCAGAAACTTGTCTCTTGCCGCGATACAGTCAATCCTCTTGAGTTCACGCTTTGGACGGTTGGATCTTGTGAATTCAGTTGCAGTAAGTACAGACACATGTACAGTCGAAGAGCTCAGTGATTAGCTGAAAACGCCAGTTACGAGTGTTAATTGCTGGCTCTTATTGTATCTGCATTGTATTACCAACTAAGTATGCATTGCATTACTTGTTCAAAGGAATCTCTCAAGCGAGTTTGTGATCTTGCTGTGCTCGTGTTACGTTGTGCGATAGTTTTTATCGTCTTAGTTCGAGAACTACTTTTACGTTTCCTTAAGCTTCTCTCTTGTCCTGAAACAACCGTTGTAATAATAAATCATGTTACTGTCTCTCCTCTACCGACGATGAGAGGACCTTTTGTAACAGAAATATCTCCTTTCACGTGTCGTATACTTATCTTTGCCATCGCAGCCAACGTCACACACACTCACAAGTGTGTAAGCATTGATAGTGCCATGGCACCATTGTCCTCCTCAAGCTGCGTCACCATGTGTCAGCTCGGAAATCTATATATATGTGTTTACGACTAAGTTGCTAGGTCACAATGGGGAGTGAGGTCATCGGGGGAGGGGGGGGGTCTGGCTCGAACGATTACTTCACTACCTGTCACTGCAGTGACTCGTGACCCTGATCCCCACACGCACGTTCACCAGGCTTGGAGAGATCATGATGAGGAGGACGTACTCGCTCTTGCTGTTGTTGCTGGAAAAGTGGGTGGTGGAAGCCCAGGGAGACATCAGGTTCTGGGCGGATGCTTTCAAAGCTACTGGCGTCGTCCCCTCACGTGTGGATTTCGTCCCCATGCCGCTCTACGTCTATCTTTCTCCTGATCAAAGCTCCAGCTTATATCCAGGATCCTTGATCGAGACTGGTCAGGTGTGACTAGATCACAACCCTTTTTCGAGAGATCAAACCGTGCATGAGTGGTGAAGCGTGACCACAGATGTCAAAACATGGTTTGCACATTTGCATATCTAGTTTAATTGCATAGATTGCAAAATCTCACTGATACTGCATATTTCATTCAAGTCAACATACACTTGATCGCAATTTCCTGAAGAATTGACATTTTTGGTGTTTTGTTTTGCTCTGGCTCTCTTGATTCACGATGACTTGGCTCAAAGTAGATGCCTGACTGAAGTGAAAGCTTAAGTCAATGTATCTGAGTTGAGTGCAGACGTTGGACTTGGATAGAGGTTTTATGGACACAAGCATCAGACTCGTTGGCATCATCACTTCCATCTTAGTCAGTGATTACAATCATAGAAATTTGTAAAATTTTGTTATTGTAGCTGCTGAAAAAAAGTCATGAGAAGCCAACTTCAATAGCAACTCTTGCTACATCACCTGATCTTGCGGGCTTTGCATCCTATTTTAACGACAAGCCTTTGTCCTGAGCAGATGACCCGGATGCCGAAGCTGCGGTGGGACTGCAATCCCCGAAAGTCGTACACGGTGCTTCTCATGGACAATGACCGGACTGATGAAGGCAAAGAGTTCTTCAATTTTCTTGCCTATAACGTGCCCGGGTGTAACTTGGCCGCCGGGACCGTGGCCTTCGACTACATGGAGCCAGCCAGTTACTCCGTGACTCGAGACGGATACTACATCGACGAAGGATCAATGAGGGCTGTCCCTTTCGTGTTCCTGGTGTATGAGCAGCCCGGAATCATTTCCATCAACATGAAGCAACATGGATGCAACCATGAGATGTTCAACGGCGTGAGAGAGTCGGTGAGTCGTTAGTGATCCCGCACGGATCATCATCATTATATCCTCAACGCATGATCACAGACAAGCCCGAGTGAACTGCAAGCCCAGTTCAATCTGGCGGGCCCGATCGCCGGCAACGTCATCATGAACGTGTACAGCCACGCCACCGAAGGCCTTTTTTGCCATTACTCGCAATGCATCGGCGGACGTTGGCCAAAGGAGTTGGTCGACATCGACTCCTACTGCTCAGACTGGAGCTGGAATGGAACAAATTTATTAGTACCAACACAAATGGTCGTCGCTGCACTCATCATGGCGACTAGGACACCACTGTTTCAGCTCTAGCACTCCAGTATTGCTCACAGATTCAGTACTTTAAGGACATTTTCGTTTACGATCGTGATTTACAACTTTCTCCCTGTTTCTCGTAGTTCCTCCGGGACGATCTCGTCACAGTCCTTGGGTAGTCTTGACACTTGATAGTTGGCCAGCACGCACACCCAGAAGTAGGCTGTTAGGCTCCAGCTCAATAGAAATGAGGTGTATAGTAAGTAGAGACGGAGCCCTGAAAGTATCTCAGACGTGATGAGCAAGGTCAACTGCTGCCTGCTGACCTCCAGAGTGTCGACAGTTGTAGCCAGAAAGAGGGAAGTAGCGTGGACAAAACCACAGATCATGCTCAAGCCCAACCACGCCAAACGAGTCTCACGCCAGGCCAGCAGCACACTAATCCAGATCATGGCCAAGTCCGTCGCAAGATTCAGACTGATCACTGTGAGCGTCTGCGACGTCGTCAGATCGTAGCGATGGCGAACACCAGCGAGGACGCCCAAGACCAATCCGTGCAGCAGGAAGTTCCACCCAAAGATGAGGACGGAGGACAACGCCACGACTTTGAGGCACTTCCCCACGGGGATCACGACGCAGAAGAAGTAAACTGGAACCCATCGGAGGCACATGATCCGACCGGTGCTGATGAAACAAATTCCATACAGCTGAAAATGCTATTTCACTTTCAACTTATTTATGTATGGCAGAAGAATTTTATGGGAAGCAACGTGACTTCAGCAAAGCGTGACCTCATCATGCCGATGTGGTGTTTTGGAAGCAAAGGTGAGGAAGACACCGACTGCCGACGTGTTTTGGACGGGCAGTCAAGCCCTCGCGAATCCCGGCAGGGGATCCGCGCGAGAGGGGCTGGACAAGTAGCAGGGACGTCGTCAAGTCCTCTCCTCAGGACCAAGATCATTCAGAACAACAAGGACAACAGCCTGACTTTTGAGGGGCAGAATCGAGGATGTCGAGGGGCTCTTCCAACTCTGACTCTTGGAGTCTGGCGCTGGCGAATGTGACGCCGCCGCGCCACATTTCCAGTCTCCAGGAAGAGATCACCTCCCTTCAAGGCTGAAAACAACCACCTACTGGCCTCCGTTGCTTGACCACACCACTGGAAAATCGATATCGGCACAAAGCACTCGGACCTCCAGAACTTGACGAAGACTGCCTTAAGGGAAAGTCTTCCGAAGTCGTGAACACCTGCTCGCAATAGTAAGCACAAACTACATCATTAAAGGTCGACGTTTCAAGAGCGTGCATGACTACAACAATCAATGACTACAAGCGAAGTCTGCATTGACTTTATAGTTCACGGAGACTGATTTGCGCCAAGAAAGGAAGTACACGTTACTTTCACGATTGCTACCTCTTCGCCTTCTTCGCCTTCTGTGCAGGTACTCGAGACGCTTTGGACCGCACGGACTTCAAGAGGCGGTCGATGTCGGACTTATTCGAATGAGAGGCTTTCTGCTTCTTGGCTTTAGGCTCCATCGGGGTCTCTCTTTGTTTCAAGTCGCCCTCCAAGATTCTTTTTTGCTTCTCAGCGATGACCTCCTGCATGGACTTTGTCTTCTTGAAGCTAGGGTGGCTGGGATCGACGTTGAAGTCAGCGTGGTGGAAAATGGCTTCGAATCGCTTGTCCTGCAGGTCCAGCTTGAAGTTGTCGGTTTGTTGAGACTTCGAATCCTCGTCACCTCTGCCTCTCTTTTTCTTCTTCTTCTTCTTGGACTCCTGTTTCACTATCTCCTTGTAATCGAAGTGTTCCTTGTCGTCGTCGGAATCCATGACCAGAAGGCCCAAGTCTCCGGCATCGCCCTCTTCGTTTGAGGTGTCAAGTTTCTTTCTCTTTTTCCTCTTCACCTTGTCTTCTCCGTCAAAGAAAGGATCATCAAAGTTGTTGCTCGGAGGAGCTTCATCAGTTCTCTCGTCCTCTCGATCCTTCTTCAGCTTCTCCTTCTTCAACCTCTTTTTGTCCTTCTTCTTCTTCAGGTACTGTTCCCACGGAGTGAGACTCTCCAGCTCTTTTTGGGCCCGGCCACTCTTGACTTTCTCGTCTTCCTCTCGAAACACCATTTCCATGTTCCCCTCTTCTTCTTCCTCCTCCTCGTCCTCGTCCACGTCTTTCTTGGCATCAGGAGCAGTGACCTCCCCGAGTAGCGCTTTGTACTTGGCAATGGTCGCCTTCTCGTCTTCCTCATCCTCTGAACTCGAAGCAATTGCCCTTGTTTTCCCCTCATCTTCGCTTCCCAAGTACGCTCTCACCTCGTGCTCATCGTCTTCGTCATCACTGGCCTTCTCGAAGGCCTTTTGCATCGCTGCTGTTCTGCGAGGATCCACCTCGTCCCAAGTCAACTCCACCTTGCCTTGCTGCAGCGCCGTTGTCGTGAACAACTTGGGCTTGTACTTGGCGGGGTCCGGAGCAGTTGAGCATTCTCCCTTTACGTCTCTGCCGTCAAAGTCCATGTCGTCCGGGATGAATCGCAGGTCGAATCTCGTGGCAGAGAGTTCATACTCGTGGCCGTCACACTGCTCATAGACGCGTGAAGCGGACTCGGCGGAGTCAAACTCCGCTACGGCGTAGAAGTATCGCAGCCGATTCACCTGGTAGGCACGCACGCGCTCCATGGCGCGACGCTCGGCTCTGTCAGGGTCTTCGTCGCCGTCTTCATCGTCGGACATTTCGGCATCGGCCTGGGCGGCGTCTCGGAGGCGGAGCTCCTCGGGGCCAAGGCGGTCCTCTTCTTCCAGTCGCTTCTTGCCAAATTCGGACACGAAGACCTGCAGGTGCAAAAGAAATGATGCAGTTCCTCAGTACGAGAACAATGGCCGTGCCAGCCTCATGAACAGTTAAGAGAGCCATCACTTACTCGTACTCTCTTCACGCTTCCCCCGACAGGGCAAAAGGACGCCATGGCGATGAAGATGTCCTCGGCGCCCACCCTGTCCCAATCCATGTTGCATACGGCCAGACGCGACGTGGCCTCCTCGGTCGACTCCGCGTCACGGTCCAACTCGCCCCACTTGTCGAACTGGGAGCCCGCGCCGCCATCGCTGTCGTCATCGCTCTTCTCATCCTCTTCGTCCGACGAAGACTCTTCTTCCGAGCTGCTATCCGAGGCTAAGTTAGCCTCACCTCGAGCATAATCTACGCTAAGGTCTCGAAGCCTAGCCTTGATCTCCAATTTTTGACTTTTGGCCTCCTCCTCGTCCTCTTCGCTGTCCTCGTCGGAATCCTCATCCTCGTCCTCGCCGTCGTTCAAGCGGTAGTAGCGTCGGTAGTCCTCCTTGCTGGACTGCGGCACAGGACGACCTCGCTTGTCCACCGCCGACGTTTTGGTGTGGAACCTCTTGTCGTTGAACATGGCGCCGAACCTCTTGTCGATGGAGACCTTTTTCTGCTTTCGCGGCACCGACCGGAACCTCGGGTCCGTGGCGAAGCGCGCGAAGCGCTGGTCGGCCTCGTCCTCCGACGAGGACACCATGGCGACAAAGATTCTTCTCGTCAATTGTCTCGTTCCTCAGCCTCCTCCTTCACGTGTCGCCGCCGTCGTCGCTGCAGACTAAAGTCTATAAGAGCCAAGGAGACGCATAGGAAAATATTTTTCATTCGTACGTATTAGTAACATTATCATGGCAAAATAGGTATGTTATGAAGCTTCAACTTAAGGACGTCTCTGCCCTCTTATCCCGGTCATGATCATAAAACATGAAGAAATAGGTTTTCCATGTGTATTTCTATTCATTTTACTTCTGAACTCCCTGCACCTCACGTTGTCTGTCCAAGAATACAAACATTGGATGTAAGAGCAGAATCCTCGAATATTAGTGTAACAACTTCCTATTCATAGCATTATGTTGTTGATAAAACTTTAAGAAAGTTTAATTTTCATAAGTTTTGTCAAGCAGCCTCTTCCCTAATCAATGTTATTTAACTATTTTTCTTCGTGAGCCTCGCGCAGCCCCTGACGGTCTCATCTCACCACAGACATCTCATGTCGCTCTTGAACGAGGTGAGCCTTGATGGATTGAAAAGTTCGCTGTATCACTGAGATCGATGACTCCACAGAGCATCGTGATGACGAAAACTAAATTAAAATGGATCTGGTCGAGACTTTTGGAGGATCATTGATGAATTGTCCCCCTTTTGCCCCCCCTGGCAGTAGCGCGGTTCAGATGGTGTCTATGACTTTTCAGCCGCTGTAGTGATTCAGCTGACGGGAAGGAGGTAAACAAACAAGAGGTCTCAACAAACGAGGAAGATGTCTTTGAACCTGAGCACCCCAGACGACAGCGCCCTCGGCCGCACGGTCGACATCGGTAGCGACGACGAAGACGAGAAGCTCCCGCGCGAGTGCTCCGTTGACTACGTCTTCGAACTCGATCGCTGTGAGCAGTGGATCAGGCAGAAGCAGCTTCAAAAGGTGGCGCTCCAATTTCCCGATTCGCTGCTTGCACGGGCTCCAGCTGTGGCGGCGGTTCTGGAAGAGCGGCTTGAACAGAGGTACGAAGTTCTTCATACATGAATTGGTGTTGTTAGCCCCGTTCACTTCGAGGTTTCCCTCTTTCTCTTCGCCAAGGATGGCCATATTGGGAGACACGTCCTACGGTGAGTGCTGCGTCGACGAGGTGGCGGCCGCTCACGTGGGTGCTGACGGCGTGGTTCACTTCGGCCGCGCGTGTCTGACTCCTACGCAAAGGCTGCCCGTGCTCTACGTCTACACCAGGTTACCTTTGGACGTGAAGCATCTCTCAGGAGAGCTGACAAAATTCACGGCTGAGGGCGACGGCACCAGCGTTTTCCTATTCTACGACGTCAGATATCACCACGTGAGTCGAAAAGGGCAAAAGTGCAACGATTCGTGTTCAATAATGTGGATGCTTTTACTGCTTCTTAGGCATTTAGCGCCAACAAGGAACTCTTCAACCAATACGAGGTTTGTGAGCCGGTGGCCCCGGACTCCGGAGATTCTCGAATTAAGTGCGGTCGTCTTTGCAAGTCTCCAGCCAAACCGTCAGACATCATCGTATTCTGCGGCAGCTCGGAAAGGAGCCGGCTCACATTGGCCCTGACCTTCAGTCAATGTCGACACTATAACTATCGACCCTCCAAGCGAGTGATGGAGGGCTCCTATCCAAATGGCTCCTCCAAAGAGATCATGCGCAGGTCCTACCTGATCGAAAAAGTCAAGGACTCTTCACGCCTTGGCATTCTCGTTGGGACCTTGGGAGTCTCCAGATACAGAGACGTCATTGATAGGGTGCAGGAAGTGATCAAGGCCAGTGGTAAGAAGAGTTACGTGTTTTTAGTGGGCAAGCCCAACGTTGCCAAACTGGCAAACTTTCCCGAGATCGATACTTTTGTACTGGTGGCGTGTCCGGAGACGTCGCTAGTACAGTCGAGGGAGTTCATGCAACCGGTGGTCACGCCCTTAGAATTGGACTTGGCCCTCAACGCGGCCAGGAGAGATTACTCCTGGACTGACTTCTCGGCTGACTTCAAAGACGTTCTTCCTGGACAGCCCCTCTACAAGGAGTTTGTGACCGACAGTTCAGACGGAGACGTTTCTCTGCTGACTGGAAAAGCAAGGACTATGAATCTTGGAGGAGAGGAGAGTGCCGCTAATGAATGTCAAGCCCTGGTCGCGCAAGACACCAGAGTTGGACTTGTGCACAGTGGTGGAGGTGGCGAGTTTTTAGTAGAACGCTCTTGGAGGGGACTAGAGCAGAAGTTGGGAGAGACCCCAGTGGAGAAGGCAATACAGGGACCGACGGGAATAGCCTCTGGGTATCGTGGAGAAGGCGCTGAAAGCTGAAGATCGCATTCTTGCAAGTGTCAACGTTTGTGTCTCGAGGCTGTTCCGTACCGGACGACTTTGACCTCATCAGCAGGGTAACCTTTTGAATGGAGTAATTGTTGACATAACTTCAGTCTATGAGTTGGTGCATTCATGACTGCCTATTTCACTGTCGTGGCAATGGTGTAGACACTGGTGGTCCTAGTCGAAGTTAAGATGGCGTCTCTTAGGTATTGTCACTTTATATTCTTTTGAAGGGCAGCACAAGCCCCCTCCACATTCCAGATGGTCAAGTGCGTACCATATAAGAGTCCTTAAGTCACCAGAATTAAGAAAAAAAAATCACATTATGAGCAGAGAGTGGAGTCTCTGACGTAGTAAAATGGCATTGTAATTCAATGACGTTACGTCCATCGACGTGTTAAGCAGAGTTCACTGTACCTCGGTGGCAGGGACATCGTTGTTCTTGCTTTGCTGAGTGTATCGCAGCGGGATTAGTGCTAGGAGGAAAACCCCACCACCTGTGAAGAACTTCTTGTATGACGTTATCTAACGATAGTTGAAGTGCTCATACTTATTGCCACAAAGGCCGGAAAGAACACGGTCAGAGCTGTTCTGTACGATCCCACCAGCTTGGACAGGGAATCGACGAGGACGGGGATGTTTCCTCCGATGCTGTTCATGAGGAAGAGGAAGATTCCTAACACGGTCGTCTTCACTTCAGACGGCACCAGCTCGGCCACCACCATGAGCAGGATGCCTAACCAGGTCTCGGCTGAAAGCGCGGGATCTTGGAGCCAATGCATGTGTCACTTTCAGAAGTTTCGCTTACAGAAGAGGTAGTAGATGATGAGCGCGTAGAACGCCTCGGGGGGAGGCAGGTGAAGGGACGCGAGCGCGAAGGGGGCGGCGATGAGCAAAGAGCCGCCGAGGATCCACAACCGCTGCCGCTGCGGCGAATTAGCTTCCGTCTTCGTGCAGCAAGGGTAATGGCGGTCAGAGATGAATCCGCCCCCGAAGACGCCCAAGGCGCCCCCCACGATGGCCACCAGAGCCAGCCAGGCGCCGGTAGACGTTGCGTTCGGGTAATACGTCAGGAAGAACAGACGAGAGTTGTAGGCGTAAGAGAAGCCAGCTGAGAACATTTCTCGAATGAGTACTTGCAACACAGGTACACCGTATCCACGGCGTCCAAGAAGTCCGGAGGTACTTTCAACTGCACTTACCTGTATGCCTGATGGCAGCGGCCAAGAGGAGTATGACCATGACTGGCTGACACATTGCCACGCCAGTCCGTCTCCATTTGCTCTGGGTACAAGGAGGCCGTGTTTTTTTCCTCAAGAGTCCATCGATCTCGACCGCCTCAGTCATTTGCTCTCCAGTCAAGTGGCTGCTCGTGACGCTGCTAAGATCTTGTCGCTCTTGACTTGGACAGAGGCAGAGCAATATACCCAGCGGGATGCCAAGGACTCCTCCAAAGATGAAGCAGATGCGCCAGCCGAGACCGAACACGTTGGCACTGACGAAAAATAGTTCCAATTATTATAGGCGTTATACAGACTGTTTTACGCTAAGTACTGTATAATACAGTACTTAACGTACACTTTTTAGTTTTACAGCCACAGAGTTATTGAAATTTATAGTGCATTTCATGTAATGTGCACTTTTTTACTTTTTGCAGCCAGCTGCTAGTATTCTTTCTAGTGTTTTCATTGAAAAGTGAGATCAAAATCGGTTGCTGAGTCATTGCTACTGATGACTGCTGAAGTTTCGGATGTGTTTCAGATCTTCACTGTCCATTTGGCAACAAATTTACAATTTACACTTTTTGTTATAATACACACCAACTTGACGCCATTTCGTGTGTATTGCGCTATTTGCCCACATTCTTCCAGCATATGGAACACGCATGCACAGTAAAAAGTGTACGTTCATAATTCATACGTATGATAGTGCTTTAGCACTACACGAAGGATGCTTTGAGCGTTACGCACTTGCTCATGTAGACCCCGACCACGTAGCTGAGGCCGAAGCCGAAATAGATTCCCCAGTGAAAGACTCCGTTGGCGGTACCTCTCCGGTCTGGCGGAAACAGGTCCGAAATCAGACTGACCCCGATGGGGCTGCACGCGGACTCTCTGGAAAAAGGGTCAAGTGTCTGGCTGTCCAAGATGTTCATGCTATGAGCCTACCCAGCCGCCACCGTCATCCTAAGCAAGACCAGCTGCCAGTATTGTGTGGCTGCAGCCGTCAGTAGGGTGGCTGTGGAGTAGATGAGGACTGCGCAGCCCAAGAGACGCGTCCTGGAGTTGAGCAGAACGACCTTGTCTTTGTTGCAGTCTGCCACGATGCCCCAGAGGATGCCGCAGGTGGAGAAGACGGCGGCGAAGGCGGGGCCAGCCAACAGCTGGTAATCCATACCAAGGCCGGTATAATCCCACTGACAGAAGGTCCGATTAACACAGCTGAAAGAGCGGCATTTGGTACGCACGATGTGCAAGACCATAGACGCTAGTTGCATGCACACCTTTGCTCTGTTGGCTGTCGTCGACACAACTCGTTCCGCTCCTTGGTCTCGTTGCCGTCGATGGCTGAGAGGTTGAGGTAACATCCCAGGTCGCCGTAATGAATGTCTCTGGCCATGTCCCTGCTGGCGACGCCCACCAGAAAGTGATCGATTTCGCCAGCCACGTATGACAACGTCAGCAGGGTCAACTGCGGCCAGCAGTCGTTGCTCCACTTCATTGCAATGAC
>JAAUXU010143863.1_pt1 | contig 25235 bp, 26 predicted proteins | sample 7278151 | NCBI WGS metagenome assembly JAAUXU01 (sample SAMN14350113, study PRJNA611818) | marine sediment metagenome | isolation source: surface marine sediment (1.8m) | place: French Polynesia: Moorea | collected 2018-08 | reverse complement strand
TGTGTGTGTGTGTGTGTGTGTGTGTGTCTGCATCGAACCGAAGTAACCCGACGACCTTGCCTACTACTAGGTAGGAGCCATATACATGTGCGCGCTGGCGTGCGTGCGTGCGTGCGCGCGCGCGAAAGCATGTGCGAGAACGTTTCTTGTTGAGTAGTGTTCATTAGGCCATCTGACTTAAGCGGGCTCCACTGTGGAGAGAGGTGTTTACGCAGAATTTCCCACAAAGTTTAGCTGTGACTGACCCAAGGCGGGATTGTTTGCTTACACCTCATTTGGCCTTGTTTGCCTGCACCTTAATTCAAAGAAGGAGGACAAAAAGTGACTCCTTCTTGCCCAACTTGACAAAAACCCACCCACCTCCCAACTACCGCATGACCAGGATTGCAGAGGCTCTTTTTTTCAGCCACTCCTTCATTGTAGAGTGGGACAACATTTGGAGCCTGATCGGGCGCGAGGAATGGGATTAAAATGCCTGTTTTTCTGCTCCTCTTCTTTGTGAGCAGCGTGCAAGGCTAATTACGCCTCTGGAACGTGCAAAGATTGACACAGGTACACGCGCCAGTGCGCAAAAAGGCTAGAGAGGAATGCCAGCAAAAAGATGCTCGCTTGTCCTTTAAAGTGGTTTGTGAGCACGCAAGAAAAAGAGTCCTCCTCCATCCGCTGGCTCCGCGTCAAAGGTTGAGCAAGAGAGAGAAGAAAAAATGTGGTTGAATGTTGACATTCACGAAGGCTGAAGTTTCACAGACGAGCTGCACTGTACTTGCACGTAATTGGCTTCGTGGCTTAGTCGATTGCAGGGGAAATGTTTAGTGGAGCCTCTGGAAGGCGCCCTAAGAATGGGAAGCTCCAGCAAAGCCTTGGTTAATGGCCTTTTTTTTCTTAGTTGAATTTCCGCTATGAGCGTGGAGGAATAAGATTCATGATCGCAGACAATTGAGGCTAAAGAAGTCAGTGTCGACGATTAATGAGCATTTGACGTCCTCAGGCCCACCTATCCAAGTATGTCACGTACAGGGTGGAACAGAATTGATTTCCCCCGCCCTCAAACACTCTCTGAAATCAAGTCACACCTCATCATAGGGACCGTGAGTTCGGACAGGCAGACAAAAATCCTTTTCTATCGCTATGCAGAACATACACATACACGCACATTAGGCTAGCTCGAAAATGCCAATTTTAGTTTTTTCGAGTGGAAAATTGACGTTGTACACTGTTATAGCTCGCACAAGTCTCATTTTTTGAAGAACAAATTGTTTTACTGTAGGCGCTTTTGTACTAAAAGTTTTATGACAAACTGTGTGCAGTGAGTGAGTGTACTGCACACGCCCTGCTTTGCCTTAACTATGACTTACTCACAGTCACCTTTTTCTTATTGTTCCGTTACTTTTTAATATTGACATTTTCCTGGGGAAATTTTCACAGATGTACTGAGATGAGTAAGCAAAGCTTTTTACACTTTTGACTCATCTCAAAGCTTGCACTTGGACTTATATTGTTACAACGATCATTTTCCTCTGATCGTCCTAATAATTTTAGCATTGACTCGATGCGCCCCGTATCTGCCTCAGAGTTGCCAAAGTTTTGGAGCCTGACTAAATACTGGCAAAACACGTTATCGGTGGGGAAGGAAAGATGTTTTGCCTGGGCAAAATGTATTGTACGCAGCGCTTCCGACCACTCGCTCGGACGCCATTTTCGGAGAATGGAAAGTGGAAATTGTCCTATCAAAGTGGCCTGGAAATGCTCCGCACTCAAATTGGAGTGGGGAAAGCCAGAATGCACACCATCGTTTGCCAAGTCATCCTTTTGTTTAGTTCCACAGTCTCCATCCAAGTCTTTGCAGTGACGCATGCAATGGATGCATGCATGCATGCCCTCCTGATTTTGCTGGCGCATGCACAAGCACTTCCTCAATCAGTGCGACCTGAGAAGGATAAGGAAGGGGGGGGGGGGAACAGCCAACACTTATCAAGATGTAACGAGAAGGATGGTGTTGCCCTTTTTTTTTCAAGGAGGAAGGAACGCACTCACACATACACGACCGCACACACAAACACACCCCTCACCGACAGGGAGATAAATACTTGATTCTTCTACATCCCCTCATGTGACAGTATAGTCACAGGACTTAATGACACAGCAGAGAGGAACGATCGCACATCAGCAGGAATGATGAAATCTCTGAGGGTTTTTTTCTTTTAAAATGAATTACTTAATGCGTGCTCTTATCATGAGTTGGTTGGCCAGCTGGCTGGCTGGTGGGTGCGTGGCTGGTCTCAGCGCTGCTCAAATGCCAGCAGCAGTAAAAGGTGTGATATCGAACAAGGTCATCTCTTGCTACGCGGGACCTCAGGTGCAAATAATGAGACTTTCAACGTCTGTCTGTGTGCCCTTTCCTTCCTCACCGTGACCACCGTGACCATCGTCACCACGGTGACCACCGCCACCAACGAGCAAGCGGGGTGGATGGGAAGAGCTGGACTCGCCTCTCTTTGCTCGTCAAATCGACGGTGTGATTGTTTGTTTCTACAACGTTAATTTGTCCCTCAGCGGCCTCCCTGAGGCCTCTCTCGGCCTGAGGCGAGGGGATCAACATCACAGAGAGGACTTTTTTGTGTGTCTGACCAGGCAAGATTTTCATGGGCACAGGAAAAGGAAAGTGCAAGATGGAAAAGGCCTCAGAATCTACACGGGACCAATTTAGGCTGACGTTTATTGGCCAATGAGCGACGAAAAGGGTGGTATCACACCATAAGTAGAAAAGAGGAGGTCACGCTCACAATGCGATTTAGTAAGTTACACACGCGAAGGATCGTGAAAATCCACACTTGGTTCAGCGTGGAAAAGTAGAAAGAAAAAAAGGAGTATACTTAACAGCAGGTAATAGGAGAACTTACAGGATATGAAATGTAGCAATGATGCTCGCTTGCCGAAAACAGGTCGCAGGTTTCGCTTTTTTTCTATGTATGTGGGGGCGATTGAAAGGGAAAAGGAGTCGTGAGTGGCTTTATAAGGAGAAGACATTGAAGGGAAACCAGGAGGGGAGGGAATATTGAGCTTGAACCCGCCACTTTGGAGATTGCGCGTGTGAGCAAAAACATATTGAATGACACGTTCATGACAACTGTTTCGGCTGATTATCACTTTTGCCCCATCCTCCCTCGTGCTTGAGGATATCGCAGTGAGTATGCAAAGGCTGAAGGGACTTGTACAGTAAACACTTGCTTGCGTTGGAATGTGATGGTGACGAATACGTGCAGACATTCAGTTATGCATGCATTTGTCTACTCAGAGTACCAACCCCCTGTGCACTATGCGGTTAGAGGTCAGATGCATAGAATGTAGCTAAAGAAAGAAAAAAAAGAACATGCTTGTTTCTCCATAGAAGGTCGTCGTCTATTCTACGACGAAAACGCACACCATCGAATATGAGTAGCCTTAGTTGTAGTGGAAGCAGCCGATACCGCGAATGCTGCGTCATCATAGACAGAAGTGCGTAGTAGTTAAAAGTAAGGAATTGTGGCTTAAAAGGGACAGGCTGATTGTCCTCCAAAAGAAGCACGAAGATGAAGATGAAGAAGAAGAAGACGGAGGAGGAGAAGGAGAAGGAGAAGGAGAAGAAGACGGAGAAGGAGAAGAAGAAGAAGAAGAAGAAGACGGAGAAGGAGAAGGAGGAAGAACGTTGATGACGCACACTGACGCATAAGGAGTGAGCGGCTTTGCGGGATTAAGCGCACAATGAGCCTGGCTGACTCTTTGCCTGAAGGAGGAAGACTTGGGTGTGCTGCTTTGATACACGATGTTCTGAATGCTTGTCCTCTGCTCTGTTCTCGTTACGATACGAACTACGCATTCCTCAATGACTGCCAGTTTCAGCTGCCCATGCTCTTTTTTCTTCTTCTTTTCTGAGACCCTCATATGAGTCAGTGCACAACGAGGGGCCCCAACTTTTGTGGGCAGTCGAGATTTCAATCGGGCATATGATTCATCGGGCGGACTCCTTCACGGTGAGCAGACGTTACGTACGTTAGAACGTGCAAGAAGTAATTATGAATGCGCGGGGTGTCCATTATGAGCAAAACTGTATGCAGGAAACAACCGCACACACAGTGCAGTACATGGACATGGACATGCCGTACGTAGACGGAGCGCGCCAGAGAAATAATGCCGGCCCCATCGTCCTTGGCTGGCCGTCAAGATTGACAGGAGGGCAGTGGCAGCGAGAAGACAAGGCAATCATAAATTCAAAGTGTTATCAGCACTCGCTGGACTTTTTCTCGCTTGTCTTTTCGTCAAAGCAGAATGTGTTCACGTCCCGAAACACGGGGACCCCGGGCCGCAGGTGCAGCACAGCAGAGAGACAAAGACCCAGAGAGTCCCAATTAGTCCAAGTTGGGCCATCGACTCCATCAGTCACTGGCTGCGCTCGGACCCCGCGCCCGACTCGACTCGACCACCCTTCCTGGGCCAAAGTGCGCGCTAGAGGTGAGGTGTGTTTGTCGCATCGTAAAAATGCTGCCTGACCTCTAATTTTCCGATGGTCGTCAGCCCTTTCGGATCTGAGCGTTCGACGGTGGAAGAGGGAAGAAAAACCCGAAGGTCGTGGATGGAGGAAATGGGGAATTTTGTGGGCCCTTTCAACGAACATTATTCAAAACAGCGGAATTTACAGAGGGGGTAGAGAGAAAAAAAAGCCACTGCATAATGTCCTGGTCAAGAGAGTCCGGGAGGATAAAGAGTGGGAAGAGACTTAAGCTGCATGACAAACTCACAACACGTGAGGCGTGAAGAAATTGCTGAATGAGAAAGCCGCCATCACCAGCACGTGTTAGCACGAGGGAAAAAATTACGCTGCAAAAGTTAGAGAGTTATTTGAGCCACGCACACAAGTCCTTTGCTGCCACTTTTGTCCTCTCCGCTCTCCACATAGGAAGAAAGAAATCGGTGCACTTTTACATACTTCAGGCTGCAGCATGTGTTCATTTAGCCACATTCTACAAGGTCAACGTCGTAAGAAGCGCTGTCATAACACACACACACACAAAAAGAAACACGTGTCTCTTTTGCACGACCGAGGAAGGCAAGCAGGAGTCTGCAAACTTTATCTCCAGCAGGAAGTCTCAGTAAGATCCACTCACGAAGTTCAGGAGGGGGGGGGAACGGTATGGGGATGAGTCATCGCCGACTGCTTTTGGGCTGTGCCCATGCCCACCATGGAATGGCACTGCCCATTTCAGTTACACAAACTGCAGCAATAACAGCTGGACTCAAACAAAAAAAAAGATACTTATACCGCTTCAAAATTTTTGGCACACCGTGTGCATTCTGCAAAGAGCCACTTGGAAGTGGTCTTAAAATCCTTTAATGACGTTTTCCTCCTTCCTTCCTGTGCGTAATATTCTTTTAATTTTGATTTATCCTCATTCTTTTTGCTTTTTTCGCCCTAGGCCATCTGGAGAATGATGATAATTGATAATAATAATAAGCGATCTTATCGAGCCCTTCCAATGGGTCGTTTTCCATGGCATTTTAGCGGCAGAGAGCGCTAAAAACCTCGTCCTCCTAAGGTCACATGCAGACACTTTCTCTGTCATGGCGCGAGAGCGAAGAAAAACTTGATTAGCGCACAATTCATTCCTCTTCTGCACGTACATGTGTCATGAACAGAAATCAAGGAAGGATCGTGTGAGCCGTCAAAAAACGGCAACATCTCTGTCCTTCCTCTTTTCGCGCCTCACTCGGTATTTGCACAGAGCAGGTCATCGCTCATGACTCATCCTGAAACAATGCAACGGCTCTCGAAGTTCGTACTATGAGCCAAAAAAAGCACGCAGGTAACGTCCGTACGTTGTTTGTATGAGACACGGCGAAGGAGGGATATTTCATTCGTTTAAAAGGAGGAGGAAGCCAAGGCTTAGGCTGATCAATGGTCGTTTTATTGCTGGAACAAAAGGAGTGGGAAAGAGCCCATTTGTACGCACTTATCCTTGCTGGATTAGAGACTTTTTCGTGGACTTTTGACCTGAGACGACGTTGAGACAACGGAGCCAGATGACAACTCTTCTATCACGTTTCCTCCAGGGCGGGGGTGAACACGCCGCTTATCTTCCTCCAGGCAGAGGAAGCATCTTGGTGTCAACATGCGTTTATCGCAGCAGTCGGACAATATGGAAGAAGTCTGTACATACACGAATGCATACATAAATGCACAGTGTGTGTGTGTGTGGGGGGGGGTGTCTGTGTGTAGCAGCGTTGCAAGTGTACGTACGGTGTCAAGCAAACAGTGGAGTGCGATGTTGATGACCGAGGGCGTCTCTAGATGTCGCCACCAGCCGACGTATGTTGCGTTCAGCGCCATCCACCCACAGATACGGCAAACTAGAGACACGGTATCGTGGACTCTGTTGGCACAATTTCCTACAGACTTTTTCACCCTCATCCCACGTGAGTTAAAAATTGCCGCCCACAGAGACATTTGAGGCATAAATCTAACCTTCTAAAGCACGACGGGAAAACGTAAGCATTAAGGTTATCAATTCCGGCTATCTCCGAGCTGTGCAAGCTGGATCCGTCAAATTTCGGGGGCGTGGAAAAGGTGTCCAGGAGCGACATCATCAAGACTCTCCACAGAGTAGAGCTTCTTCTCCGTGCCCTCGGTGCTCTTGGCAAGGTTGGACTTGATACAACTTGACCAGGTCCAACTTTCATTCTAAAACCAAATAGACTCTAAATTTTGCATCTACCCGCCTGTCCTTACTATAAACAGCGTCCTCGCCAGAGTTGAGGGACGCGTCCTAGGTAGGACTGGGGCAGACTGATAATGCGACGATGTCACGACGTCCGCGAGTGAATCAACAGCTTTGGCGAAAGCTTCACACACTCCTCAGTCGTATGAATATTCGCAAGACCACATTTGTTGTGACACGCATACATTTGACTTAAAACTCTCCTCCCCAAGTTTTTCTTGTACTGTACGTCAATAGAGAGAGTGGAGGTTGTGCCAAAAAAGGCAGGAGTTGGTCTCCACCCAGTCACCATCAGGCGATGCCCGGAAAGTTTGAATTTTGGGGAGCATTCTGACGAGGATGCTCTGTTTGTCATAGAGTAGAGAATAACAAATGTTGAAGATCCCATTTTCATGTAACACTTTTAGACAATTTGAGGACACTGTAATTTAGCAGGGCCTACAGGATGCATGCATGTACATATGTTCAGAGGGAGCTCCTGTTACTGTCTCTTGGAACATTGCAGGAATGTTTGACAGTAATTTATAGTTTATATGTACTGGTTTCAAACTCATTGGAAATTGGTAAAGACTCATTCAGTCCTTATGCCCAGATTTAACCCAAACGCGTGGTCGCACTCTGTTTTGACCAGTGCCTGTTGTCAGTGCCGTTCGCATGCATGAACATGTTGCAGCTGGTCATGCACAAGGATCTGGATTCCCTCATCTCAAAAAGAAATATTTAAAAAAGGTGATTCGTCAACCAGTTTTTGTCCCTCTTGTGGTACTTGTCTTTGCTTCACTTCGCTCCAATCGGCACGAATCAAATCAGGTGAATTCATGCGATGCGAAGCAGGATGGAGACAGATCAACCCTGCCGACGACGTCAACAAAATGCCACCTAGACAAGTGGTGAAAAGCGGGGTTGCCGTGCACTATAGTGGCGCTGCTCATGTCCCAGACGTCCTGGGCTTAAGTTAGGTTTAAGGCTAAGTCAGCTGGGTTTAAGTTCAGGTTTTCGCTTCAGTTAGCCTATGTTTAAGGTTTAGGCTTTCAACTTTAGGTTCAGATTAGGTTTGGACCATGGGCCGGTCTGACCCATGGCCTGAGCCATGAAACCATTTCTTAGCCCGGGTCGGACATCATGACCTCCGGATATCACTCGGCGCAGGGAGAGAGAGGAGGGCCAGCAGGGAGGCTTTCCTGTACTTCAGCCCCCTTAATTTTGGTGCACTCCACATGTGCGTGCACACATGTGGAGTGGTGGAGAAGTGACGTCAAGACCCTCTAGTCGCTTCTTGCCTGCTTCAAGAGCAACTTTTCCTTCCTTATCTGCAGTCATGCCCCGTCCCCTGGTCTTGTGCGGCCCCTCCGGCTCAGGCAAGTCCACTCTAATGAAGAGGCTGACGGAGGAGTTCCCCGACGCCTTCGGATACTCTGTCTCCCACACCACAAGGAAACCCAGGCCCGGGGAGGTGGATGGAGTGAGTTACATTGTACAGCTACATTTTGGCCTCTAAGGACCAAAATGTTGGCTCGAAAAGGTTGCAAGGAAGAAAAGAGCTTATTTTTTTTACATTTTTTTGCATGCACATGCGTATCTGTACATCATGCCAGGCCAATTTTTTGTTCGCTTTGTGGCATGCCATTTTTGGTGCAATGCTATATTTAGAGGCAAAAGTCAAATGAAATGAAGAAATAGCATGTTTCTGGGTCCCCTCTTTGCCTTCAAAGTTTATAGACACAATGACTAAGGATGTCAGGGCAACATTTCAAATTTGCTGGGAACCTGCTTAGTTACTTTCTAGAGCTAACCTGAGGCACTGCAGTCAAGAAAAACTGAAAAACAGGCCAGGTTTTGCTTCATCCAATGGCCTTTCAAACCTTGCTATGTTTTGAACTTATGTAATAAAACTTTATTGCAAGAAGGGGGTGAAATGTATATTTTTTGAAAACCATTTGATTCCACCATTGGGCATCAGGTAAAAAACCAAGGATGCACTCAGCAAAATCCCAAAATTTTCGTGTTTGTGCTGGTCTGATAATGTACATGTTGCTTGGTAATTCCAGACCCACTACCACTTTGTGAGCAGATCTGACCTGGAGGCAGCCATTGCACGGGGCGAGTTTGTGGAGAGCGCAGAGTTCTCCGGCAACCTCTATGGCACTTCCTTTGCTGCCATTGACAAAGTCACCGAGGTGGGGAACAAAATCTGCATTCTCGACATTGAAATGCAGGGAGTCATTCAGGTGAGTCACATGTTTTGCACAGTATACCATCTTTTGTATTGCTTACTTTCTTATTTTCGAGGTAGGCAATGCATCCATTGCTATATTGCAGTTCACAGTGAGGTGTGTTTCCAAAGAAGTGGGCAGATTTTTGCAATGTGCTCCAAGAACATGAGACGGACAGTTTTGGACGTAAACCTCAAAGCAAAAGTTTTACTTTAACGTGAAGTAATGCAAAATGAAACTGGGGACAATATTACAGACTGAATTTTCAACACAACTATCCTTCTTTGTTCTTTCGCTGTAGTATTTAATCGACAAGTCTGTGCAGGCACTCTCATCTTAAGCGATATTTGTTCAGAGGTCATTTTCTGTCCCTGGAGGGAAAATGATTATTTTGTTTATCTCTTAAGAGTGTACAGAGTTGACAAAGGGTGCTCACATTCAAATACCAAAGAACAGTAGAAACCGCTTAAGAAGGAATCGGATGGGGGAGAGGGAAGGGACAAAATATAATTTAGGTTACGATGTCGATAGATGTTGATAAGGGATTTTAAGTTGCTTTGATCGAGGGGAAACTTTGGTCCTTTCAACAAGGGTTGACACAACAGTTTATGTCAATTATACAAGTCATAATATAGGGGTTTTTTTTACCCTTAGCAGCATGAATTTATTTACACAAAACGGCACAAAAAACGGAGACAGCTACAATAAAGAAGATTTTCTTGCCACTACCACTTGACGTCACTGCCTGCCGAAGTTGATACAGGAGCAATCAGTTATAAGGGAAAACCAGATAAGGGGGGGAAAGCCTTTGAAGGATGGGTCCCCTTAAGCAGTTTCTACTATATTTCTCTTTGTGAATGCCATTGTACAACAAATGCCCTTCTCAAACAGGCTGTGAATTACCTGCTGTATACTCATATGGGACACTATTGATCAAATGTCATTTCGCACACTTATTGCTTGCCTGTGACTATGGTACAAACAAGTGCGTGTGCTTGTGTGCACCGGAAGTTCGCAGTGCACCTTCACCTCGTTGATAGTGCAACATGTGAGTAATGTGGATGTACAAGTCAAGTAAACAAAATAAATAAACCTTTAAAAATGCGTGAAAACCTGCGTAATGACCTTCTCTCCTCGAAAAAAATTAAGCAACGTAGATTAAATGTGGTATTAATTTTTGACACGTACCCTGTACGAAGACGAATGCATGCATGCAAGGAGCATTTGTATCTTTGATGAGTGACTTTGTGATGGTGCTACACATAGGTACTTTAAATGACCTGAATTCGTCGATATGTTGGTATGGTGCTTCGTTTCTTCACAGGTCAAGCAGAAATGCTTCAATTGGCAATTCGTATTCATTCGTCCGCCTTCATTGTCAGTGCTAGAAAAGAGGTTGCGTGGGCGCAAGACTGAGACTGAAGAGAGTCTCCAGAAGCGTCTGGACACGGCCAAGGCGGAGATGGCCTTTGGTGAGCAGGAGGGAAACTTTGACATCATCATCACCAATGATGAGTTGGAGAAAGCTTACCAGGAACTTAGACAGTTCATACTTCCCGAGATCAAGTCCCTTCAGCAAGACAAGAAGACTTGAGCTTGTCCAATGTGAACGTTGTGCATAGTGCCAGAAATACACACATCGGGCTACAACTTCCGTCTGAGTCTTGACGAACGTGCACATGATGCGTGTGATGTAGCAAGTGACGTCGGTCTAAATGGCAGGAGAGCCCGTTTAAACTCATGGACATCCATATGAATTGCCTCTCAGTCCGTGTACGTGGCAGTAGAGTGACCAGGTGAATATTACATAAATGTCATATGCCCTCAGATAGATCAAACTCACTTTGGCGATTCCGGGTGTTACTTCATCCATATCAACCAAGAATCATAGTACCTTTATTTAATATTAGTTCATCATCTGTGTTTACTGGGCCCGGAGACTTACCTGAAAAAAGAGTGTAGGTACTTGAACGCATTTGTTGGACATCTCATGACAATCAATCAACAATGAAGCCCTATTTTTACTCATTCAGAAACTATTTTTCTACTGCAGAGCTATGGATGGTCTGTCCAGCCCGTTAGTGAAAGAAAACGTCATATGTAGCAAACATTGACCAGCTTTTCTCGATTGCACACTGAACTGACGCCCGACACTTTTGCTCTCTGCCAAAAAGCTTGTTTGACATTCACTGACGGGACCGACTTTGCTTAATGTTCCTGGATCCAACTCATCAATTTCCTGTTCCACCATCTGGAGCAATGTCAATTGAGCATGATTGAGTCAGTGGTGGCGTCGAACGGATCTCAATATGAGTCGAGCAATCATTTTTGTGTCGTTTGCTTCCCTCTGCTCCCCTCCTCACCCTCCCTTCTTGCCTGCAAAGGCCGTGGGTGCAATATTTGCTCCCATCCTATTATCTAGGCTCCAACCCATCTCTCAGCTTTCTTTTCACCCTTTCCTCTCACGCTCGAAATTTGATAGCCCACGTTGGGCTTTGCCCCTCTCCTGTGGTTATGTGGCTCAAGTTGGGAGGAAGAACCAGCTTCTCAGGTTCCTCGCTCATTCTTGGGGAAAGATGGGGCTAAATAAGGCCGAGGCGGGCAAAGTCAACTGCTGCTGAGATTGATTAAGGCCCATCTATTTGCCAAAGAGTGAATATGGGAAGAGCGTTTACGGTGGCCTTTTTCACAAATAGGGCGCAGCCTTTAATAAGCACACTTGTGCACACAGAGACTAGGGGATTTACCCACATAAACACTGAGCAAGAAAAGCGCCTCTTCTTTGGCCATAAATTGAGGACGTTGCAGGCGTCGCTCTTCTCAATGAGGCGAAGCACAAGAAAAGGCCATTATCACGTACTTTAAGTTGGGCTTTGGCCTAGATTTCCGGGCCTTGCTTTAAGCTGGCTGTCGTCCCCTCCCTCGCGTTATTATCGAGCCCAATATGGCAACTTGCAGCATTCGCATCCCCAGTGAATAAAATATTGAGTCCTCTGGCAGAAGGAGCATTGCTTAGAACTGCCAACGCTCAGCTGGGATTGGAGAAGGTACCAAGAAAGGGGAAGCCTTTTAATTAAATTTATAGCAAGCGAGGATAGAAGTGGAGAGGACGAGGCAGCCACCCAAAAAAGTTGGCTTGGTGTCTCTCTTCCCGAGGCCCTCCTGTGTCAGAGCGATTGCGCGTGCTGCGCGTGCTGCGCGTGCTGCGCGTGCTGCGCGTGCTGCGCGTGCGTGGGAGAGAGAGCAGAGAAAGACATACGCGTGCAACTTGTATAAGATAGCATAAGGACAAATGGCACGGTAGGAAGAGGGAGAGAAAATTGCAAGTATTCTTGGAATGTCTCTTCCTCCTTACTCTTATCTAACGTTCACGGTGTTCCATAAAGTTAGTAGTTGATGTTGCTGCTGCGGCTGGTACAGCTGTTGTTGCTGTTGCGGTCTGCTGCCTTCATATGGAGCGAGGCCTCGTGTGTGCGTGTGAGGCATTTCTCCTATTGGGTGTGTGCGTGGGGGTGTTGTTGGTCCAGCAGTGTCAGTGTTACTGGAACTGTGCGAGGAGCGCACGATACCGAGTGGCCCGAAACTGCGGGTGCACTTCACAAAATATCGCTGGAGGGCGGATTCTTAAGTTATTATGCACCTCATTGCTCATGCCATCGCAATTCACGTCAATGGGTTTTGTACATTACACCGGTGTCAGCGGCCTGTAACAAAATCCCCTGAGAGTGCGCCTCCTAATCAACTGTTAGATGTGTTATAATTACGTAATGAGGCAATTCCCAAAGTAGTTGTTTTAACAAAGTTTATATGCGTAAGTGCAGACGGTTTTTCACACAAGCATTCAAAGCACGGGACACCCGGTACATAGGTACGAACTACTGCTCACTTACGATGAGCGCTCATCTCCGACATGCATATTTCTCCAGCTTTCCCGGAGGAGCAAAACTGCTCTTTCACGTGCCATTGGTGACCAGCGAAGAAGAGTAAATGACATCTTGAAAGGGTTGCTCGTACGCACCAAGTGCAGCAGGGTCATTCCGCTCAGAGCAGACGTCTCTGCGCCAAATGGCAACGCTGGCACATTTTTCTGTCCTCTTGGGGAGTTTGGGGTGATGGTTTCACGGTCATTTTGCTCCCCTTCCACATTTGACCAAAGGTGCCGGCCGTGGAAGAGCTTCAAAAAAAAAAAAAACCCTAGCCGGAGACAGGATCAAGGAGACCTTGTGTGCGCTCAACGCGGAATTTTGAGGGGAAAATTCTCTGCAAGTCTTCTCTACATCGCAAGTGTCTGCCACACTTTCTGTCATCTGGTTCTACCTTCGTGCAGCCTCGATTGCCATGTTTACCCCATTTCTTTTCTAGATCTTCTGTGTTCTGCACTGAGAAGTGTGAGCGAAGAAGTTGCTGCGGCCTCAGAACAAGCTATTGGACTGGGGACTGGGTTATGTTCGAAAAGATGGCTGTACTGAGTCTCTTGTACTAAGTCACTTTTGGCTACAAGCGTCAGCAGTGGCACTTTTGGGCTGGCTGGTGCTATCTGTATATGGCACTTTATACCAAGTACACTTCGATTCGAAAATGCATTTTATTTTGACATTTGTTAGGAAAACGGGAGTAATTTTGACATAAACCACTAAAGCATGAAGATCGTATGCCGGGAGAGGCAGATCATCGTGGTTGAAAGTGTCGCAGGTCAACTTCTGCCATAGAAGAGACTTGCGGGATAAAATTTGGGCACTCCATACCTATTCATGACCTATCCAATGTCATCACGCAGAACACATTTCTAAAAAATCGGTTTTTTATGACAAAATGCACAGGGAATTTTGCTTCATGCGAGCTACACGGATATCGCAGAGTGAACGGAAGGGTGATTTTTGGCAAGTTCGGAAACTGCAACATTGGCATCCATATGAGGCTTGATGTAAAAGGGAAACCCGGTCAAACACTGTTTGACTGCACCTGCGAAATATGCGCTGCGGCCTTGTAAAGGCAGATCAGAAAAGGGAGCTGCGATAGCTGCGCTTGCTGGTCCAAGGGGCTCAATTGGAAGTCTCATTTTCCATAGCTGATCTTCTGAACGAAAGTTACTCAACTTTTGAGTTTGCGGCGTACAAAGTAAAAAAAATTGCAGCCTACAAAGCAAGCTGGGCTACATCACATGCAGGAAACTGGCATATCAGAGGACAATAAAGCAAAAATCTCTCGTCAAAACTTTAATACTTGAAAACTTCACATCAAAAAGTTGGAATGTTGACTAAACATTAAGTAGTTAGTTACTAAGTATTTTGTTCAGATTCCTTTTTGCAGTGAGCACGCTAATTCAGTTGACATTAGACTTTAAACACTTATCTGCGGACGCTTCCTCACAGGAGCAACAATCATTCAATTTTGTCAACTACCCGTAACCTTGTTGCACTTTAAAGACGTCTCTTTGATGAAATTGGTCACTGCTGTGTGCAACAAGCCCTTGGACCTCGCTCGTTGAGTGAGTAACTTGGAAGCCTCCGATCTCGGCAAAATGTTGAGGGTCATTTGTTGAGCTTACCGAGCTGCTTGGTTTCAGATTGATGGGGAAAGCTTAGTGAAATCTTTTCATATATATTTCCAATGACGTCTGCCTGTTTGCTTGTTCCCTGAACCGGATCCAGACCGAATTTGGCACAGAGGACGCTTTGCATCCGGGGCACTATGCTACCGCGGATGCTAAGAGTCACCTCCAACCCCCTACAAATGGTACCATTGTAACATAGGGGAGGAGGGGGAGGGGGATTTTCGATCGGTAGGGGCCAAAATTGAGGTCGAAAGTTTAATTTTGTACATGCGCATTGACAGGAGCAGCTGAAGGGGAAGAGAAGGAGGGAGAAAGCAGCGTTGCCAGGTTCCGACCAGGAAATGTGTCATACTGGGAAGTTTTACTGCAGAGAACTTATAAAAGATAATGCAATTCGGCAGCACTGGGAAGGAAAGGTGGATGAGATCATCCAGGATGATCCAGTTTCTAAGTTGACTTTCACGAAACGGAAACGATCGGGGTGCGGAGCGCGCGGACGCCGCGGAACGCTCAGTCTATGACCGCTCTGGACAACACGGGGAGGATTGGGGGGCTGAAGGCCCCCAGCGCGCTGACGACGTGGAGCGCACAGACAGTTTTACCTCGACTTAGGCCCCAAAACGTTCCTAAAATCTACCTCCGGCCTCCCTGCTGGCGGGATCTGAACGGGTCTTAGAATAACCCGAGCAATGCTGGACACCTCCGCATAAAAAGGCTGATGAAATCAAAGTCATGGACTTTTTCCAGCTAAACAATGCTTCGACTGTCAGTTAGGTTAGCTTAGGGCGCATAAGCTTGGTCTGACTTGGATTTTCACTCTCTGCGCAGTGGAACATCCAGCATTTGGGAACCGAATGTTGTTACTAAACATAGACTTAAGGTTTTGCTGGACAACTCTTATCGAATGTGGCTTCTTCTTCAACCGTTTCTTAGGCCCGATGGCGGAATGCCTGATCAACGCCGGCGACCTTTGCGGAGTCTGTTCTTTGCCGTGATTCTGATGGCCGCACTGTGGCCTCTGTGACAGAGGTGGAGGGCGGCTGATTTTCGAGGTTGCTCCACGATGACAGCTGTTTTCAGACCTCAGACCATATGAAAAAACTGAGGCTGAACCTCAGTCCAAACTGTACGCTCGTCGTTCCACAGCATGAACGTTTATGCATACTGATATTTTAAAGCCCCTATTGGATTTTTTTAACCATTGCTTTTTTTCAGCTTTTCTCCCCACAACACAGACAAGTGGACGAAATGGAATGTCGACTCTGCACATTCGGGTAGGTGGCACAATAATTGCAAATTACTGTTAATTATAGTCGTCCCTTCAATTACGTTGTAACTGCAGTAATTGTAAACACTTGCAAGACTGTAACAACAATAATGGTGACGAAAAATGGAGCGAGTTGCATATACGAACGTCGTACATGCAATTCATGTGATTTGTCACGCTCGCCGCCACCTTTTTCTGCTCGAGTATCAGCAGCACTTTTTGTGTCTGGCGACTGCGTACCAGTGGACCGGCTGCTCGGCACGTCCGTCCGTGCACTACTTTGGAGGATATTCGAGTGAAATGTGGCGAATACACCTCGGTCCGATATTAGCCCGCGACGGCCTAAGTAACTTGTGTAATGACACCCTATCCGGGACTGTCGGAGGCAAAATAAGACATCCCAGAAAGAGCATGAGGAGATAGAAACTTTTTTCCACCAATTTCTCTTTCCGCTCTCTGGAGAAGAGACAGGAAAAGGGGGGTCCTTCCCCTAGAATGAGAGGGAAGGAAAGAAGGCCCAAATAAAAAGTCGGACTCTAAAGTTGATAACATCTCCCTCCCTCCCTCCCTGCTCGAATTAAGGTAGGTACCAAATCTGCGAAAGTAAGCTCAAGTTTACTTCTGCCAGTCAGGCAGACTTGAGACAGTCCGTACTAGCTGCAATTAGTGCTCACGAGGGCCGTTACAACGTTTTCTCAGAGGCGAGCAGGAACAAAGTTGGCTGCCTGCGTCTGCTGCTACCCTTTGTGGGTACGTGCGCGTGCTGAAAATGCGTACTATAGTGTCACGCACTTTATAAACATGCTGTTGGGTGCGGAGTAGGAATGGGCCGAGCCAGCAATGAGCCAGCCACGAGCCCGGACGAGCCGGGCCGCGTCGAGCTGGTGGACACGTCGAACTGTTTCGCACGTACATTTCTCTCGGAGACATCTCTCTATTTTAGACACATTGTTCTTTGGAATTGCCCCATTTCTGCTGGGCTTGAAATGAAGAAAAAAAATCAAGGTCCAGCTGCTTGACGCAGCCCAGAAGTGCTTCGAGCCGAGCTTCGTTCGAACTCAGCCTGACTCGTACCCATCCCTAGCGGATTGCATGGAGTACACGATGTATGAGCGAACACATGCACGGGGAAGGAATGTCCGTCTTTCTGCACCACTTTTTCTTCCCAACATATAAAGTATCATAGGAGGCCAATTTTTGGCACACTGTAAGTACTGTCCTTTGACTTGGAAAACGCACTATCTATAGAGCATCCTGATGTGTAAGCTTGGAGCAGGGAAGAAAACCAGCAAAAAAGGATCTCCTCGACGCGGATTTCTGTTCCAAGAAGAAAACATTTTTCTGACTTCTCTCAGTGGCAGTGCAAAAGAGTCCAATGTGCCAGAGCAGTGCAGAAAGTGCGTTGGGTGCTTGAGCTAGCGATTTCAGCGTCACCTTTCAACATAGCCATAGATGAGTTGGGAAGAGCAAACCGCCTCTGGTGTAAAAACTTTGCGTGTAAATTTGTCTGCTTCAAGAATGGAAATGAATTTTCCAGAAGAGTTTTGCATTTTTAGACTGATTTTACTTCTTAGGTTCTTTCCTGACCTTTCTTGTACAATGTATACATCCCCCTCCCCCCAATACCGTTGAAGAATGAAGTCACATAGAAAAAGTAGCAATCAGTGCTAATGACTACGGATACATCTGCTTAGGAATGCAATATGAGGACGAACTTGCACTAAAAAAAGGAACTTCGTTTCACTCATTCAGAGTCTTCGCTTCACAATTTTCCATTCGTGCTCCTATTCAGACATCATCTTTTTCTTTATGTCGAGCAATCATGCATGTTTGGGGCCTTGCCTTCTAAAGACCACGCCACCGCAGTGTAAGTAGGACTTTTTATTCTTGCACTGATTTCCATGTGGTTCTTTGGATAAGAAAATCAAGTTTCTTCTCTGATTCTCGAATTTGTCTTTGATCAGCAAGAACGCGCAGAAAAAATGCTCTGGGTTCATATCTGTGCATGTAAAAATTTAGATTTGACTGCAAAGTCCACTGGAATTTATCGCAGCTACTTTGCATTGCATACATGTCAGCAGACACCCTCCATGAATACTTACGGAATGATAATCGATGTCTACAGCGTCATTTGAGCAAACTTTTGATCGCTGAACAAAGACATCACAGAAAACGTTTCTTACACGTAACCCTGTTTTACCAAAAAGCCTTTTAGGGTGCTTAAATAGGCGATCGGGTAGCTTGCGAATGATGAAAATCCTTTCGAAACTACTCGAATCTCCCGTTGTTCAAAACGTTGCAAACTTCGTGAACTTTTCACATGCTGGAGCATGAGAGGGAACGTTCTCAATGATACACTGAAGCATTCACACAAGAGGATGTTGCTGCGGAGTGAGGCTGGCCGGGAGGCAGACCGATCACTACTGTACCTGTCGGCCCGAGTTAGTTACGTAACACACAGCTGCTGATGGGGATAAGACCCCGGGCTCTTTGGCAGCTCGCGTACAAGCAAATCAAATCAGTCTCGACTGTGCCCCAAAACTATGATTGTGGAGATCCTCCTGCTCCTGTCGGCCCTGACGGCCTTCTGGTACTGGAAGTTCCAGCGCTACTCAGACCGCTGGGATAAACTAGGCGTGAAGAGTCCCAAAGGGAACTCCTTCCCCCTCGGCGACAACCCCCTGATCTGCAAAGATGTCTTGCTGCGGAGGGCCAATATAAGCGAGGTCGCCATAAGGCAGTACCGCGAGATGGACGGTGTACCTTACTACGGTGTCAACACTGTGGGCAAGCCAGCACTCTTCATCAACGATCCAGAGCTCCTGAAGCAGGTGACCAAGGTTGCGAAATGCTTTTGTGGCAGCCCTATGATTACTCCATCACTTTCAGATCCTAGTGAAAGACTTCCATCACTTCGCCGATCGCAACGGTAAAGATATACTCGAGCTCTTCGGCACTGGGACTTTCACAGACGAGATATGGCTTCGCCAAATGTCCTCTCTGACAGGAGATGACTGGAAAGACTTGAGGTGATGCGGCATGGTGTAGGTACCTTGCATCTGACTAAGAAAAGAAACGCCAACATCCCCCAGGTCGACGTTCTCTCCCATCTTTACCTCTGGAAAGCTCAAAGGCATGCTTCGGTTCGTCAGGGATGTGAACCGTCACTTGGTCGCCAGCTTTGAGCAGGAGGTCGGCAGTTCCGAGTTCGAGCTGAAGGAGAAGTTTGGTCGCTTCAGCATGGACAGCATCGCGTCGTGTGCATTTGGAGTGGATGCGCAATCGTTCACGAACGGCAACTCGCAGTTCGTCAAAAATGCCAGGGCTATATTCAGGTACGTGGAAGTTATGCTGACGTCGCGGCAACGTGGACGAATTCAACTCGGGGCTTCCTACACAGGCGCACGATCATGGATCTGACGAAGTTTCTGTTGGCCTTTGTCCCCGGAGCGATATACGTCTTCCGAGCATTGAAGATACCGATGCAGAAGCCTCGTGAAACCAAGTTCTTTTACGACGTCCTTACGAGTGTATTGGAAGAGGTACGTACTTATTGTCCAACACAAGGGATAACTCAACTGCTGTCACTAAGTACATGCTTCATTCTGCTTTCTTGCAGCGTCGACGCAACCAAACTCGGCGAAATGATCTTGTCGACCTGATGTTGGACGCTATGAAGGATGAATCCATTGCCAGTGAAGTGAAAGAGGAGGAAGAGGATCAGTTTGAGAAGGATGCAAAACTTGCACATAAGGTTCGTGTTCACTCAAAGGTGCCCTAAGCTCTTCAGAAAGGCACGTCAAGGTCTAGGTGACAGTGTAAATCTTACCCATGGACGCCTTGCCATGGACTTATGGTACGTGTACGGTAGGCACAGTAGCTGGCGGCGACTTCGCGTAACACACCTAATGTACACTGCTTCACTAGGCCAAACACAAGGAATTCGACGTGGTGTCAGTGGTAGCGACGGCTCTGGTGCTTTTGGTGGCAGGATACGACACTACTGGGCAGACTCTGTCCTACGCAGCTTTCGAGCTCGCCAGAAATCCCAAAATTCAAGAAAAGCTGCAGGTGACTGGTTTGTATGGCTCGTCAAGATCGCATCATAATTCTTGAATGAAAAAATATCTACCATTCTCCTCCAGGAAGAAATCGACGAATTGTATGAGAACAACAATGGCGAGGAGCCCGACTACTACCAGATCCAAAGCATGGAATACCTTGATCAGGCATAAACGAAGGCAGTACAAATATTAAGAGTTGTGACTATCTGTGACTGTCACAGGTCCTGAACGAGACCCTGCGACTACACCCGGCTCTCGGGGTGCTGCAGCGAACGTGCACGAAGGATTATCATCTTCCGGGCACAAACCTAGACTTTAAGGTTGGCGACGACATTTGCGTCAACGTGGCCGGTATCCACTCGGACCCCAAATACTACCCCAATCCAGAGGTATTTGACCCCGACAGATTTTCCAAGGATGAACGAGCTCGAAGGAGTCCGTAAGTAGACAAGTAGAGATTACCTAAGTCACATTACGAACATTTGAAGTCGCCTACTCCGGTTTTTTTTATTGTTTTTATTAATATTCGCATTTTGCCCTCTCCCTAGCTACACCTTTTTGGCGTTTGGTCAGGGCCCTCGCAACTGCATTGGAATGCGCTTCGCCATGTTGGAGGCCAAGGCCGGGCTCGTGGCCGTCCTCAGACAGTTCAAAATGCTCCCCTGCGCCAAGACTGCCGTTGGCGAGATTCCATTAGACCCCGTCGCATTTTTGGGAGCTCCCAAGGGTGGACTTTATGTGAAGATCGAAAGAAGAAATATCTAATACTCATGTGACCATGTTATAATAGTATCCGGCATTGTTGGATGCATTCCTCCCAGTTAAAACATTAGAATGTCATCAAAATGATGCCTTTGTACCAGTGAGTTGCCAACAAGTCACTATCCCCAAAGTCTTGACCAAAAGCCAGAGTAATTTAGATGTTCTGCAGGTAACTTGATGACAATTGCCCCTGCGTTTGATGACTTTCACTCATAAACAGCGTCCAATTAAGATGTCTCTATTTTTTTAAAGTAAAAAATCGGTGCCAGGACGAAGTATGACTATAACCGGATTATGACTATAATTGGAGACTATTGTATTACACAATTTATCCATGATAATGGCAATAGCAATCGTGCGTCACATTGAAACCAAACACCAGCAGACGCAATCACGGGTACGAGACGTACCGGTACTTGATGCAAAATGCAAGACAGATGGACGCGCGCGACCTTTGAGGCAAACTTTGAAATTCCCGGGGCGGACGAGAGTTCGTGCCTGTCACTGTTGCACCGGATAGGGCTGGCTGCACCCAGCAGGCAGCAGCACAAGGGGGAGACGCGGGCGTGCCACAGGGGCGTGCCCAGACCCTGCTGTCACTGCAGTGTGCTGGATGCAGTGGATGCCGCTTATAAGGTGCTTCTCCCCTCGACTGGCGCTGCTCCTGCGTGCGTTCTGAAGTCAGGCTTATCCGTTAGCCCGAGGTAGGGCTTGGTGAGCTTTTTTGGCGACCCGCTAAGGATGCATCACGAGTGCCCACTTAAAGTAATGGCCCTCTTCAACTACACTTTTGTGTAGGCTTGCTTTTGTGTACCGAGATGCCGTACATAAGTCACGAGTTTACTTTCTTTCAATTATCCTTGAAAATTCTGAATCAAATTTCTCAAACTAGAACTCGTATGGAAGGTAAGATCATGCTCCATATTGTACAGCATTTTGACTTTTATGAGAATGCGACCTCGGACTGACATCAAGTGTCGCGATATTTGTCAAATATTGAGTATCGCGATATATAAAGATATATACAAATATTTCGATATCTAACAAATATAACGCGATATTATGCGAGGCTTTTGCATACAATGCCTGGGGAAGCAACCAGGTAATGCCCGCCCAAATGCCAGCCCGACCCCGCATCAAGTCCACTCCATCATTCCTCTAGCGGTTACGTAACATCTGTGCTCTCCAGCGAGAGGCAAAGTACATGTTCAGTGTTTGTCACCCTCAGAGGATGAAGAGCTAATCACGAGAAGGGGACATTGAATACGCTGTGCCTGTATTTCTGCGTCTGCTTGAACCACCCATCAGACTCATCAGAGTGAAGGAAATCACATCAGTCTGTACTCAACATCCTCTCGTGCAACAAGAGAAACTGCATTGCACGTAAATCTTGGCTTCAAACACTATTGACATGATTGTGGAAGTGCTGCTGGTGTTAGTAACTCTCCTGGCCTTCTTTGTGTGGAGGAGGACGGTGAATGAGAGACACTGGCAACGGATGGGAGTGCCCTCCGTTCCCAAGTCTGTGTTTTCTATTGGCAACAGTCCCGTCTTCTCCATGGAGGTTCTCCGCCAGAAGTGTAACGTCGCAGAGGTGTGCATTGAACAGTACAAGGAGTACAGCTCAACGGGGTATTATGGCGTCTACAAGTTTGGCAAACCTGAGCTTATCGTCACTGATCCGGATCTCATCAAGCAGGTACACAGGTGTGGAACCCCAAGGGTTTAAGATCACCTCATCTCCGCTATCCGTGTGTTTTTAATCACAACAGATTTTAGTTAAGGACTTCCCTCACTTCGTTGACCGAATGAGTGACGAGTACGCCGCTATGCTCGAGACTGGGACACTAACAGATACCATCTGGCTGAAGGAAATGATACATGCCAAAGGTGAACCCTGGAAGAACATGAGGTCCGCATTCACACCCATCTTCACGTCCGGGAAGCTCAAGGGAATGCTGCCCTTGATCTCTAAGATCAATCAAGAACTAATGGCCAGCTTGGAACAGGATGCCGACAGCAACGGCGAATTCGAGCTCAAAGACAAGTTCGGGCGATTCACCATGGGCACCATTGCTTCTTGTGCGTTTGGAGTGGACTCGCGGTCGTTCTCAAATGAGGACTCCCAGTTCGTCCAATATGCACGGAGAGTCTTCAGGTAAGTCAGCACTCTCATGTGTGAAGAAACAAAGATAATGTGGATAGTAGAGTGTGACTTCCATTCCAGATTCAAGTTGGTTGACATAGTCAAATTCATGTCTGCGATATTGGTCCCCGGAATGCCTTACTTCTTCCGTCTCTTCAACATCTCAGTGTGGAAGAAGAACGAGACGATGTTTTTCTACCATGTAATCACGAACACTCTCAAAGAGGTAAAGCAGAATGAGTCACAACAGCGTAGAAGTAACTTACATCTGCACCTTGTCTTTATCCGGGGTTGTACTGCAACTGTCATGCTTCAGTTGATCTCAACCGAAAGTGGGGACTCAAGAGATTTCTTCGGGACCAACCGTGAAACGAAAGAACTCTCGGAAGTAGAGCAATTTGCTTGCTAAGGTTGACGCAAGAGTTGCTGTGCAAAGAGCCAGGACTAGACATCTTTGCATTGCATACGCAATATTCTTTTCATTGCAGTAGTGATAACAGGTACGCACTTCACGTAGTTGACTTTTTTTGTGCCTCAACTTTATTAGCTGGTGGCGGCTCTGTCTATGGTTTCTTCTCAATAGAACTTTTGGATCTTTGCGCTCATGGAAAGTCAAGTGGAGCGTGGCATGCCCAGTACAATCAGACCTCGACTCTCGACTTTCCTCGTCTCTCTCATGCTCGATGCGTGTCCTCTGTTCCATAGAAGCCATAGTTCAGAAATGTAAAGAAATGTAAGGTTTTGTGCATCATATAGAGACGCAGAACGGGATTCCGCCGCAACGACCTCATAGACCTGATGCTGGATGTTCTGAAGGAGAACAAAGGCAATGAGGACATTAAGGAGGAGGAAGACACCCAGTTTGACAGGGATGCCAAACTAGCGCACAAGGTATGTACAGCGCCAACGTGTATAAAAGTGCAAAAGAAAATTCCTGTAATATTGGTACAGAGACGTGTGACATATCTTAGGTCAGCCCGAAAGACATCGACGAGCTGAATGTCGTGGCAACCGCAATCGTCATTTTGGTGGCCGGCTACGACACCACAGGGCAGACCCTTACTCTTGCTGCCTTTGAGCTTGCCAGGAATCCGGACATCCAAACTAAGCTGCAGGAAGAAATTGATGAACTCTACGAGTCAATTGGTGGAAAGGAACCCGACTACTATGATATCTTGAAGCTGGAGTATCTGGACCAGGTGAGTACCCTCTCCCACCGTAAGCAAAGACACCCTGATGCCAACGACACCACCCTTGGCTCTGCAAGGTACTGATGGAGACACTGCGGCGGTATCCAACACTGGGAGTGCTCCAGAGGGTGTGCACCAAGGCCTACACGCTCCCTGGCACCAATGTCTCACTTAAGGTCAATGACGAAGTGGTGATCAACGTAGCCGGACTTCACGCGGATCCCAAATACTACCCTGATCCCAAGTGCTTCGACCCGACGAGGTTCTCCAAGGAAGAGAGGGCAAAGAGGCACCCGTAAGAAAATATGGTCCATACAATCCATAGAGTCTAATGATGTTTTAGGGGGAAGTGAGGAAATGAGAACCTAAGGCAACCCAATTTATCCTAACCCTACACCTAACTAACTGACTTCATCTTGTCTTAAGCCCACGCCTGACGAACTAACCTAACCTTATTCCAACCTCTGACCTAACAGTAGTATCCTATCCCAACCCTTCGCCTAACTAACTGACCCAACTGTACCCTGATCCTAAGCGTAAAAAATCTAGGATGACATTTCCCCTAAAACCCAATCTATGCCAACTATACGAGAGTCAGCCACATCGAACCCTGGTCTCCACGCAAAACTACGTCCAGTGGTGTCTTCTTTCCTTTTTCAGCTATGCCTTTTTAGGCTTCGGCCAGGGGCCTCGCAACTGCATAGGGATGCGTTTTGCCATGCTTGAGGCCAAGCTTGCCCTCGCCTCCATCATGAGACGCTTTAACTTTCGCACGTGCAGTAAGAGCGTCGTGGGGGAACTCAAGCTGGACCCAAACTCAGCCTTTGGGGCACCCAAGGATGATCTTTACGTCAAGGTAGAGAGGAGACGCCACGAGGAGAGTACATGAATTATTCAAGTGACTGTTTCTTCACCATCACCCCCTTTTTATGTAACATTGATAATTAAAGCTGAGTTTTAATTAAGCTAGTTGTCCTTGTCGTGACATGTCAGATAAGTAAAGACATACCTAATATTCACACACGCACCCTCGTCGACTGTGGCGTCGTCAGTGTCGTAGAAGGCACATCATGGCTGTCCGTACGATAACGATTTAGCGTAAGCGACCCCGGACAAAGTGCTTAAACCCAAGCAAAGTACGCTTACACCAGACCTTAGAGTTACGTGCCGCGGAGCTCGAGTGATGGCTGGACTTAAGTTTAAAGAATTCACTCGTTCTTACGATACTAGAGATATAATTGGCATCATTCTGAAACGAATCAGCGTAATCTTAAGGATAACTTAGATGGT
>JAAUXU010057715.1_pt1 | contig 25238 bp, 19 predicted proteins | sample 7278151 | NCBI WGS metagenome assembly JAAUXU01 (sample SAMN14350113, study PRJNA611818) | marine sediment metagenome | isolation source: surface marine sediment (1.8m) | place: French Polynesia: Moorea | collected 2018-08 | reverse complement strand
TTGTGAAACTGCCCTCAAAATTAGAAAGCAATACACCCTCAAATAACCTCGTAAATGTGTCTGACGTCAGCAAGATCCCTCGAGAGACAAGTAGCCTTAAACACACTGTATAGCACAGAAGAGTTTTTTGCCCTTGGCCATCCCCACCTTGGCCCTTGCCATTGCCTCAAATCGCCTACGAACTGCCCCATAATAGGACTCGTCGAGGTTGTGACCTCTGGTCATCAAGGTCGGTCCATGCAGCACGCAGTGCTGACTCGAGGCAGTTACGCTGCAAAACAAGATTTCAATAAAAAGCCATGACATGATTTTACTGGCGTTTTGACGCTTAGCCAGTGCTTGTCTAAAAATGAAAACACAACCAGAAAGGAGCAACTTCGTAGTCAGAAATGAATATAAAATATTCAAGCCTTCAGACTGTACAGGACTCGTATATGAAACTAATTATTCCTGCCTTTCTTGAGCGTTTCGGCTCTTCTTTTGCGATAATCTTTAGGTTTCCTATGCGGAGAAGTATAGTGAAAGTATTGTATCGAAAATCTCCTAGTTTTGGGTCTCCTGATGCAAGAAGTGTCATGTTATGACGATACTTAATGAAAAAAGTTTCGCGTCTTTAGTGCGATACGAATAACAATCCAGCAAAGCCCGATCAGAGGCTACCCTGTAGAGCCATTTTAAGGGGTGACCTGGAATTAGAAAGGAATTGTGCTACATGCAACCTATGGTGCTCATGCCAATGAAGCTGTCGCATTAAGTGCTTTCCTCTCTGACACTTCAAGTGACCCCAAAACTGACTCACCCTGTAGTATACACCATGCATGGCAGTTCTCTGTAGGCACTCTACTCCGTCTGGGTCAAAATGCATCATGTAGACAGCTTTCTTTGGCTGTGGATACTCCCTACACTTATCTTAAATTCTAGTTATTCCATGGCCCAACGTCCTGTACTGCTCTGGGTTGTTCCAAAAAGAAAATTTTCGCTTTAGAACCTGCCAGTCCCCTTCCATTAATTCCTGGGCTTGTGGAATCTCACCTTGGCCGCATTGCACTCGCTACAGTCTGGTTACACCCCGGAACAAACACGGCGGAGTTGGCATACCTGAGGGTCTTGTCAGCAGCCTTACTCTTGAGGCCATACCGACTATCACTCACATCGTTTATGGTGACAACCGACTTTTGCAGAGATTCGGCTGTCAAATGTCGTCGCATGTCGCTCGTGGCTATTCCTTGCTCCTGATGTTAATCTGGACGAAGTTGGACAAGAAATTCTTGACTTATCTGAACGACCCCGACCGTACTACAAACGCAGCACCAAGTATGCACGGTACATGTAGTTGAATCTCTGTTATGGAAAGTCGTAGCTCGCTGCGAATAACTTGACAGAATCGAATTCTTCTCAACGAGAGTGAAGGTCTCACGTGGATAATTCAGCCTATTCAAAGGCCGATTTAGTGACTACATATGAGCAACAGGAAGTGTTGTTCCTAAATTTGAACTGCTAGGCTCAAATCATCACCTCCATTTCAACTCTGATGACCATTCTTCATGGACAATCTTGGCAAAATGCGATTTAAAGAAAGGCTGAAAATGCTCGAATGTGCAATTTAAGAAAAAGGGAGTAGGGAGAAACTTGACGGAATTGGATTTTCCCCTTATACGCACTTTCCAAAATTGAGTGACAATGAAAAACGATTGTCTCGAAACCTTCTCATCGTCAAATGTCTTTCCTAGATCGAGATTTCAATTGCTCGCAAGGAGAGAGTAATTTTTCGCGCAACCTCTCACGTTTGCTGCTACTACGACTGAGTGCTCCATCTAGGCAGAGTGGTTCTTGTGAATATGTACGCATGTGGGTAGCACATGTGCATAACACGATCTCCGAAAGTTCCACATTACTTTCGACGATGGCAGGATAGGAAATAGTGGGGAAGACACCCTATCCTACTGTGCGTACATAATTCTTCCTCCCCCCTCCAGTCCCTCGCCTCCCAAAGACCCTACTCGAGACTAAATTTAATGTCATTCCTCCAACCTCAGTGAGGAGAAAAAATTGCTTTCTTCCCCGAAAGTTTCTCTCCACTGAGCAAACAGCAGCAGTTGACACTGGAGAGGAATTTATTCCAGAAAATCCTTTGTAAACGGTGCAATAAATCAAGTGGTAAATTCTAGTACCCCCTTTTAGTCCTCACTTAGGACCTCTCGCTCTCACTCTCCTCTGCTCCGTTGTCGTGGGCCTCGTTTTCTGCCCATTTTTTTTCTTGGCAAGGCAACAAAGACTCCCTTTGGGCGAATTTTTGGGCGCGTCAGGCATATATTTGAATCCATCTCGGTCCGTGACAGACCTTGACTAGGTCGAAAAAGGTCGTTTTAACATTTTATAGACTCAGCTGAGTCATTAGTTGCTGCTTTCGCCGAATCCTTCTGGTGCCCCCTGATTCTCCGGGGGAGGCCTGGGGAGGCCTGGGGAGGCCTGGCTGGAACCTCGCGCTTCATTGGGCAAGAGAACAAATTTGGCTCTACCCACCTCGAGGAGAAATGGCCCAGGGGGACGTGATGGAAGCGAGATGTTAGTAAAACATACTGGATTGAGAGCTGACTGCAGTCGGTGCCATGTTTGGCTACGATATTTCTTCGCCAACTCGTCCAGCTTCACTAAGATCAACCTTGTGTGTGTCCAACAGCCTTGGCAACGACGTCAAATGATGCCACGCATATGATGTTGTAGTTTCTGGTTTCTTCCCTGCAACGTTTATCGATGCGTCACACTTCACGCACAGTGTTACATAAGCATCCTAGACTGAAGTCTAGCCGTTAAAATACTCCCAAATGCGATCTGCTTCGTCCAGACATTGAATAGTTAGCAAAAAGACAAAACATGCGCAACTGCACCAAGATCCCACTGTTGCTCGACCTGCACTCACAGCACGTCCATGTCTGAGTTGCTTCGGGTGCTTGCAGCGTTGTTGTTGAACTCCTCATCACTTGTTTTCATTGCTCGACTCTGGTTTGCCGTATGATATCAGCCAGGGGTGAGCCCTGGGCCGCTAGTGAAATATAAACGTTACCGTGCAAAAGTATATCACACATCCTGCGTGTGCAAATGCGTCTTCAAGAAACTACTCGCTTTCCAGCCCTGACAAATGATAAAAGATTTCCCGGCAAATGACGCCGATGGAGCTGAAATTTGTTGCTCCCCCCTCCCTGCAGAAAAGTATTGATGGCTGCCATCACAAAGAAAGGAATTTGCTTGCGCAATAATGTGCTCGGCATGCGCGCCACGCACTTATACGACTGCTATAACGTTTTACCACGCGACCACGCACGCAGCTCCGGCGTGCGAAGAATCCATTCTCCTCTACCTGCTGCAATTACCTGCTAATTGTCCGTGATTAACCTTGCTTACCTGAGAAACTCTATGCAAATGGGAAAAAGCTCTTGCCTAATTCGTCTCCGGGTAGCGTTTCAGACGCACTTTTTCTTCACTGGGGCGTCTTCGTGGGGTCCAGCTTCATCAGGCCCCGGCCGAAGGACCCGGGGTCAGCCGAATCCGGGTGATCAGTGCCAAGAAAGGTGACCACGGGCAGGAAGTAGGAAGAGAACTAGACCCGGATGCGAGTATTTATCGAGTCTCGAGCAGTGAGGAAAGAACCTGAGATTCGAGTAGGTTTTCATTACTCTCCAGCAACTACTCGACCGCTCGTTTGCTAGGGCTGACGTGGGTGACGAGAAGTCGAATACGAGTCGAGTACAGCAAAACAATGACTCGAGTCGTGTTTGACTCGAATTGAACGTGACTCGACTCCAACACTACTATTTACGACCTATAAAGGTTTTGCTCAAACAGAATTATGACCTGTTTGCAACGCTTTTTTCACTATTTTTACTATTTTTCTTTTAAAAGTACCCATAATAGTATTTTATTACTGCAGCTAAAGAGCCCGGGACACAGACCTAGGGGAGGAAGGGAGGGAGGGGGAAGAAAATGCCTGTTGTTGACACGAGGGGATAAAATTTTTCAACAAACTTCCTGTGGTAACGAAAAAAAAGCTGATACAGTTGAACTCGCACTTGGAAGTATAGAGCTTCCCTGCGACTTAGCCAATCCTACTTCATGAGGGCCACAGACTAAGTCAATGAACAAATTCTGTGACCTTTGATTTAGTCACTGTTTCGGCTACAAGAGGGTCACATCTGGTTGACGGTGACGGTACAGCAGTTTTTCTTGCGAAGATCACTGACTAGCCTGGATTTGGTCAAGTGAACATTGCAAGAGAATCCAGACCTCCAAGTGGGTCAAGAACAAGGGGTTCCCGAAGAACTATGACAGCGTTGACCCATCAGCATTTAAGATAACTCTTGGTTTAGACAGTCTTTTTTGTTAACTTACTTGGCTAAATCGGAGTTCGACTGTATCAGACAAAAAATTACCGCACGAAAACAAGAAATTCGTGCTTTTATGGGTCAGCGAAGAACAAAGGGTTAAACGATCCATTCATGAAGGAGCCATGAAGAAAAGGCGTGCATTGGCACAACTTTTTCAGGTCGAGTTATTGATTATGAGCTGCTGCCTCTTCTTCTTTTCCATGACCACGTAGGTATAAAATGGGCCATGCCCAATCTTTCATTCTCTGCGTTGCCTGCGTGCGAGCGCGCACGCGTAGCCAGGAGGCAACTTTCCATTTCTATTCTGCTCGCACCCAGATTGACTCCATTTCTCTCACCACGCACGCACACACAAACTGGCAAGAAAAAAACCTCTTCTCTTGACTCGTGGCTCTCCAGTCTACCCAATTACGCGCATCTTTGTATACGGGGGCCGAGCAGGTGGATCTAGATCAAGTTGGACGTCGGCCTGAACCTCAAGGAGCACAGCTAAAACATTTCCCATCATGATTGGGCACAGGTTGGACCAGCACCTCTTCAAGCACACCCCGATTCAACAACAAGTTGTGTGACGGAGCAAAGCGAAAAGGGACGCGTCGTCATCGCCCCGTGGTCAACAGACCCGTGGAGGTCGTGATGACTCTCGGGTCCCAGAACAAGACTGCCAACGATGTCGATCACAGACGATCAACGCAGTGGAAACTAGAAAAGTTCTACTTGACCACACTTTTTTTTGTTCTTGATGTTGTCAAACTTGGTTTTAAGTTACGTGCTCAACCCTGTAAACAAAGAAGTGATTTCGTGGGCGGGTGAGAATTCGGATCACGGTTAGAGGGCCCTGAAGGAAGGGGGGGGGGTCTTGAAGTCCTACTGCATGGCAGGGGGGGATGAGGTCCCCCCCCTGCAGTCATTAAGTTAGAAAGGTTAACAACTCTTTGAGCACTGCAAAGAAAAAAAACCCAAGGTTTACCCGCCTTAACCGCAGGCACAAATGGGTTGACAGAAGGGTTGACGTCACCTCCCGTTGCTGCTGTCAAGTTCTTCGCTATCCAGCAAAAAGAAAAGTTTTGAGCCAGACACAAACACAAATGAAATTAGAAACTTTCTTCCTCTGATGAGTCGATTCCGGGGACAGAGGAAGAATAAAAAAGTTGCTACCACAACTGAGAGAGAAGAAAGATGAAAAACGTTATAAGGAGTTCGCGTTGATCAAGGAGTAACATATAAAAATGGTGGGAAAGAAGAAGGTGGAATTTTGTTTTTTAAAAAAATTGCGCTGATGTCACGACCTCGAAGATCCACGTTATCATCAGGATGACTTCGACGCGACTCTTTGTTTCACCTTTGATACGTGCAATTCTTTTAGCAACACTTTAAAAGGTCTTGGCAACACTAGTGCAAAAAATAGGAGTATAAACGCACCTTTCGAGCTGCGATCTCTCCTCCCCCCCTCTCTCCATATCAATGCCACTAAAGGGGGTCAGAGTCGCTGTTAGGCCTAACAATGGCTCGATCGAGTGTGCGCCCCTAAACCATTATGATCAAGAGAGCAAATGCCAGAAGAGCATTTTTTTTTGCCAAGGTTGCATGCATGCCACATACGTGCGCTAGCCTCGGCACGACGAACTAATGGCTCCGTGATATCTGCATACTTTGGAGTCATAACTGTACGATCAACAACATCCTTTTGTTGAGAGTCCCTTTGACAAAGAAGAAACCTTAGCTTTTTTTACACGTATAAAAAAGGGAGGCCCACAGAACCAAAATTCCAACAAATTTCCGAAAATGATCTGTCCAGTCACGATCTATCGAAGCCACCCCCTGAACAGAAGATCAGAGTTCAGATTTCTACATCGAGAGGAGATTTCTTGTTTATCTCATGCGTTTTCCGCCCAAAAAATGGGTAGGGGGAGGAGGGAGAGCGAGAGGATGAGGCAAAAGAAAGAAATGGAGGCCTGGACTCACCAGGATCTCTTCTTCTTGCCCCGAAAATGGGGAGTGAGCGCGCCAGCGCTCAAAGAGAGGCGCGCGCGCGCGCGTCCTGCAGAGAAGCAATCTACGTAGTACTGGCAGTCGCCGTCGCCGTCGCCGTCGTCGAGGGCGAGAGAGAGGACGGCGACGAAGAAGAAGCTGCTGCCTCAGTCAGTCGTGTGTTTGAGCATCCAGCACCCCGAGTTGCAGCCTCTTCCCGGGAAGAAAACATTCGCGTGTGACCCTCCTGCATTCATTTAAAGGTCCACTCGCGTCCTGCCCTCTTAGGAATTCCGCATGCGACCCAGAATTCTTGGAAGCTGCTCGAGGAAGGATCTTTTTCTTCTCCACGCGTGATTTGTGCCGAAATTGCCTGGTTGAGTGCTGCGCGTGTGTGCGCGCGTCCCCTGGAGTCTTGTATATTTCTCCAGTCTACAACTCCCATGTATTAAACTGTGCAAGAAGCAGAGAAACAGAGGTGGCTTCAGATGATCATACGTGAGTGCAAGTGGTGGGGTCCGAAGTTGTACTGTTTTTCTCTCTTAAGGGAAAGAGGGGTGTTTCTGCTGACATGAATTGAAGATATCCTGCTCTGCTGTGTACTTGTCTGAAGGACCCATCGTGGTAGCCGCCCTGCTGAAGGAGGAGAGGGGGGAGGGGATGGGAAGGGGGTTGAACGCCGGAACCAACTGGGAAAGGGGTGTCTTTTCTGTGACACCAGCCAGGGTTGGGTCGGGTGGGGTGGGTTTGTGTCCGCACTGCACATCCACGGTTATAATCTGAAACCTCCACCACCAGTGACGATGAAGAGGGAGGGGGGAGAAGAAGGAAAGTCATATCTGGAATGCTCCAAAGACTCGTTTTCCGCCTCTGCCGGGGGTCTTAAGTGGCCCTTGAGGAGGAGCGGCTTCGTCGACGCCGACGTCGTCGCCGACGCCCACACCCCCAACACCTTTGGCTAATCCCAAGAAGAGCTTTTCAACAGACAAGACTTTGTCAGGTGGTGAAAGAGAGACAGAGAGAGAGAGAAGAAAAAAAAGTGCTGTCTTTCACAAGAGGTGATGTTTTTCTTTTGGTCCAGTGCTAACACCAGGAAGAAGAAGATGTGAGTGCTCTTTGTGTGTGAAGACGCAACACGTCAATGCCGCAGCCATCTCGGCCCATCAGTCTCGACTCCTCTCTGTATAATAAGGTTTCTGCACAAAGTTTTTCCCTTCTTTTTCTTCCTTCCAACTTTGACAAATTTCTCAACTCTTGTGCCTCCCCAAAGGCCTCCTTCTTACCTCCTGCTGACAGGAATATCGTCAAAGTCGTCGCAGTGCGGAGCAGCAGCTCCTTTTTTTCACTCTGACATATGAGACCTGAAGCAGTTTTAGCTCCACTAAGACTTGGGCTATCATGAAGTTCGAGATTGGATTTCTCGCATTCTTGGGTACAGAAGTAGAAGGAGGCAAAAAAAAAACCAGGCCTACGAAGAGAAAACTCCAACTCGCATTCTCTGAAGTCCGGCGTAAAAAGGGATGGCACACAAAACTTTTGCACGCGCGGGCTCCACATACAAAACATTGGCCTCGTTTTAATCTTTCCATCTAGTGAAGCGCATATGGGACTCGACCCCTGCCCTTTTTTTTCATTTTCCCCTCACATCTGAAGCAGCGGACACCTGAGCAGAAATCGTCGTCACAGAGTTGATTCACATCCGAGAGCGCAGGCAAAAAAAGGCCTCCTCCAACCCCCCCCCCCCCAAAAAAAAAGAGCAGCAGCTGTTTTTGCATCAACGGTGCAAAACAACTAATAAAAAAATGTGCCCTAGAGTGAGTTTTTTTAAGTCATCGTGCGTCGAAACAGTTTGTGTTGCTGTCATTCCTTTTCCGCTTGTTACGACAACTGCAACTCTGCCTGCCCGCCTGCTGATACAAATACCCCGGGAAGTGCGGCAATTGCCAAATATTGTTTGGCCAACACGTGCGAGGTTTGCTCTTGATTCTCGCCACCCTGTAGTGGTGGAACAGGAGCAAAGAGCGCGTCTGCTCTCTCTCATCACGGAGAGCGCGAGAGAAATGCCAGCGACAACACTCGGCCATTATATTTGGGCTCTAAAATGTCTGGTATAACATTCTTGCTCTTTATCTTTGTCTCTTTGTGTTGTTGATAGAGGCCCATTAGAAGTTATGTTCCTTACGAGGAAGAGACAAAAAAAGAAAGACAAGGAAATGAGCCAATTCCTTTAAAGAATTCAGGATTGCTATTTGGATCCGGTTAAATTGGTTCTCCTTCCTCCTACCCAATTCCTTAATGGGCACCCATTTTCGCCACCATCAGAACTGCTTTCTCTGTCTGTCTGCTCTAGTTTACCTCATTCCAGACATCTCAAGCTGACTAGAGACGAATGCTCAGCACAGATCTTGTGTAAGCACAGAGGTAAGAGACCTCTTCGTGCATCAGATGGCAGGATAAATAATTCAAAAGCTGCAACAAAAGCTTCGGCAAGAATCTTCAGCTTCTTTTGTTTCATCAGCTGACGGCAGCAAACGCAGCTTGCTCGTTCCAGGGGCGAAAAGAGAGGAGAGAGAAAGAGGGGGGGAAGGGAGGAAAATTACAAGTGGGGGTGGGTAAGCCTAATAAGCGAACATGAATGGAGCAAGTTGAATATGATGACTGAGGAAGGAGGGGGGAAACGACACAACAATATGTGCTCACTCCGTACTCAAGGAATGCTGGCAGAGCTACAAAACAGGCTCCTTTGGCAGAACTATAATAGGCTATTACTTTTACCCTCGTGGGGGGAAACATCGATCCCTCTCTCTACTGCCTTCCTCTGCAATTTCTGGGTGAAAAAGCGCCAAATTCGCTGATTCCCCCACATAAATCTAGCTTACACACTATGACTCAGACTCGGTTGCTGAGAAAGTTCTTTCTTGATACAGAATTGATGCACCCCCGACGAAGTATTTCTAGAGACGTCTGTGTACACTTCCAATACGTCTGCGTGCACGTGCGTATAATGCATGTGTGCATCTTGTGTATCCATATTTGTCAAGAAATGTGCGAACGTATGATAATAGCCTGGATTGCTGTGCAGGGAGGACGTGTCTAGGACCAATTTAGGTTCTCTCTTCTTCCTCATTCACATTTTTTTTGCTCACAAAAAAGAAGAGGCACCAAAGCCCCAATTTCCCCAGGTGTCGTTTCCCCCTATCTCCCTCCCCCCTCCTTCCTCTGTCCTGTTTTGTGAGTGCCCTTTGAAAGTGAGGCCCTCTTTTCATCTGCCTCTCAAACACATGCGGGTAACACACATGGATGAGGGAGAGCACAGTGGAAGCAGCTTATGACGGCTTCACCCCGCGAGGTTGTGCCGGCCTCGCCACGCGAGGTTGTGCCGGCCACACCGAACGAGGTTGTGACGCCTCCGCTGTGTTACCGTCACGAGATCCGAGCGCTGACGCAGACACATGCCTCAACGCATCCTTCGGGAGGCCCCTTTTTCTTCACTGGTCTCTCTTTGTCTCCGTGCGTGCTCCCATGAGGTCTCTCTGGGCCTGGCGCCGTTGATCGGGAAAGACGTCTCGTTGCTCAAGTTGCGCCAGCCAGAGTTGCAGCAAGTGAGGCGTGGGGAGGTCGTGCTCAATCTGCGAAGCTGTTTGCTTGTTGCGCATCCCTTGTTCTGTTGATTGCGGAGCGCTGTCAGGCTAGACAGAGGGCGGAGAAAAATCGATCTTGCCGTGAAAAGAATCAGCTTAACAGTGAGGGAACGACTTGCGTTCGGGGAGGATTTTTTTACCACTTTTCCTTGTCTCTTTTTTTCTTTGCTGCTTTCGAAGTCAGTGAACTTTCAGAAGGCAAAGCCTGCAATAGGTACAGACAGAGAGAGAGAGGAAACTCTTTCTTCCCTCAGCAGGCGATCAATGATATTCGCTCTCAGTACTCACATTATCCTTCCTTCCCTCCTTTCTACACTCCACCAGACAAAAAAAAACGAGATCGCAGCATAATTCGGTGTCCAGTCTGGACCACCAGCAAGTGGAAAATGGAAACAGCCGGTGACTGTCAGTCACTCTGCAGTGAGGCGAGACAAAAAGTAGTGTACTTTACTGTCTGACCGAGTAAGTCTCAGTAAAATGAGAGCAACGTACGCATTTTGGTGTGGCTTCTGAATCGCCAGCATCATTTGAATCACTTGGCAATCACTTCTGTTCGTCATTAAAGGACTATGTCAAGCTCAGACATCCAAGACCTGGTGTTTTTGTTTAGCGGAGAAAGGGCCAGGCGAGACTCACACACATTGAAATTCACTTGCCAAGTTTGCAAAAAGGAGAGAAAGAAGATGACTTTGGGAGCAATTTGAATGAAAGCCCTCGACTTTTGTGGCAAAAACATTCTCAAATGCTCTTCATTCAAGTACCTGAAAGTCAGTCCAGACGGCGGAAGATCTTGCTGGCTACAAAGCAGCTTTCCAGGAGTTTGTAGGAGTGACAGCAGCTCGTTCACCTACCACCGATGGCCTCTTATCTGCAGAGCATTTCCTTGTGTCCCCCTTTTCTGCTATCCCTCTGCTACTCCTCTGAAGATCCTTGCAGATATCAGATGCTTCCCCAGAGCACAAGAAACTAAAGTCATCTGAGAGAGCCTTGAAGAACGTGCCTTTAAACTTGGTCGGCCGTAGCTTCTTTATGCTCAGACCCAAATATATGGCATGTCTGAATCCGCTTTCCCTGTAGGCATGCAATGCAGTGTACGCATACGTAGCGCAGCACGTATGCAGTGCGCTGCCAACCTCCAAAGAGGCCGCAATGATTCATCTTATTCAGAAATCCTCTTGAGTTGGTATAATGAGATTTCGGAAAAGGGGGGTGCTGAGATGAAGAAGTTTTGAAAGGAAAATCCTGGGCCTAAGGAGCTGCTAACCTCTCGGGTCCTGCCCATAACTAGGCCGACCCACTTTGAGCAGCGAGAAGCAACGAATAATGCAAGTATTTCACGCCCCCTAAAAAAATCTGTTTTCAGGTCTTTTAACCCCCCCCCCCCCCATTCCCTCCCCCTTTGTGATCAGATGGATTCCTTGTATATGGACGATGTTGACTTTGACCTTCTCACGGACGGACGCACACATCTGGAGAACAGAATAGGTGGCGGCGTCCTCAAGGAAATCTGAGATGTTGACACAGGGGGGGAGGGATGGAAAAGCTCAAGAATAGTGCCCATTTTTACCCTCCTCTACACCTTATCTGTCCAGCATTCACGGCCCTTGGGGAGTAAAAACAACCCTGCCATTATCAGTTTTGGGGCTCTAATCAAGCCGAGCCCCTAATGGGCTCCCTTCAAGTCCTTTTTTGCGTCTATTCAGCAGAAGTAGGAAGGCTACAGCAATCTCTCCCTACATATGGATGTACCTGTGTGCATGCATGTGTCGTTCCAACTGGAGAAAACTAACAAAGCGAGGCAGCTGCTAAGCATACAGGTGTTTTCCAGTGCTCAAAGATAAGCAGGTACCCCTTCTTCATCCCCCCCCATATCTTTTTTTGGGGGGTTCTGTTCTGTTGGGACGTCAATTCTACCCCGAAATCTCTGTTCGCTCCAATTTCGGCAATTTCGGCTAACACCAAATTAATTGTTTGGACGAGGGAATTTTCGCCCACCGAAAATGATAAAGCGACAACACCTCTGTCAGTGCCGAAGCTTGGGACTTCTAATGGAGTCTGGACCCGTCAGAATCGAGACAACATCTGTGTTGGCCCTGCTGGGTCTCTTCATCATATCTGTGTCCCGGGTTTCGGTTTCATTATGGAATATATGAAAATATTCGGGCAATCCAAATTAATCTCTCGTAAGCTGCAAAGAATAACGCGTCTTCCCACAAGTGAAGCCTCCATTCAGCGGAACCGACGAGGAAGTGAAAGATATTTACGTGGATACAAGTGCATCTGATGTCTCGACCAGACAAGAGTTGACGTCATTTGCTAAACTCTGGCGTCGTCTCGGCCAAAAAAAAGGGACTGAGCCACCTTTTTGTTGCTTTTCCAGCAATTTCTTTCTTCGAGACCGTCGCAATCTGGAAATGTGCTCGCAATGACAATTTTTGGATTTGACAAAGCAAAATCCTCTAAAAGACTGAGCTGCAGCCTCGTCACAGCCTCGAGCAGCAGCTGAGAACAGCCCTCCTAGGTGAGGTTCCGTGTCAAAGGCTCTAAAACACTTTGTCCTTTCATTGTTTCCTAGTACAAAGTATGTGTCAAGGTTCTCGCTCAAAAGTTCTCATCACATTATCTCGGTGATGATGGTGCAAATTGCTGCGTCATTGAGTAGGGTTGAGGCCTACCTTGGAGACTGTGCCAAAATTCTTGATAAAATCCCAGATAAGTTCTTATTTAAAACCTGCGCCTGCATGTCTATGAGGACATTTTTTTAAAACCTCTATGGGACACTTGTGGTCTGAAGTTCTACGTAGGAAGCTCTTGTCTGACTGAGTGATTTATCCCGCCATAAATGGGTCTTTCTTGTCTGTCAAAGCGAGATTGGATGAATGGATGCGTTCGTGCGTGAACTGACAAAAAGACGGGAACAAACAGACAAGAAGTAGCAATCACATTAGTGGGCTAAGATAACTTAATCACAAATGCCCTGAACATTTGTATTCTTGGGGGAAATCCTGCTTGAGCTGCCCAAGGCTCTCTTATCATAGAATGTCTGAGCATATGTGTGTGTGTGTGTGTATGTATGTGTGTGTGTGTGTGTGTGTGTGAGAGAGAGAGAGAGAGAGAGAGAGAGAGAGAGAGACAAGGAAGAGGATGTATGAGTCACACACCTGACACGAGTTGAGGGACTGTAATCATATCTTCGTAGACTTTAATCACATCTGGATAGGCTTTAATCACATCTGGATAGACTTTAATCATATCTAGATAGACTTTGATAATATGTCAATGGACTTTAATCATATGATGATAGACTTATAATATGGCGATAAACTTTTATGATGTGATGATGGGCTTCTACAATATGTTGATAGTTACTATTTGAGATTCAAAGTTTAAAGCGACCTCCAGGCTTCGTGGATGAGCCTTTTTAGGAGAAAAGCCTGTATGAGATATTGCCCACTTTTCGCTCCTCCGTAAGGCATAGCCTAAAATATGTAAACCTGAGCCTGACCTCAGTAAGGCGAAAAAAAAGAAGTCCGTGAAAAATGGGCAGCAGAAACGCCTTACAATGGAGCAATCACAACCCTGAAATCCCAATGTGGGCCTCACTTTTAAAGGACATGAAAATTCTAATCGAGCAAAATATTACTGTCACGCTCAGTCACTTTCACTGCCTCTCAAGGTCCACTATAAAAGAAATGGGCAACATTTGATGACTGCACAGAAATGTCATTTTTGAGTGTGCCTCCTTTGAAAAATGCTCCCCCCCCAGCATGAAGAATTGGGTGCACCCAATTAATCTCTCCAACTTCCTGTTTTCATTTGTGTGACTACAAAAGGAACAACTAAGAGTTTGTCGAGGAAGAGCAAAACTCGTGCGTGCATTTTTTTTTTAGCCAGTGGTTTTCCGGTACCTGAGAGCTTCCTATGCACAAGTGTGCTTTTATATAAAAGCAGCGGCGAATACAGTTAATATTACGTGCGTGTGTATGAGAGGGAGAATCATATATAAGACAGCCTCTGCAACAACTACTGGACTTAGGAAAGTTGTCCAAAAAAGTGCTGATGATGTGGGAAGACGAATGATTCGAAGTAAAAAAAAAAGGTAACCGCGCACTGCAAGAGCTGGGGCCAAAAATTGGGGCAAGAGGAATTGACAGTAACACTTTTGGTTTTTCCCGCACCAGCAAAAATTGTCTAATGGCGACTCCAACTCTGCCGGCGGCCTTGGCAGAGAGGGACAAAAAGGCAGCGTTCGGGCTTTTATTCTGTCAGTGCAGATGCGCCTTAAGGAGAAGCATCTGATCATACACAATTAGTGGCTACAGATCCTACCGAGAGGGGGGGGAACAGTGGTGAGGATCAAGTAGAGCAAAAAAAAGTGGGTCATCCTCAAAAGTGGAGTCAATTAATTTCCAGCCAGAAGCTGATAGTGGCAAATTTATGACCTCGAAGTCCAACCTTTAGGACGGACAAAGAAAGTTTTCTCTACGGAAAGTTTTTTGCCACAAAAGAAAGATGCTGCAGCCAAGAAAACAAAAAGCCCAATAGGAGTTCTAATGAACCAATGAGATAAAACGCACGAGAGGAGCCCTCCTCTGTGGCTCTGCCAAACAGATCAGGAAAACTCAGCTTCCAGCCGGATTTGTCTGGTGGAGAAGTGAGAAGAAGTAGGGGAAAATGGGCACTCGATCACCTCCAGGGCCCGTCTGCTGGGCACCTGCGCTGCTGCTACTCTGGTCGTGGATGCAGGACACATGGGTCACGCTATGTTACACTGGGTGTACCAACCTAGCTTGCCCTGGTATATATAGCCACCATACGCACCTCTGCACTGCTCCTCCCTACTCGGCATGTGCAACACCTACCGAGATTATGCAGCTTAGGTTGATGAATCTATGTAGTACACGATCAGGACAGGAGTAGCGGGAGTGCAGGCGTGCAGCAGAGGGACCCCAGTCACGACTGAGTGCCGGAAAATCAGTTACGCCCCCACTTGTCCTACACGCGGTTGTGCAAACAGACGAGAAAAGTGGGGGTATTTTGCATGAACCTCCAGGGGTGGAGGACGTCCGAGGCCTCCAGAGAGCGAGAGAAATCCCCTCTTTTTTTCATTAAACTCTGACCTCTTCACTATGAATAGTAAATAAACGCCCCTCCCCTAGATAAGTAGTAAATAATTTTACCCTGATCATCTCACTTTCTCCTATTAGAAAGAAGGGAGAAAAAAGAGGCTCTTAAGGGATTTTCTGCCAGGCCGGACCAAACCCCCTTTTATTTACTTCAACAAAAGAGGGGGGAAACGCAGAAAATCCTTTGAGAAATTGGCGGCAACACCTTGGCGAAAAACCCTCCTTCCACTCTTCTCTGCCACTGACTTCAGTCACTTCCCGGCAGTGAAAGTGTTCAGGTGTCTGGAGCGAGCGAGCAGGAACCTCCTCTCAACTTCCTGTGATCAAACATGAAGAGAAAATCCTCAAGAGAATGATTAGTCTTCATTGAGTTGATTTTCACTCTCTGTCGAAGGTTTCTCGCTATACCTTGTGCAGAATTTAGCGCAAGCTTTGTCAGAGAAATTGCAGAAAAGAAGGGGTCTTTGCTTCCCAACCACTTAAGGCACTTGTTAAGCTGACGTCTTCTCGATGCAAAGAGCACTCCAAAGATCACCATCAAGAGTGTCTTCCGGAGCTGCCAGGCAAGAGTTGCTTAATGTCTGCGTGCAAGAAGACGAAGAAGAAGCAGAAGAGAAAGAAGAAGAAGAAGAAGCAATTTTGCAGTTCTTTGTGACTTCCCAGACAATAAAAGTGAAAGGGGTGGCGAAGACTGACAAGGACCACATTCGCAGTATGCAAATCAGCAGCTAAACTTGCGAAACGCTAATTGAAGAAAGAGATTTGCCAAAAAGTGAAAAATCATCCACTTAGCGCTTGCGACAAGAAGAAGTCTCGCACTAATCCCGGTAGAAAAGAGGGAAAAAATACTTTTTTGCCTCCTTCGAAGGGGAAGTACCGTAAAATTTTTCTCTCTTTTTCCTTCCCCCCCCCCCCCCGTGCGAAAAAAAACAATGCACAAATTCTACTGGAACAATCAGCATCAGTCGCGCTCCGGCGCTCGAGGTGGACACAGCAGCAACAGCAGCAGCAGCAGCAGCAGCAACAACAACAACAACAGCAGAGGCGCGCCGGAGATCCCCAACAGACCCGGCGGAGTCACGGTCAAAGTGACTCAGCCGGACAGCAACAGGGATGTGGCCCGCTGCTGCTCGAGTCACAGGGTGACCCAGCAGCTAGCCGACACCATCCCGGCGCCACCGCCACCTGCTGGAAGTCACAGGGTGTTGCTCAGGCTTCGCAGAATGTCTGGCGGAGCAGCAGCAGCAGCTGCTGGTGGAGGCCAGAGGCCGAAATCCGTCACCGACGAGACCTTAGCGGAGAATTCGGTCCACGAGAGGCCGAGAACCAGCGGCAACTGCAGGATGAGGACGTCCAAGTCCGCCCATCACTTCCACAACCGGACCTGGAACGAGCGGAGTCTACGGCAGAACCAGCACAACTACGAGAACATCTACAGGGGAGTCGCAATAAATGACGCATCATATTCCCATCCAAATCTGTCGAGTGTATGCATATATTAGGCTAGACCAAATTTTTGGTCTCTTTCTGCATGCTATATTTGTTGCAAGACTCCTTTTCAATCCATTCTGATCAAATGGAATGAATCAATCATCAAAGTTTCACAAATACTGTTCATATGGATGTTAGGTCAAGTTAGATCTGTTTAGTTACTTTCCAAATGCTAAACTGCAGCATTAAAATAAGATAAAAGTGGCAAAAAAAGTGAAAAAAGCTTAGTCTTTCAGTCTGCCAAATCTGAACACTTTGTTATGTAGTCAACCTTTTTTGCTGGAGAGGGGGGGTGTCATTTTTTTAAAGCCATTCGACTACATCTCCATCATTGGTAAAAAAACCTAATACAGACTCGCTTAAAATTTCGAAATTTTTGTTTCTTTGGTCTAGCCTAACATACACCTATATTTTTCTAAAGATCTCAGGCACCTAAAAGTGTGTAGAAGAATCTTGTTCTAGAACTTCCTGTTGGATAATGGGTTCTTCTTACTGCAATAGCGGGAGGCGGCGCTTTTTTGCTTCTCTGTGGTCCCCGCAGGCCTGAACAAGGCCCAAACAAGGCCCATGGGATCCAATGTCACTTTGGAGACCAAGCAGTCCTAATTTTTTTCTCTCAAGTAAGCCACAAAATCCCTGTAAACAACGTTGCTCCGCACTTGACTTGGCTTGACCCCTTTTTTTGACCAGACAGACGGTCAAGCTGACTTTTTTTGGTCCTCAGCTCAGGTTTGCCACACAAGCAAGCCAATTCCGTCCCAGTGAAGGACTGCTAGATGCAGAAACAGCTGACCCAAGACTTGTACATCTGTCTGATTGTGCGTAAGAAGACAAATATGTCGTTGGTAGGACTGACTCAGTTCTTAGGTGGGCCAAAGTGACAAAAACTGGTTTTCCTTCTATCATGTCAATTGATAAAGGAGAACTCTAGATGGCAGCCAGCACGTTAAAGTGTGATAGAAATATTTTATTTTTACCGTAAATTAACTGATAAACGCCAATGTGCCGTTATTACAACATAAAGCTGTCTGTGGGGGAGGCTTTTTAGATTATTTTTATATCACTGTTATTATCATTAGAGCTGTACTTGCCAAGGGGGAGGGGACGGTCATTACAGATGGGGCATTTAGACAGTCATTTACGGAATACAAGGGAGTCATTAGAATCTCAAATTTTGCAGAAATGTTTGTTTTATTTGAGTAAATATTTAATTTTTTCTCAACGAGCCACTCTGTTCAGCTTTAATAAAGTGTGACCTCTCTTAAACAGAGAGGAGAAATACCTGGACGAAATCTCGTCAAACTTGGAACACAATTACGAAAACGTCGACATGACCATGGTGGACTTCGCGGTCTCGACGCCCATCGAGAGGTTGTCTAGCTCACCCGGAGCCGCCAGGAGGGCCAAGAAGGAAGATGACGAAGACGAAGGCGAGACCTCTAGCGTCACGAAATCCAAGAAGTCGACGAGGTCGAAGAGCTGCGAGCGGCCCAAGATGAGAGACGCCTTCAAGAACCTCAACAGGTTCAGCTCCAACTTCACGGAAAAGTTCATCAGCAAACTCAACAACCACCACCACAACAGCCACAGCCACAAGAACCAGTCGGCCATGATCCACTCGCGCACGGTGCACTCACTGCTGCACAGCGAGGCCGAGTCGCACTTCCCGTTCTTCGACGACGACGAAGACTACTCAGGGCTGAGGGGAGAGGAGGCCTTGCAAGGCCACCACCGACAAAAGGTACAGTAGGAAGGCTAACAGCAAATGAAGCCAGATAAAACAGTTGAGATCTCTAATTCTTATGTAAAGTTTTCACCTGAATTTTCCTTTCACCCCTGGCTGCGCATGTTCTTCTTTTTTCCCACAAAGACGATCTGATTTTCTCTGCCCGCGGCCTTAAAGAAGTTTCTTTCTTCCCCAGCAATTATTGTCTGAAAAAAAAGACACGATTTCTTCTTACTCGTTGGTTTATTCAAAGTCTTTTTGACCCATTTAACTGTGAATACCGGGAGATGAAAACGTGGTCGTGACCATCGAAGGCATCAACAAAAGCCCCGCAATGAAGAAATCGTGGTAAACTTGTCAATCACCACATTGTTAAGGAGCTTTTTCTAAATTTATCGTGAGGTTTTTCTTATTTTTGGATCTGTCAGCTGCACAAAAAAGGGGAGAGAATAGATATTTCCCATTGAATCTCTGGCTCAATCTGGACGTGAAGCAGAATCTCTCCCTTTTTTTACCTGCGTCTGCTTTCACCTGGCTGAATTAAGTGAGATTGGGGCTGACTCATTGAAAAATGGGCGCCCAATTTATCGTTGTGACGTTTGACGGATTCTGGGAACTCACTTGGGCCGACGGGAATTAACGGGAAAAAGAACAGAAAGGAGCGATCCTCAATCATCACGTCCGTCTCGGTCGACTTCGCCGTAAACTCGCGCGTGCTCGTTTGCGTCTGCGCGTGAGGTCGCCCATAAATCGTTTCGGTCTTGGAGAAAACTTTGATGTGTATCTCACAGGGTGTCCGGGATGCTGTTGCGGCACCCGGGGGGGGTCTTTCCGACACCCGGACCTTGTCCGGAGAGAGGCGGGGGCGGAGATCAGGCGGACGTCGTCGCTCACTTGGGCACGTCAGGTCTGCGACCAATGTCTTTGTCTGCGTGTGACGGGAGCCGAAAATGTGCTCTGGTGACAAAAACTCTTGGGACACCCGGTAGACACACGTGCACAGCTTGACACTCCCCCTTTTTTGGGCGGGGAGGATCCGCAATTCTGATTTTGTCGCAATGAAAAATTTGCTCCGGAGCAAAAATATATTTCGTTACTTCTTCCCTATGGCGTGGCTGACTCGAAGGAGGAGTTTGCTGATGGACGCAACCTTGTCCCCTTCCAGACCTTGCCAGATCCACACTTTGCCAGATCCCAGACCTTGCTCGATCCACACCTTGCCAGATCCAGACCTTGTCCCGCTACCTCAAATTTCACTCTACAACAGCCTAATTGTTTACGAAATACAAACCCTTCTGGAAGTTCTCCCTTTACCCCCCCCCCTTTTCTTCAGCCATGATTGATTTGACAAGCGGCCACAACGAAAATGGCATCATTGAAAATTCATCCGCGTGAAGCACAAAGATCCCGCAGAGGCTTTCTCGGCCCCAACTTTGCGGCTCACACGATGTCCGAGATTAGCATAATGAACCGTTAGAAAAAGATCCCTTAGAAAGATGTCGCTCCCCACATCTTCATGCATGGGAAGGCCCCCCCAGAACTCTTCCTTTGCTGCTGCTTCCAGCGTTTGTCCAATCTAGGCCTTGACGGGGGCTCCGAAACAGGGAAAAATGCAGCAAGCAAGGAAGGGGGAGAGAGAAACAATGGCTTTTGGGCATAATTTTTTTGCCCCAAGGGGGTCTTGGAGATTTTCAGGCCCCCAAAACCTGCCTGCCCTTTAGTTGGATGCTTCTCGCAGCATGAAAAATGGCCGCCTCTGCTCCCTGGGCCCTTAAAGCAGCGGGTAAGGGGGGGGGGGAGGAGCTAGGCCCACGTAGAGGCCTAAGTAGAGAAAAAACAGCATATCAAAGAATTAATTAGTGAACTTTTACAGATCTGTGCACGCTTGTTGTGCACTTGAGCAGCCTCAACAGGATTCATCACCTAATTGAAACTTTATTGCAAGGGGGGGGGGGATAAGGTCGCTGGCTCACATTATTCTCTCATCTCCGCCCAAGGTCTCCGCTTCTAAGGTGTCTTTTTTTTTGAAGGTGCTGATATTAACAGATGCTTCTGACGAGGCTCATGAAACTCTGGTTACCTCGAGATTTGGCCTAGAAAGAAAGGCCACAACAGCGTATAGAAATTGACTTTTTTTTCTCCTGCACGACAGGATTGATCGATGTTCCTGCCTGTAAAGGCTGATTCTAAGGACTTGATAGTAACGCTTCATGTATTTTTTAAGGCAAGCCCCAACTGCGAGGACTCCTGCTCCATCTCCACCCAGGGTGACGACCAAGACAAGTTGTCGGTGAGTAGAACAGATGGCGAAAGAAAATGCACGAAATCAATGTCCCAGAGCTATGACTCTTGACGTGCCAGGAGTTTGTTTTGGGCGTCCTTGGACTGAACCTAAGATGAGTCTTGATACTCAGGTTTTTGTTTGTTTGTTTGCGAATTTGTCATGTTAATTCAGACCATGTCTTCTCTGACCCATGACTAAGTCAAGACCTGTCCCGGAATGATGTTGTTGCTGCTGCTGTTGGCGCTGTTGCTGCTAACGCACACGCACTTGTTGTGTAACCCGAATCTTCAGAGGTAGGGTTTCGGAGCCGCAAAATCGTGGGTTTTCGTCTCACTTCCACCTCATCCTGCACCTTGAGGGAAGGGGGGGGTGTCTCTCTCTAACGCACACAAGCGCGCCCATATGTACACACACCCAAAAACGCACGCACGTGTACACACAGACAGACGCACGAACGAACAAACATTTGAAAAGCGACTCGAGGAATGGTGGAAAGTCAGTCTTTGACTGGATGTTATTTTACCCAGAAATTTATTGCCAGGTTGAGCAACCCATTTCTGAGAAATGGGGCTCGCCGCAAAAACAAGTCTTGCCTTCAAGGAGGCCTCCTCAGAGAGCACATAAAAGTCTTCAGTCGAGGAAAAAACACCGTCGAGGCTACAGCAACAGCGCTCTTTTTTTCGCAATTTTCCAGCTGTTTCTGGAATAGATTTTTGTTGTTGTTGTTGTCTTTCTTTGCTGCTGCTGCCGCCCCCTCCTCCCTCCTTTAGGCCCTCTTTTTAGGCCCTCTTTTTAGGCCCTGAAGAGTGCCTTTGCTCATTGTCCCGAGGCGCAGCCACGTGGAAAAATGTGTCAAGCTATCAAGGCTGAAAATTCATGCTTGAGTGCATCTCCTACAAGACATTTAACCCTGCATCGTGCAATTAGGACTTCGGCGTGACCTTCAAATAAGACCTCCTCCAGACACAAAGGTCTTGTCAAGAACCAGATTCGGATCATCATTATTCACGCCCTCAACTGACTGAGAAGTAGGAAGCAACAGCAGCGGCAACCAAAGTGTGACACAGCAGCATTTGTTGGCTTAGTCTGATCCGCATATGGCAATGACAAAATGGCGAAGTTCTTCTTCTTCATCATCACAAAGGTGACAACATCGTGTGAGCCTTGAAGAGGCGATGCACATTTTTCTGTGGGGCTCGCGGGGCTGACGCGCATTGCTGCCATAACCGTGATTTGGCACATTCTGGTCTTCCTTTGGCGTTCAGAAGGAAAAAAAGTTGTGGAGTTGTTGGCAATTTTATGCAATTTTATGCATTTTTTCGTCTTTCCAATCTTATCTGCGTCTTCCTCCAGTACGCGCAGTACGAGGAAGATCGTCCTAGACAGGTTTTGCCGTCCTCAAGGGACTGTTTTTGGTTCACCACAACACTTGCCAAACTAATAAAGAGCCTGAATGAATCGTTCCAGGCTTTTTTCGTCGTTCTTGAGCCAGAAGAGTGATGAAAAAAAAAGACTGGCGGCAAAAATTTATGGCAAGGAGGGGCTGCTTAGGCCTGATCTGCAGTTGCGATCCCTGTGTGATGGCAAAACGCGTGTGTACAACACAGGGAAGTGAAAAATTGTCTATTTTTGGAGGGAGATAAGAAGAAATTCCTTCTTTCAATGTATCTATGAATCTTCTTCTGCTGCTCCTGCGTATATTTGTCAGTTTGCTTTGTGTGTTCGGAGCGAGCGCATCGGAAATGTTCCACTGTCTGCTGAGGCCGTATATGAGGCCACCCGAGGCCGCCGCCCCGAATCAAAGTGACGACGAAGACCAAGAGTTTATGGGGAGCTACGAAAGTCAGACTGGAGAAGGATTTTTCGCTGCTCTGCTGTTGGCAGCTTCCTCAAAGTTGGGGAGCCATGAAAAAGACAAGGATCTTCATTCTCTGCAAGACCAGGTAAATTACGTAAGAGCACAGTAAGACCAAAAGAACCCCCCCCCCCACGCGTTGAGCTGCATCTGCAGTGTGATGTATGCGTGCAACGCAGTGGGGCACGTGGCAGTAGGAGAAGTTCGGCCTCAATTTCCGCAACCTTTCTGCATCTTCGCACACTTCTTTTTCGAGTCACTTTTTACGGCCGATTCAGAACGGGGTTGCACGAGCGAAATTTTGCAACCACTCTAGACGTTGGGAGACGTGTGCCCCAAAATTTGCAAGCATAAACTGGTCTTAGGAGAGGAACTCCCAAGCTGATTGCGAGCTCAGGTTTCTTTATTGGGGCCTTGACACTCAAGAACTACCCGCACACAAGGCTGCACACACTCAAAAAACTACACACGCAAGAGATTACACACACTCAGAAACTATTCACATGCAAGGCAACACATGCTCAACAACTATTCACACTCAAGAACTATATATATATATATACGCACACAAGCGCTGCACACGGTTAAGAACTCTACACACACGAGAAGTACACATATTCAAGAACCATACAAGTACGCAGGAGCTATACGAGTACACAAGAAGTATACATGTACACATACATACTCTACAAGGAACTGCTCACGCAGGAACCATACACATAGGACTACACACAAGAACTACACACAGTTGAGAACTGTACTCGCGTGCAAGAACTGCACACACCAGGAATACACACACTCAAAAAGTATACTACACGCAAGGTTGCATACACTAAAAACTATTCACACACCACACACACACAGGGACTACGTACACTCAGGAGGACACAAGAAATGCACGTGCAAGAACTACACATTCAGGAACTGCACAGAAAAAGTACACGCACGAATAAAAACTCTTTTTTGCATCACATCGTGCGCGTCGTGCAACAGTCGGTGGTCAAATCCCCTCTCATTTTCGCCAGTTAAGATATTTGCAATGCCCCGAATGCCTAAACATTGGTAAATCTGTCGAAGCTCCGCAGTGTGAGTCACGAAAAACGGTCCTTGCTCATCACACAACTACGAGAAGTATCTCGAGGACATCTTTTTGCCCGCCTCACACGACCAAACGTCCGGGGAGAAGCGAGGCAATCAGAAGCCAGCATTAATGAGTCTCTCCCCCGTTTTTGTTTCCACTGTTGATGCGGGCAGAATTCTTCTCCCTTGCTTTGTTTGCCCGATTTTTCTCTCTCTATTCGTACCTCGTGACTCCAGACGTGTATTTTCTTCTTCCCATTTAAACTGGGCCGCAGCTGGAAATTAATTCCCTTCCCTGACAACCTTACAAGACCGAAAAAAGTGGGTTAATTCCAGTCTTGTCGTTCTCGCCGCTTCCCCCGCGCCAACAACGACTGCAGTAAAAGTGCTCAAAATTCCGCCCTTCAAAGTCTGACCCCGCAAGACGGAGTCGCTCGGGTTTGCCAGATGCGACACCCACCCGAGTGGCAACCCTGGGCGTCTGCGCCCTCAGGGACTGGACCTTGAGCAACTCAAAGTCGTTTTCGCACTCGCCTCCTTTTTCGGGGTACTCGCGGCAAATAAAGGGGGGGGGGGACAACACACGCGCAAAATCCTTTGCACCTCTCGTTGGAGGCCAAGAACGAAATTGGCGCGGCCACGAAGGTGGTCTCGACCCTGCTCGCTCAGACTACTTCTTGCTTACAGAAGTAACATATGGGGGGGATTGCCCGATTTCCTCGCCAATGCCAGAGATAAATGCAGTACTCAGCTGCGCCGTACGCAAGCACGGCCTCCACGGCGCACGCGGGCACGTCCGCGCTGCTCCGGCCCAACGTCAGGATGTGTTTTTCTGTCTTGCTTCCTGACGTTGGCACGGAAACCGTAGGGAAATCTAAATTCCAATCTTTTTCTCTCTTTTCCTGGTTTCCCCTGACTTTTTTTTTGCGGCTTCTCCTCTCCTATGGTCAAGTCTCCGTTGGCTCCGCTATCTGCAGCAGGTTTTTTTTTGGGCCCCCCCTATTCTTTTTTGCTCCCTTGGTCCGATCCAAGTCTTTTGTGGTGCCAGCATCTGGAGAAAATAGTGCTTAAATTCGAATTTATGGCATGCGCCATTTGGCCGATAAAATCCGCCATGTTAAACTTCAATTACACGCAAAATTAACCTGACTGCATAATGGAGAGAGATCGCTGAAGGGTTTTTTTTCTCCTCATTTATTCTCTTGGCAGTCCTCATGTGTGGAATTGCATGCGTGGAAGGAGGAGACGGAGAAGAAGACGAGTTTGTTAACTTTTTCGTGGCCAGGCCGGACCTGAGGGGGTGAGACCAGTCCATAGGTGAAAAGCCTGTACTTCTACTCATGCAGAGAAAAACAAACTTTTTTCTGTTCTTTCTCGTAAGAAATGACAGGGACGTCACGTGTGAGCCAAAAATGGCGTCTGCATAATGCTAATGTAAAGGAAGACTGAAAACTCAATGATTCTCCACTCTGGCTTGATCGGATCTGCTGCGCTCCGCTCCACAGGTGACTTGGCCCAGTGAGACTCGCCCCGATAACCATTTACGGCACTACGGCGTTCCTGCAGTACTCTACAGGGTGTCTCGGCGTTGTTGCCAATTTGGAACCCACAGTTAGTTTGCTGACACTTATTTCAGCAGTTCCTTCTTCTGGCCATACCTTGGGCTTCTTTTCAAGCGGTTT
>JAAUXU010177270.1_pt1 | contig 25251 bp, 12 predicted proteins | sample 7278151 | NCBI WGS metagenome assembly JAAUXU01 (sample SAMN14350113, study PRJNA611818) | marine sediment metagenome | isolation source: surface marine sediment (1.8m) | place: French Polynesia: Moorea | collected 2018-08 | reverse complement strand
TGAGTAGCTAAGAGGTGAGAGAATGTACAGAAGTGCAAGCTAGCATATAGATACCGTATGTCTCATAGATATATGAAATATTGTATGTGCTGTAAAGTATAATACATTACACAATGAATAAAAGTTTGTTTCTATAAATAGTAACAGCTTTCACTGTGTTTTCGTATTTTTTTGCCTTACGTCCCGTGTACATCCATCAAAAAAGCTACTGAGGTACTTGAAGTTGAGTTCGTAAAAGAAGGCACTCATTATGCATGACTGTCTTAATGGTCACCAGGGAGTGCTTCAAAATGAGACAAATTTCTTCTTACAGCCATAAGAGAGGAGCAAAGCACTGAAGAAAGTACATGGTGACATTTATTCGAGCGCTGAAAGCACGGCAGATATATTTTCTTTGAATTATTATTGGCTCAGTGTGAGGAAAGTTAATCTTTTGGGTGAGGGAACACAAGCGCAATAGACAACGGATGCCGTATGGAGACCAAAAATCTCAGTCCTCAGTGCAAACTTCATGTGGTCAAAAACCCATGATGTGTGAATGAGGGCCAACCTCAGCTGATGCTGACAGATAACGTTAGGAGGATCACGTCGAGCGAGGACAGAGCTGTGACATCTGTCAACAGAGTAGAGCCCAGAGTTCACAATTATTCGTGAGCCCTGGTCTGTTCATGGCCCTATGACAACATAGTTCGAAGCAGCATAAAGAACAGCGAGGGGCTTCGCATCCATGAGTCCCCTAGCTTCTGCAGAGGGCTTTCTGTCGGCCTTATGCCTATTCACACTTCCATATGTTTTGTTCACTGGTTGTACTTGACTGATTCCTTTTTCTCCCTCTCCTGTTTCAAGTGCCAGCTATTGTGCACTTCTGCCATGAAATAAAAACCATAAAAAAATTTACATTCGTGAATCTCACGTACATTTCATTGTGATTGTAACTCCCCAGTGTCCCTGCTCAGGTTGGGGGTGCTTTCCTCCCAAACAGAGGTCAGGACCTATCCTCTCGCCTCAGAGGAGTAACGGAACATCGGCCAATGTGGCCGGGCACATTAGGGGAAGGATGGAGTGGACAACCTCGTAAGATATTTAAGACTACACGAAAAAATGAGCTACAAGAACATATTACATTTGTTACTTGGAATACTTGGAAGTTATGTGTTACTTGGAACAGCTTTCAGCCTTGGCAGCAATATATCCCCTAATAACCAGGCAGGCTCCAATAACGCGAAAGGTTCAAAAAATCCAGCGCCCGCCCTTGAGGAGTTTGCTCGCTTGGCTTCAAATTCATTTGACTACAGTGCTGCAGTTTAGGAAAGTAACGAAGCAGGTTCTCGCTCATGTACAGGGCCAATAAATAGATAGCGCTTTATAAACTTTCCCGAGTAAATGACTTGGCTAATTCATTGACAAAACTCTGCTCACTATCATTATCAAGTCACCATCAGTCAAAGCAGTGTCACTTTGCCTTTCAGTCTGGAAGAAAGTACAGGGTGAGGATTATTTTAGCTTGAAAATGAATCAATGCAAGCAACTTTAAGTGCACGAATTGAAGTGCTACTCACATCAATGGAAAGGGAATCTAGTGGGTTACTGACTGCCTTCTGAGCAGAAAAGTGTGTGCAAACAACAAGATATTTCATTTGTCCGAGCGCTACTAGAATGAAATGGAGGAGGTCGCAAGATGACAAGGTGGTACCCTGAAAAGTGTTCTAAATTGACACGTAAAGTTATGGTTTGAAAGTGAAAAACTTTTTACAAGTTTCATAAGACCTCTCCTGGCTGCTTATGTCAAAACTATGCAAAGTGTTGCTAGCAGAGTCACTGAAAGGGGTTCAAGATTCAAGCTAAATACCATGTACATCTTGCCAAGCTAAGGGCTTGAATGTCTGTCCCCCCCCCCCCCCGTGAGAATGGGAAGTGTCCGTTCCCCAGTGACCCTCATCCGACTAACTGTCTGAGTGCACTGCACTGACAGTGCAATGCACACGCTGTACAGTAAGGGTGAAACTGTTCTTGCGGCAACTGACGAAGCCCCAAGCATCTTCGCTGCCTAATTTTGAGCCGTGGGGCTCAGACCTGCACCTCCTCATGGAGTCGGCAAATTGCTAAAATTGAGCGCACACCTTGCAACATTTAAAGTCACAGCTCGACAATTTTTGTGTAAAATATTCGTACCCGAAATTGTGACCCTTTCGAGCGTGCTGCTTCGGCAGCGCCGTCTCTGGGGAGCATTGGAACAGGGTTGTTCTCCAACTTTTGCCTCTTCCCTGTGGAAAGCAGAGCACTCGGGATGGGGTTAAGTGGGGTGGGATGAGATGGTCATGGAGCGAAGATGTTTGTTTCTTCCAAAGAAAATCAAGGTACTGAATTCTTCACAACAGTTAGACAACTTTCGCCGAGGTCTCCGAGAGGTTTCAGAGAGAGGCCTGACTTGACTAAGCCTTGCCATATTTTAACCGAATGTTGAAGCTGTCATTGCTCGGGAGCGTCAGGTCCAGGTCATTCACGCTCACTAACCTCGCCCACTTCACGCACACTCAGTGGTGCTTTTTCATAAACAAAGTCCTGTTCCATTCTCTCATCAGAGGACGATGGGGGAGAGCCTCTTGGCTCCTACACAAACTCCATGGGACCTGCAGGATGGGCGCAAACGCCGAAACTTTCTCTCAAGCTTCTTATGAGTCAGAAGCAATGTGGCAACCTTGCTGGACCTTCCTGGATTTTGCGAATGTCAGTTTCTGTCTGCGTTCATGAATCCTCAACCAGACAGTTTTTGGTCACATCTTAGCAATATCCCAGTGTTTGGCCCCACCCTGTGCTCCGTAAATATTGCGCTAACAACCAAGAATGATCTTGGGCGCACTACAGCGCGCCGTGGAAAGAAAAAGCCTTCTCCATACCGTCAAATACCAAGGTCTATCCAGACTTGGCAAAAGACATTTTGTGACATTTCCAGCGCCTAATTTATTCATGGACAGCCAAGTCCATTGCTTGGGCTTTCTGACCTCCCTCACATAGTCCGGGTTCACGGATGACAGAGCAGCAGGAAGAGTAGGAGGCATTTCTATTGATAACAAGTCCACAACAACAACATTGAGGTAACGCAACTATTTCTTTCCGCCTCGATCCTTCCCTTCAGCATGTGGAGCATTTAGGCCGCTCATGTGCATGCACGCACGCACGCACGCAACCATACAAAAAAACCCTCTGGGTTCATCTATGCAAATTTGGTCACTATTTCTATAAAGAGAGTGAAGTCGTATGCACACAAGGGACTCCCTCTCTTCAGATTTATGGGTGCTCTTGTCACGCCCAGCAGTGCACACCTCCTGGGCGCACGGTTGTATGGGAAGCGAGCACACCCACCCACCCACACATTATCCACGTACAGTACATAATTGCGCACATCAGGGGCTTACGGCGAGCTCGTGTCTACAGAAAGAAGGTTGATGGCAGCTCTGAAGGCCGGTTTAGGCTTTTTATTGGGACTGCTTGACCCGTCGTCCTGGAACAAATGTGTCAGCACAACTGCGCCCTCACTTAAAATGGCCCTCCTCGGAATAGGCTAATAATAACATTTGAGAGCTTCTCCGGGGGGTGCCAGGAGCTCTAAAGTGTCAAGTCATGCATAGCAACTTCTTACGAGGTGAACCCAGGGCTTCGAGAGGGGGGGGGGGGGGGCAAAAGGCTCTCAATGAAAGTGCTGTCACTAAGTCCGGGGGAGGGGGGACGTGGTCTTTTGCAAGTGTTTTACATTTTACACACTTCTTCACTTGATTTAACATTCCTAAAGATGCACGGACACCGTTAAGGTACCCACATTTCACATCTTTTTTTAATAATATCATTTAAAAAATAGAGAAGGAGCTTCGACAGTACATCACTCAAGATGCAGCAATTGTCGATCAGGATCACTAAAATTTCCGCTCTACCTCTTGCCATAATTGCAAACTTTGTAACTGCACCTTTTTTATCTTCATTTAGTAGTTGTGAATTCACTACTGACATTCTAGTAGTTGTGGTGCCTTTAGGTTCTGTGGATCCGCTGTTATTGCACAAGAAATGTTCTGAAAGTTACTTCAAGTGAAAAAAAATTACAACTTAAGTGATGTTTGGCAGAAATGGTGCTCAAGGAGAAAAAGTAAAGTTCTCAGTAATATCCTCCTCCTCCTCCAAGGACTCTAAAACGAGTGCATTGAGATGGAGACGAAGTTCAAGGGGGTAAAGCTCTTTTTACTCCTCGCCCTTACGAACGTTGCCATTCTTGCTCCCCCTTAGAAAAGATGCAAGAGACGCGCTCAGAAAGTGAGGACAAAGGGGGCAGAGATCTGATGAAAAATGACATTCCTCCGATCACTAAATGCCTTAAAAATGGCCCCATGGGGGCTACAGCTTGCATGATAAAAAAGAGGATCACCATTTCATGTATGCGGCCCAGTTAACAGTGGATTTTCAGCTTCGCCAAACATCTTCGGACTCACACAGACAAGGAGGTTATTTTTTGCTTGTGATGGGTGACTTTCTTGTAACTCTGATCTTTTGGCGATGAGGTGAGGAGGCCAAGCCTCCCCCCCCCCAGTATTTTAGGCAGTCAAGTCCATTTTTTGCAGCCTTTTCTGAGTGAAAATCATCTCTAAAGATGCTTTGCTTATAGACCTACTCAGGCGTCCAGACGGATACAGCGTTTGGCTTTTTTTGACATGAAGTGTGAAGGAGATGAGAGGGGCAGTGGAGACGGCTAAAGCAAAAAGGGGCAGAGCCAAGAGGGGAATTTACCCCCTCTCTACCTAGTGAGAGCTTTGCAGGGAGTCTTCCCCACCCCATAAATGATCACGAGTTCACCTCGTTGGGAAAGAGCTACTCACTCACTTTCAATCTCAGCATACCTTTCCTTTGGTAGCCTTTTGCAGTCAAGAAAGGGCAAGGGTTGCGCGTGCTTTAAGGGTGCGGTTACCCCTGGCGGCAGTTTTGTAAGCGTCCATCCGTCTGGACGTTTGTGCGTCTGTCTGTGCGTCTGATCAGTCCAGGTGTGACAAGCAAGAAATCCGCTGGTGTAGACGCATCCTAAGTGTGCATTCCATGTTGTGGACTTCACTATTGTCCCTGCCCATGGTGCTGCTGCAGTTGCCAAATTTTGACAAGTCTCCGGGTCACAGACATCCTGGAGTCTTACGGTGGTTGAAAAAAAATAAAAGTCAACCGTTCAGATTTTTGTGGAATTGAACAGCAACGATTTCAAACCATCAATTCTTTTTTGGGGGGGTGCAACCGAACTTAAAAGACTATTTATTATAGATAATCCAAGTTGCTGCTCGTGGGCTTAAAGAAAACTCATGTGCGTAGGATGATGAAGGAGTTTTTCGTGAAGTAAAAATGATCGAAAGGCTGTTTCATTGATACTATTATTACCATCAACTATTATTTTCAGCGCCGGCGCCCACCTTGAATGCGCTGAAAACTGCTTCTTTGGTGACCATTTACCATTGGGTTGTTGCCCACCCCTGGAGTCTAGATCTCTCGGATTTGAGGCCGAGGAGCTCCCTCTAACAGTGGCACTGTCATCTTTTCAATCAAAGAATTTGATAGAGAAGAAGCTGTCACGAATTTCAGCCTTAGTTGGCCTTGAGTCAAGCCAGCGTCAGAGCAGCAGAAACATGATGTCCAGACAATTGGTCTTGACGTTCCCGGCCAACCCCTCCTCGATGGGACTCCTCATGTCTTAGTGCATGGGACAAATCCTGCGTGCTTTTGCCATATTAAGAAAGTGGTTTAAATCAAGAGTAATGATATCAGCCGGACTCACTCGACCAGACCATACTGGTTCAGTGCAAAAAAAACCCTCGTACATGAAGCAGATAAAAAAGTTTTTATGTGCTGTTGTCCCCCTCCCCCTTGTAATACTGCGGACTTTGAGACGCAGAAGGCTTTTAAAGAAGAGGCCGGGAATGAAATGATGAAGCAGCCAACAGCAACAGCAGCAGCAGCAGCAGCAGCAACAACAACAACAGCAGCAGCAGCAACGCTGACAATGGCACACGCGAGCGGGAGCTTTTTTGTCAACCCCTTTCTTCGGAGCCCACACACGCGGCGCGCAAAAAAGACATAATGGAAAAATGAAGCAGAAAAATCTGCGGTAAAATCGATGAGTTGTCAGTTATCAGTCACCTCGAGCTTAGTGCACGAAGTCCTCATGATATGTTTTATTGGCTCTTTTCGCTCTCTCGCTCTGTGAGGCGCGGATTGTTGGGCTGTCGCTGTGGGCCCCAAAGCGCTGGGCCGCATGACGGCTTCGCTGTCACAGAGTGGGCGAGATTATTGAATTTAGATGAGGACTCGCGGTCGGCCGAGAACACGACGACGTCGGTGCCCGAACCAATGTTTCTGATCAGGCTGGAAGCCACGCCACAGCCATGGGTGGAAGTACCGGAGAACCAGGGGTTGCCCAACCCAACTTTCCGACGGAATCTTTGCACCTGCATGGACGCGTCCCCCACGCCATCTGTCAAGCTCGGGGCTTTGTCGTCTCTCCACAGGTCGTATGCAAAGTTGGCCGACAAAATCCGCGAGAACCCGTTGAAGAAGAAGGAGGAGGAGGAGATGGATTGATGCGCTGTCTGCTGCCAAGGACTTTTCCGATGTTTTATGCCCCCACGAGAAATGTTGGCTAATCTGGACGAGCTCTTGCTTGATCCCTCACATGCACACTCAGGTAAGCCACCGTTATCCACTCCATTATGGAGAGACCTCATGAGGACTTGAAACGCATGGAAAATGTCGTCATACGGAACTTGATCGGGTGAACCTTTACTTGGGGTCAAACTTCATAGAATGGACCTGATCTAATCTAACCGAACCTAATCTGATGTCAGTGGAGTTTTGAAGTTAGGTTAGGTTAGGTCACATTAGATAGCTTAAGGGGTGAGGGGAGCTATGAGCTAACTAACCTAACCGAATCATATTTAGGTGACACCTGATTGGGTTAGTGGTGAAGAGTTACTCTGGAGGTGGATTGCCTGATCCTTAAAATGATAGGTTTCCCTTGATCAGAGATCTCTCTACCATGGCTCGTTCGTCCTCTGCGTAAGCGGGTCAGGCTTGATCCAGGTTCAAGCCAGGCAGCATTTGGTAAACTCAAGACTGTTCTTTTCACTTCATCCTCCAAACCTGATTTAACTCCTAATCTGACAGACAAAAATCAGGTCACCCTGGGTCCTTTTCTTGGTATCTGGCAATATCACAAGAGTGCCTGGAAACTCAACAACAATAGAAAAAAGCAAAAAAGACAGGGAACTTTTACTTTGAAAATCCAACATCTCCCAACTCTACTGAAGGCAACCAACCTTACCCGTCATGCTCACGACCGAACCGTAAGAGCTCAGTTATGGGCCCGCCCACACTTATACCTTGTTTTCGTCCTCCACCCGGGCTTGAGTTGGACCCGAAAATTGTGCCATCCCTATCGTCCTGGCACTCACATGAGCGCCCATCATCTCTCCTCGCTCTGCATGTATGTATGTATATATGTACAGCGTATATATCATATACTGTACTTTGCAGTACATACGCTCAAAATGGCTGGACTGGACGGTACTCAACAAAACACTCCCTCAATCCACTGTTCTACAGCTGGGATCATTTTTTGTCGCACAGAGCTTTTCCATCGCGTTGTATTTCAACTTTCTGGCCCCTTTCTCTCTCCATTGTCATATTCTCCCTTCTCTTATAGGATTTCCGTCGCCGTTTGCATACAAATGCGAATATTTTTCCCATGAAGGAGTAACTTGTGACAATCCCCTTGCTCTGGGCCAAGTTGTACTACGTACGTCGGGTACGTGCACGTCTGCCCCACCGCGCGTCACTGCTACGACCAAGATGTAGGAGATGTAGAAAAGTGAAAAACGACACGACGAATGGAATAGCTCGTCATGATGACTTCTAAAGGCCTTCTCCTCCTCCTGCTCCCTTTTGCAAGTGTAATCACTCCCTCATCAATCATGCGGCTGTGCAATCACCAAAAAGAGATAGAAGGTGTCACTTTCAGAGCGGGGACAGCGCTTAAGACGGGCTAACACGGGGTGCATTTTCTGTAGAGATCATTGGTTAAAAAAAGGTATCGTGAATTCCCCCCATCCCTTTCATCCACTCGCACTCTCCTAGAAACAGGACCAAGAGTCCTAATAATCCTAATCTCTCTGCATCCATTTAGGGCTGCGTCATCATGCACGCTACAGTGTGTTCCCAAGTAAGGAGCCCGTTAGGTTCATTAGGAAGGAATTATCTGCCTTTTATAGGTCATACGACGCTCCATAGGACGGCAAAAGCGTACAACCATATTGAGTATATATTATACGGACCACACACCCATGCACACACAAACACAGTTTATATCATGTTACTGCTGGCACATGAAGGCGGGACGACCATGATGATAATGTTTGATAACACTGGCTCAAATGTTTGCCTATGTACGTGGATGCACTATGACACCAAATGATGAATTTGGTGGGCATTTTTTTTATTAAAAAAAGGTAACGAAGACACAGCGATGCAGAAAAACGACAGAAAGACAAACTCTCTGAACAAACATTTTGGAATGGCACAAGAATGAGTTGCAAGGACAATTGGCGTGTCCGAACGCTCACTCGGAAGATGCCGCAGGAGACATGAACAAGACAGTGGCCTTGAAGACGAACCCCAGTCAGGACGTCCTTCATCAGAGTTCGGCCACGGAGAAGTGTTGTCAAAACGACGACCATCGACGCCGAGCTTGCCAAAAACGACGAGGTTTCTGCAGTGTCTGACGAAAATGTTCGTCGCTGCGTGAAACTCACCCTTGGCCAGTCTGACTGACGCGTCTCAAGCAACAATCCCTGCTTCACCTCAAGAATGAAAGACGTGCACATGAACTTTGCCAAGGAGCAGCTCCAGCTGGAGCCAAGAAGAGTGGAAGAATGTGTGATTTGGAGTGACGGGAGTTACTTCTGTCTGTCCCCGAAGTCAAGTTCCGCAACCGATCGAGTTTGGGCAAATACAGCAGCAGAAATTGAATCAAATCAAACAATACAGCTCAGTCCCAAGCTCCTGGCTTGGGCCTTGTTCTCGTCCCAGTGACTTTCAAAATTCCACTCTGTTCTCTGCAGGCAGAGCGCTACTCAGAGAACATCTTGGCCAAAGAAGGACTTGTCCTTCTTTGCCTTCAGAGGACCAGAGGGTCGATTGTGGAAAGCAAAATTGCGCAAAACATGTGGAAGGCCTTTTTGTGCCAGACAGCGGACCTCAGACCGACTACAGGTGGCTTGACGAAACTTTTCTGCGGATTGGAAGAATAAGGGACAGTGGAGAGGTAACTCTCCAAACCTCGACCCATTCAGACTTTGCAGTCATGAAGAAGGTCGTGGCAACACTTTCTCTCGCAGCCACAGTTGGAGGTCGAAGGACACAGCTCAAGGAGACATGAAAAAGTTTGAACCCTGACTCGTTCACAACCTTTGTTGCAGCATCCCAAAGCAGCGTTAGTGATAAAAAGAGATGCTACTGGAGATTAAATATATGTCTAAACTGAACTCGCTAAGTTATGCGATATAAAACTTATCAGTCATCAGGGCGATGCTTTGAAATGAGTAGAATGTATTCAAGTAATTTTCCTTGGTCACTTTGGAGCACCTGGGCAAGAGTTTCAACTAAGAGAGGTGAGCATTAAAAGGTAAGAAAGCAGTGAGCTAAAAATGATTTTGACAATGTATTCGGAAAATTGGAATTGGGACAGTGGAATCATTCTGTAAGGGCACATTTTTGCTTATTTTTCCTACACTTTTTCATTTTTCGCAGGTATTCTGAGAAGAGTAAAGAAGAACTTCTTTCTTTGCTCATTCCAAAGCATGCATTGACTTATACTGAAGGGGTTCACGTCAAATTGCACCCTGGGACAGCAGGATTTGCGGTCTACACTGCACGGTTGTGAGGAGACTTTGAGTGATTGTAAGTGTTGCCTTTGAATTTTTGACTATCAATCCACACGTCTTTTTGTTACGTTTGGCGTCAACTTTGTCTGATGTCTAAACCGTTGCCTGATCTGAGTGGACTATTTCTTTTGGGCCCCCTAGCAATGTTGCCTAAGAGTGGCATCTTTTTCTCTTATGATCCCAAAATTTCGCAGCTGACTGCACGCGCAGGGTATCTAGCTCTTCTTCAAATTACTTTATTGGGTTGGGCTGCAATGGGGTCAAAAATAAATATAATTCAACTGATAGAAGTGAATCAGGGTTGCCACTTTGAGCAATCAAATCATGTTCACGATGCGTTAAAAAAAATCCTCTGTCGGTTGCTTGTTTATAGCACTGCTACACATCACATCTCCTCAAGGTCGCCAGTGCTTGACGATGGCCATGGGAAAGTCCAACTGTAGGAAGGGGGGAAGCTCTGAAGCATCTTATCTCTGTCAAATTTGGAGGCTGTTCAAAGATGAAGGAGCGAGAGTCATATGTGGTTAAAGTTGCCTCTTCTCGTCCGAGTTGCAGGCTCTGGTCAGGCTGATGATCTTGTCTTTGCTCAGGACCTGTCATGATGATTATTTTTCAATGCCAGTGAGCTCTGAGCCCTCCGATTGGAGCTGTATCTGGACTAGGCTCCGCAGGGCTCGAGAAATTCTTGTCTGATTCACCTTCTATGGGTGCTCCAAGGGCGTTCTCAGCTAATGGGTGCTGAAAAAAATCCGCTATAACCATCGTAAGATGGCAGGGTCAAGAAATTGGTTAAAAGCAGATTGAGAGCAAAGTTATTTCTTAAGAAACTGCAAAGTCGGACTCAGAAGACAATCTTGCCCCCTTATCTTTCAACAGCCACCAAATTTGGCAGGGATGAGATATTTCGGAGCTCTTTTCTTTTCCAACTGACGGAGGCGTTTTTTAACGCATCGAGCATATGATTTGTTTCATAGCTCAAAATGGCAGCCCGGCTCAACTTCCATTAGCTGAATTTTACTTATTTTTGACGCAATTGTAGCCCCATCCCATGAAGTCAATTGATGCACAGTCAGACACCCTGAAAATACGTACAGAAATGAGTGCCCTAGGCGAAAACATGCCCAAAGTGGCTGAAATCATGGTCAAATTGATACGAAATGGGGGTGGGATGAGGAGGTAGGGGAGGATACCCTAATCCACCGAGCTTACGGGGACTCCACCCCGTTGAACCCCGCTGCCTGGCCGCACAGATCAGTTCCAAACCATAAGTTACCAACCCCTCTCTGTTCACAACATCATAACTTCCACAAGGCTGCAGATGCTCCAACTCAATTATCTTGGTCGGGAGGCTTGAAGCCTCAGCAGTTTAACTAATATGCGTTACTGTTGATGAAAATGCACCTCTAAGGCTTAAACGGGGTTTGACCAAAAAATTCAGCGAATTTCGCATCAATTTGGCCACTGTTTCAGCCATTTTCGTCCTTCTTTCGCAGGGGAGACGCACTCACTTCTGCAAACCACTGCTTTTCAAGGAATCCAGTGTTTGGGCCCACCCTGGGCAACTCTCATGACCTTGGGCTTTACAGATTTAGTATCAACGACCACCCCATCAACGCATTGTGGACAAGGTTGTTCAGGAGGACGGCTTGGCCGACCACTTCTTTGTAAACAGCAATCAACTCTTCCTTCGGGGTTCTGCACCACCTGTTCAAAAGTTGCTGTCACTGGACAATCGGACTGACAATCTATTAATGAGTGAGCACTTTTGGGGCAAGTATTTTGCCTCAAAAGTTGCAGCTGTGGAATCATTGCTGCCTGCAATTGATTTGGCCTCTTGTAAAAAAGAGAGGAATGATTGAACAGAAAGCCAAAATTTTGGAAAAACACAGCCTGAGCCTGGGGAAATCTGATGCATCACACATGGCACGTGCAGTCTCGCTGTCGACGATCCTTCGTTAGTGCGTTCTCAGTGTTTGCGGCCTTCAAAGCCTCCCCAGCAACAATTCTTGGGCAGCAGGCCCAAGCTCGACCCTGCCCAAAAGATGTACTTCGTCTTTTGCTGTGAACTACAAGGGTTCCCCCCCCCTCCAGTCAAGAGGACGCCAGTCCCGAGGGAAGAACAGACACAACACAGGGTCGCGTTCAAATACTGTCGCATGGGCCTTTCTTAACTAAGGAAATCTGGCTACAGCTCTGCAAATCGCTCTCTTTCTCCCTCTCTGCGTCCATGTGTGAGAGAGGAATTAAACTGTGTGAAACATTCCACACAAAAAATCTGCAAGCAAACGAATGAGAAAAGTTCTCCTTCTGCCTTTTTTTACTTGGGGACTTCCCTTGTTGTTATTTTTTCTTTCTTTTTTTTCGCCAAGTGAAATTATTTGTCCCCATATTTTCCGCACAACTTGGTGGGTCTTGCACAATGGGTGGAGAGAGAGACAGAGAGAGAGGAAACTCTGCAAAAAAGAGGCTCTGCTGTTTCCTCTGGATTTGAAGCCACGCGAGAGAAAAGAGGCAAAAAGTGCAGGAAGGAAGTGGAGCTGGCGCCAATTAATTGAATTGCCTTTCTTTGAACACACGCGCACCTGGTAAAAAAGCTCACAGTGCATGTGTGAAAGTCATCCGCATACAGTGTGAGCCAGACTGACTGCGCACGCACGTCCTAGAGTGCGGATGTCTCGACATCGAAATTGGCGCGTCCTTTTTTTGCCCTGTTCCATTGCAACCGGGATCTTCGCACGTCGGCGGCGATGACGACGAGATTGAGAGACTCACTTCAATGGCAGAACTGGCTACCAGTTGGTAGCGTCAAACATAAACGCAGGGGTGGGCGACGATGCCAGGGGGGAGGGGGACCGTTGCGGAACACAGATAAGCCACATCATGCAAGTGTTATGTGGCACAGTGGAAGATGCCTAACAAGCAATCTACGAGTCTTAGTCAGTCATGTTCGTGTTGCTGTCCTATCGACGTCCTAATGGTCGCAAAAAGGGTCGAGACTAGGGGAAAAAGAGGGAAAAGAAAAGTCAACAACTTTGCGTTGGTCAGCAGTTTCTCAGCTGCTTAGAAGGGCGCCAAAGAGAGAAACACTTTTTTTTCAAGGAGTGAAAGTTTGGTAGAGCTCAGGAGCATCGCACGAGATCTAGAAAGTGAAAACTGTTGTTGTGCAATTTGTCACAACAAAACACTTTCACTTCCTACGAGATCTGGAAAGAATGATTTTTTTTCTCCCGCTTGTATGATGTCAGGATTGGTAGATCCGTCGTTATTAAAATCTGCATGACAAATAAAACGTGACTCAAGCTGTTTGTCACAACCTATTTTTGATTGAACACTTGCTATTGTCTCGATCTCTCTCTCTGTCTCACCTCCTCAAGATGAAGACTTTTTCCTGTGCATGCTTATGCTGCTGATTCTGGCCAAGGGCAAGTACCAAGCAGGACTTCTCGGCCAAGGGCAAGTACCAAGCAGGACTTCTCACTCCAACAGTGGACGATCGGAGGAGAGGATGCAGCCAACGCTTCTCCTCCTTCTCCGTCTGCTCTGTTCTCCCAACTGACGGCCATCTCAGAAAGTTCCTGCCTTCTCCTCCCGGAAATTCTCTCCTTCTCACATCCTTCTTGTTCTCTCTTTCCTGATTCCGCCCATGGTTACGTTTTTATCCCCCCTACGTCACCTCCAGACGAGAGAAAAAAGGCACAGAGTAGCAAGCATAACGCAAATAAATACACAGGAAAAAACTAAGAAACACACCAACATTTATTTAGCGTGTGTTTATATGTGTGTGCGTGAGTGTGTGTGTGTGTGGGGGGGGTCATTGTGCTGCTACTACTGCTGCTCTAGACTGGAAACGATATCCAGCCAGTAGACCGCGTTGAAGGCCATGAAGGAGAAGAGAAAGACGATGACGCTGAACTTTTCTATGGCGAGGATGATCTTCTCAGCACGGTCGGGGATGTTTCCACTTTGTGGTGGCTTCTCGTCCTCTGCAGAGAGCTGATGCTTTAGCTTGGCCAAACCCTTCTTTCTTCGTCTGAAGACCTGTATCAAAATATTCTTAATTTATTAGTGTGGTGGAATGGAAGATATGAGCAACAACCTCCTCTTCGGCCTTGCTGCCGGAGGTCCAGGCCTGCGCAATGCGATCCCCGAACGCCAAGGGGGTGACAGATCCCAAGGGAGGCAGGTCAGCCAAGTAGTACTTGAGAAAGATGACGACCGTGAACTCCGCGAGGGTGGCAAACACGAAGACGATGCATCCGACCATCCAGACGTCCAGCTTTGTCGTGTACGAGATGGCAGGAGTGATGGAGGACAGAGACCCAAACATAGAGGCAAGGGTCAGCAGCGTCGTCATCCCCATCGTGACTCGACCTGGCGATCGACGTGCGTAGATTCATGGTAGGAAGTAACATACGTAAGTGAAAGCGAACTTGATGTCCCCACTCCCGTCAAGTACCTGGCACGTGCTCCAGGGGGATGAACATGGAGAACCAGGCGAGGGCTACAAACAGGAATGAGGGGAGATAGGTGCGCAACATGTGGTAGGAGAGCTTCCGCTTGAACGTGAGCCTCATCACCACGCCAGGGAAAGAGCCTAGAATGAATTTATCTTGCGACAGGTGCAGCCAATTGTTGTACAAACCTGTCAGTACCTGTGGGGAACTTTTGCTCCTGATTGTGGAACTCGACTTCAAAACCATGCTGGTTGAGGTTAATTCTCTCGTTGACCTTGCACTCTTCCTCACGCCAGCGAAACACCAGCTTGTCCGCAGTGGTGCCCCAGCTCTCAAGCAAAACCTCACACGTCTTCAAGGCATATCAAAATTCACTGTTACGGCCTCCCCCCACCCGAAAAAATAAAAACTTTTTAAGCAACCAATTGCACCTGTGTGTCTACCGGGTAGTTTTCAAAGCTCATTGGGCACGCTATGTCGTAGTTGACCCTGGCGGAGAAGAGGATCCTGCTGTCGTTGTACACCCTGAGGTACTCGGGAGGGATTTTGTAGACCGGCACCCTCAGATCTTTGGCCTTATCCACGAAGACATCGGGAAACCAAATGTTCTTGACCGGGTCTCTGTTGAACAGCAGGTACGTCCTATTCGACTTTTCGTCCGGGAGATGCACCCGGAGGCGCCGGTCGTACCACGACAGGCGCAGGGTGGACTCCAGGCTGATCACCTGGCAACAACAGATTGTGTCTACACCTGATGTGACGACGAAAACGTTGTTGTTCGTCACCTGATTTGGCTCGTCGATGGCCAGGATGTTGACCAAATGGATAGAAAAGTTGACTAGAAGAGGAACTCTGCTTTCTCCCACATTGGCAACGTCACCGTCACCGTCGAGGCCATCACCATTTACTACTGGAGGAATCTCGTTTACGTCGTAGGGCTCGGAGAACAACACTCCGGTATGGTCCTCTTGGAGTCCCTCCTCTCGGTGTCGCTCTTGTTGTCCACCTCCAGGTGAGAACAGATTCAGGTGGCAGAGACTGGCCTCTCCCCACAAAAGCAGCACCAATAGCAGAGGCCAAGATGTCATACTCGTGGTGCTTCACCATGGACAGGGGCCGAAGGACATAGCGACGAGGCTGCGGTCCACGGCCTCTCGTCACAAATTCAGGTGTTAATTGACAAGTTGTCCGGTCACCTGGCGTAGGAGGCATATACAGTGCCTGCCGTAAATAATGTCACTTGGTACATACTGATGTCATACGCTGACAGGGGAGGTTTCAGAGTTGAATTGCAACCTTAAATGGATAATTCAGACACTGTGACATAACTTTAAGTACAGAAGTTCACAGTTTTGAATGTTCATTAAGACATTAGAGCACTCAAAGTATAATGAGTTGACAGGAGTGCCGTGCCAGTTGCAGCAGAATTTTGATGTTTTTTACAACTTTTCCATGATGGCAGTGGATGAAACTTTCAGTGGATGTCGCCACCCACCCTCCATGGCTCCAGGGGTGGAACCCCCCCAAAATGGGGGGCCTGGGGGGCAGGAGCAATGAGCTCTTGTACCTTTACGAAACTGCAGCATCTCATGTCCGACTCTCTCCGTCACACATTCAACAGCAAAATGCAACCTTAGAACTTTCCCACTCAGTGTATATCAGTATTTACCAAGCGATATTACTTACGGCAAGCACTGTACATTCGGGGAAATGTGCTTCTCGGTGGTTATTCAACGACTTCTGTCGATAAGGCCAGGTGAGAAGGCGTGGACATGTGAGTGTGCGTCAGTATGTCCAGCCCATAGGATGGCTTTTTAGGCCTCATGCTTCACAGGTACGCAGAGAGACACGCGCGGACCTGCGCTGTGAGGGAGCGCTTACATTCGCTTAGATTTCAGTTTGGGGACTGTAACAAGGAGCAGGGTTCCTGAGATTTAAAGAAAGGATGAAATACGACGTGACCTAGTGACATTTCTGCTCAGGTCAATGCTTCCAAAACAACAGCGGTCCGTTACCATCGATCGGTCTTGGGCATCTTTGTGTCCACGACGTAACAGCTCATGCGAAGTGGGGTAGCAGCAGAAGAGCACTTCAAAAGTGGCGAGTCAAACAACGAAAATTTGTTAAAATGTTCCTGCGGGGGGAGGGGGGGGGGCTTGAAATGACCACGCGTTCGTTTACTTCTGTGTGTGCTTGCATGTGTGTGTGTGCGTGCGCGCGTGTGTGTGTGAGGGTGTGTGTGTGTACGGACGCGACTGCGTCAACTGACATCAATTCATTATTCGATATCCGATGTATGGAGAAGTGTTCACAGGGGGAGGGGCGTGTAATGCTATCAATAATGCCGCACTTACGAGCATTCACCCATTTCACAACCTTCCAATTCTCTTTTGGGTGGCCTGGTACTCGAAGCCCATCATAAACGGGTTGTATGGTACTTTGGTAGACGGGCACAAAAAAGTATGCTGGTATACATACGTGTTACTGTAAGTGGTTGCCTGCATGTACTGATGTTATCTAGACAATGCTTTCGTCCTGCCCCTAAAGGTAGCGCGTTTCACGTCACTGCTGCGCCGCAAAACAAAAATAGACCAACCGGAGAAAAGTTTAATATTTTTTGTTACAGCTCTGGCAAATTGAACGGATTGAAGTTGGAAATGGTGGACACACTTTTTTTCAACCCCTCTGCGTATTCGCATTGATCAAGAATGTGCGCACAGGTTTGACCTGTGGAGTCTCGATTGCGATGAAAATGGACTTGACAGCAAAAAGACTGACTTTTTTTTTCTGTTTTGCTACACCTCAGAGAGAGTCCATCTGGGTGGCGCAACCTTTGAGTGTCGATCCGATTGAGTACGTTATGTATGGTCCAATAAACTGACTGGAGCTGATTACAGAGCACCTTGTACGTTACGGTATTACCATATTTCTTTTAACATGAGCAACCCCTACATCCCGCACCTCCGCCTCGAATATCACCAACTCCTATTTATTGCACAGATTTTCTACCCACTCCCTGGAAAATAGAATTGTGTACGGAATTGTGGCCACCAACCCGGCACAAGAAAGCCCTGGGCTTGAGTGGGCTCTGGTTGACTATGGTCGACTATCACAGTCTTAGTATATGATATTATAATAATGCAGGATTCAGAGGAGAAAAGAGCACTGGTGGCTCCTGCCCCCTGCCGTACTATCAGTAATGTCTCCAACATAAGCAGCGGGCCAGAAATCCTATCAAAAATCAGCAAAAATGGGGTTGCTTATTCCACTACCCGTCCCTTGTGCCATAGCTATTTTGCCCCGACACCTAAGCCTAAGATTAAAAGGGGTTATTTTTATGGGGGGGTTCTCACCTCAGTGCACGTCATACTCATAAGGGGAGCTCGGATTTGAAAGTGCTTTGGTTGCAGACTGCTTATACGACCGCACTGAATACAGTCTGCTTAAACGTACTTCAGGAAAGGTCTTGCAGTGACTTAAGCAATCTGTGTTAAAGTCACATTTAAATCTGGGCCCAACAGTGTTTAGGTCGAAAACTGCGACCATGCGAGCTGAGGTCCAATTGTCTACGACAAGGATGTACAAGTACAAAGACTCTAAACACTTTACACTTAAGATGCTCTCCACACCATGGTGGTATAAACTATACACTTTTCCTGTCAGTACGGAAACACAAGTTAATTTTTGACAAAAAGGGACGTCAACAAGCCTTTGTTCAAGCTACGACAGGATCAGAAGTGGCTGGATTTGTCGAGCACTGTCTGTGTGTTCGACAAAGTCATGAAAGTTCATGAAATGCATTATTTTCGCTGTTCGTTTTTCACACAAATCCTTCCCGCTTCTTCCTCAAGTCGTTGTCCAACTCTACCAGGAACTTTATGAATCCGTCGTTTGGCCTCACGTCCCGGTGCGTCCTGAACTGAGTCAGGGCGGCGTCCGCCGTCATCCCCTCCTCTGTCATCATGTAGGCGAGCGCGCAGGTGCTGGAGCGAGACACACCCATCTGGCAGTTCACCAGACACTTTCCACCGTTTGCCAAGGCCGACCTGATGAATGTCACAGCCTCGTCGATGAACGGACGGACGTCGAACCACGTAGAGTCCCACATGAGGAACCCCAGGTATGAGATGCCTGTGCCCTCGTAGTAGTCTTGACTGAGGTCGACCAAGTTCTCCTCTTCTCCTTCGGCTGTGTTCAACACGTGGGTGATGTTTAAATGCCGCAGGAATTTAATGTTCCTGGCAGAGGCTTCGTCGCCTATGAATAAGTTGGGGTGGACTTCGTCGCAATCGACCTGCCAGAGAATGGCGTACTGCGACGAGAAGAGCTTGGACTTGGACTTCTTCGACCAGGGCTTCACTCGCCAGCAGATAAGTCTCAGTTGCTTTTCTGTAGTTGGAAGGAAATCTGCCATGTCCCTGAGCGGTCTGACACGTTCTTGTTTTTCCTCTACTGTCACCTCTTCGTGCTCACGCGCATTTCCTTCGGTTTTCTCGTCGACGCGTTCATCCTCATTGCCCTTTCCCACGTCCTTCTTTTCGGAGATTGAATACGAAGACGCCCATTCAGTCTTACTCAAGGCCATCAGTCCAATCTCGAAGATGCCGGTTATGTTGCTGTTGTTCCTGGGCTGTTCTGATGAAGAAACACTCTTCACGACCTTAGAAGACTCCTTGACAGTTGAAGAAAGGTCGGTCGAATCGCGCTTCGTGTCCTTCCTGTCAGAGAGATCCTCCGTCTTGGACGCCGTCTTCTCTGACATTGGTTCTTCCTCAGAGTCATAATATTCCCACTCCCATTCTCCCGAAGTCTCTGACCCGCAAGACGCCTTCTCAGTCGGGTCTTCAGCCGCCGACCCTTGTGAGCAGATCATAGATCTGTGCACCAAATCGACGTTTTTCACGTCATTCACCTCCTCTAGATGGAAAATCTTTTCTGGTTTATCTCGAGGAAGGTTGTCCACGTCCTCTCCCATGTGACACAGCTGAAAGGGCAACGTGTCCGGATCTGGCTCAGCGTCCCAGAACTCATAGTGCCAAGGCTTGGGCAGAAAAGGCAAGTCGGCCAACGTATAAAGCTTGAGTCTCCTTGGGAGATTGAACAGTCTCTCCTTTCTTAGATCATTGTCTAGCTCCACGATCTGTGCAAGGAAGTGGTCGTTGGGCCTGACATCTCTTCTCTTCCTGAACTCTGCCATGACATCTGCGGCGTCCCATTTCTCGGTCAGCATCATGTAGGCCATGGCCGACGAGCACGACCTGGACACCCCCATCTGACAGTGGACAAGGCACTTGCCTCCACCGGCTATGGCTGTCGATATGAACTCATCAGCACAGCCAAAGAAGGGTAGAATGCGGACCTTTGTACTGTCCCATATCTGCAGGCCCTGATAGGTGATGCCGGTTCCTGCGTAGTACTCGGAGGAGAGGTCGACGAAGCTGCAGTCAGTCCACTTTCCCTCGGCGGCGTTTAAGACGTGTGTGATGCCCAGCTTGTTCAGGAAGCGTATGTTTCTGGCAGAAGCCTCGTCGCCGATGAAGAGATTGGGATAGACTTCATCACAGTCCACTCCCCAGCCACTGGCCAAGACAGAACTGAAGAGGTGTCGAGCTCTTGGCTGATCCCAGGGTTTAATTCTCCAACAGAGCAGTCTCAGCTGCTTCACCGTAGTCGGCACGAACTCGATTGGTGTGTGTGGTCTCGGACTGCGACTGAACTCTACACAATCCTTGGTAGATGAGGTTGCGGTCTCATCCAAGTCAATTCCGTCCAGATTGATGCTGAGTTTCTGTGAAATTGCCTTCCACTGCTTGGCCGAGGCCACAGTGACGAGTGAGAGGGGATCTCCGCCGTCCACGCCCGGTTGGATGAGGTTCGAGGCCACGTTGACCGACGTGGTGGACAAATTGCTAAGATTGCTCAAGTTGCTGCTGGCCAGGGAGGAATGAACGCTGCTACTGACTGAAGACGGGGTGTCGCAGGAATCTCGGGGTTGTTGCAGATCCGGCTGCCAGCGCCAACGCTCCTCTGGCTTCTCTATGATGGCCTTGACTTTCTCCAGTTCTTCTGCTGTCAATCGAGGCTCAGACGAGTTGCTGGGGTCAACTTTCTGTGCATTTTCTCTGTTCTGGTTCTCTTCTTCATTGTTGGCCTGTCTAAAGCTGCCGTGTCTGGAGACGCTACGGGAAATCCCATTTCCGGATATATTGCTTCTTCTGGACGACCGTCTGGACAGAACTCTGGATGAGACCAAGGATGACTGAGGAGAAGACATGTGTCTGGCAAGGGAGGCTGGTATTGCCTCCCCTAGTTTGACAAGGGGCAATCCAATTTCTTCTTCGGTCACCGGCTTAGTCCAGAATTCGTAGTTCCAAGGCCTGGGCAGCATTGGCAGGTCACGTAGGGTGGAGAGCTTGAACGTGAGCTCACATCCATGTTCTCTCGTCATTCTGAGGCTGTTGTCCAGCTGAACAAGCTGCTCCAGAAATCCGTCATTGGGTCTAACGTCTCGGTGGTATCGCATTTGAGTGAGGGCTTCGACAGCAGTCATGTTCCCCTTGATGAGGAGATAGGCCATGGCGCAAGAGGCAGAGCGAGACACACCCATCTGACAATTGACCAGGCACTTGCCGTTGTTGTCCAAGGCAGAAGCTATGAAGTCACTTGCACAGCCAAGGTAGGGAACCAGGTTGCACGTGGGAGTGTCCCAGAGAGGGAATCCCATGTAGTGGATGCTGCTGCCTTCGTAGTGGTCCCCGCTCAAGTCCACCAGTCCCTCATCCTTCCCCTCGGCGGTATTCAAGACGTGGGTGATTCCGAGCTTCTGCAAGAATCCCACATTGGTCGCTGAAGCCTTGTCTCCCACGTACAAGCCTGGATAGACTTCGTCACAGTCCACACCCCATCCTGCTCCGAACTGCGAAGAAAACATTCTACTGTTGGTCTTGGGCTGCTTCCAAGGTTTGACTCTCCAGCAGATGAGCCTGAGCTTTTGCACGGTCGTGGGCTTGAACCCTTCCACCGAGGAGTTTTCGTTAGCATTGCTTTCCCCGAGGCTATTGACGGTGAAGTTGAAGCTCTTGTCTTCTTCTGGCTCTTCAAACTTCCAGGAGATTCTGTTGGACATGGCCTTCCATTGAGCAGCACTCTTGACCTCAATGAACCCCAAGGGATCTTTCTCGTCTTCTTCGTGGTCCCCTTGCTTGCCGTTCCCGAGCTTGGCAGACTGAGACTCGTAGTTGCCCTTCTTCGTGGGGTTCCAATCGTCTGAAGACTTGTCACTAGGGTACCTCCTCCTCCGGAGGGAAGGCTTCTTGGACAGGGCCACGCTAGTGTTGTTCCTCTCTTCGGCGACCATTTCGGCAGGAGTCTTAAAGACGTCTTGCTGCTTCTGTTGCTGCTTTTGCACCTCTTCCACGTTGCTACCGCTCTCTTCCACTGGTGCAGGCCTTCTCCTTCGCATCGGTCGAGACGACGAGGAAGACAAAGACGTCGTCGTCGTCGACGTAGTCGTTGCCTGAACCTTGTGAATGTCTGAAGTAAACGTTCGTTCTTCGGAAGGCAATTGGTGAGGACTTCTCCTCCTCCTACTGCTACTATCACTACTTCGAGTTCTCTGAGAGCCGTCGCTGTGGTCGTCATCATTCTTACCACGATTATGATTATTTCGACTTGCTCTTCTGCGGCTGCTGCAATCACGTAAAAAGTCCTCCGCATTCAACTGCGGCCTCCGTGACTGCGGCCGCTGAAATCGGTTCCGGAAGAAGTTCATGTTTTCCTCGATTTCTCCAGCCTGCGCTTGTTGTTCTTCTTGGTCATTCACAGGAGCAACTCGTTCCTCCTCGTTCGATCCGTTGCCAATCGCTGTGACGTCGTCGACGATGCCCCTATAACTATTGGCCGCCCATGATGAGGCGCTCCCGCTTCCGCCGTCACCGCTGCCACCGTCCTCATTATTTCCTGCAAGGCAAACATTTCTGTCGTCTGCAGCCTCCGCAGCCTCCGCTGTCAACGCGGGTGACCTCAGGACTCGCTGCTCGCTGCCTGGAAGGAATTCAAGCTTCGTTTTTTCCCCATACTTTGCTGGCAAACTGGACGATGACGGCGGCGGCCGCGGTGGATAATTAAAGGCGCTGCTGGATACATTGCGCTCGCTGAGGAGAAAAGCCGAAAGAGCGCGGCTGCTTTCACGTTTCAATCCCTCCGTCTCCTCCTCCTTCTCATCTGCTGTTGTTGTTGCTGTTGCTGTTGGGTCAGTCTTCTCTTGCTGTTGTTGTTCGCCAACCCCGACGATTTCTTCTTCTTCAAAGCAGTCAGATGCTGCCGATGCTGCCGACAGGCGGCTGGAGTTTTCTCGCTCTTCCTCATCCGAAATTTTGTTTTTCTCGTCGGCCACTTTTTGTGATGTATCCTCCTCATCCTTCTCAGCACTGACGTCCATCTTTGCGCTCTTTTTCTTCGACACCACGCGTTCCAGCATCTGGATGGCGGACAGGTAGACGTCGTTGGTAAAGCTGCCCCAAGAGGTCACGTCTGCCGGCTCACTTTTTTTCTTCTCCTCTTGGGACGTTGACGTCATATTTGTACAAATGTATACAGCAGATGCCTCTACAAGTCATGAATCATGATAGGACGGGGTGTGGGTGGGTGAGGGAGGAGGACGCACTGATGTCACCTTCGTGCCCACAGTTTAGCACATGACAGGAAGGGGGGAAGAAGAAGAAGCAGCTTTCTGTCCTCTTCCTTGTCCATCGCCGTCGACAAATGCGCGAAAAAGAGCGCAAATAATCTCTTCGTGATAAGTTTTGCAAAAAAAAAGCCCGAAAGTCGAGGCACAGCGAGCAAGTAGTGTACTGAGAAGTCGTGGCAACAACTATAGCAGCAACAGCAGCAGCATGCATTTGGGTAGGATTTTCTTTCTTTCTTTCCTCGCTCTCACTCGTTTCAGGACATTTGTTTAGAGAAGCAAGTGCTGGCGACTTGGCAGACGTCAATTTCCAGGAGCTGTTTGAGCGAGAGAAAAAGAACAGAAATGGAGGGAGTAAATGAGAAAGCAATGAGGCAGGATCGGGCAGGAAGAAGGAAAGACCTCCAAGGTTTCGCTGTATTTTTTTCTGCCAAGAGCAAGAAGTTAACTTTCATGTTCCAACGGGACAGCCCATGATGGAGAGGCAGCGTCGAGTGATGGGATGATCAGTCAACATCAGCATTTTTGAAAGTTGTTAAGACTTTTTTGCCTATTCCACGCGCGAGAGAGTTGAAAATGACAAATGTGAGACCTCTACTTTTATGTGACGGGCGGGATTTTGCTACAGTGGCATCTCCGACTTGATGACAACGGCCCTGGAGCTCGTTGTGACGTCGTTTTCGCAGGCGCCACTGTACAGTGCAGTCTTCAAAATATCCTCGTAGGAATCTTTCGCATCTGACGCGCGTGTGCGGTGCGACTACGAAAGAAGTTGAGCGTGTTTTAGTTTTCTCGTGTGGAGAGAGGAAACAAATGTCCAGAGGTTGCGTGAAGGAGGTACAGCGTTGTTCCGTCTCCTGCCAATCGCTTCCGTCCACTTCCGGGTGCTTGATTTCGACCCAACATTATTATCCCTAGGTCACATGCTGGGGTGTCATTCCAGCTAAAAAAACAAAAATAGATCTTCCCTGGCTCAGCCATGAGCCAGTTGTGCTTTCAAATATCGTTCAGATATTGTTGAATCCTGAGCAGCTTTTATTTTACTTCCGATGTGAATCAATGTAGATTTTACTCGCAAATGTCTTTGAAATTTTTATACTTCAGCGGACGACGGATGTGACGATCACTGGATGAAGCGATCAAAATTTAACGCGGCCATCACAATTTTGCTAGATTTAGCTATGTATAGTGTTTATAGTACGTGCAGGGTGCGCCAGAGAATGCGCTTAAACGAAGGTCGTCGGTGACTCTGGAAAGTGTCCGTACTTCATAACAAAGCTTAGCGCAGTGTTCGATTCTCCGTTGTTCGATTAAGCGCACCCCACTCGACTGTACGACAATACTGGATTAACCGATCACTTTTATAGAGCTGACGGATGCAACGATCAAATGAGTCCAGATTTATTAGCTTTGTTATGAAGAAAACAGCTGCAAAAGTCAAGTAGCAAGCAACTGATCGCACACGGTTCGGCCATGAAGAATAGTTTTCAAACTTTATTTAATGTTAATGTAATATACAAAGTATCAACAGCAGTTTGTGTTACGACTGTCAGCTCTCAAATGCGACAAATAGGAAAGTTTGTTTAAAAAACCACTTGCACTTCCTCCCAGAAGCTCGATGAAGGAATGATTCTTCTGGTCACGCTACCTGTGGTAGACCACATTAGGCTACACTTTCAGGTCAGGGAACTTCTAGTTGCGAGTCGACGTCCTTAGGCACGTTCAAAAAATAATTCGCAACCAGCATCTATTAAATTTCTCGAAAGGTTCCGAGACCGGGAAGTTTGGTTCCGTCTTACGATTTAACTACGTTGAACCGTGTAGGGCGCGCAAAACTTAGGTTTCTATCGACGCACGCTGCTTTGACCAACTGTGGCATGAGCAAAAGAAGTCGCTCTGCATCAAGAACAACATGGGCAGCAAGTGGAGGCTTTTTTGGCAGACACAGGTGGACAGAGTGCTCTCCTTCTGCTGCCGCTGCTGCTGAGTGTCTGTTGCTCGTCGTTTGTCCCCGATCATGCTCTTGTGCATGAACGTGATGTTTTGGGGCTGTATCATGTCCAAGGACAGGTTGGAGGGCGCCGTCTTTGGCATGTGGCACTGGAGAGTGGGGGGCCACATCCACCGAAAGTTTCAGCCACTTTCATCATGG
>JAAUXU010058094.1_pt1 | contig 25264 bp, 18 predicted proteins | sample 7278151 | NCBI WGS metagenome assembly JAAUXU01 (sample SAMN14350113, study PRJNA611818) | marine sediment metagenome | isolation source: surface marine sediment (1.8m) | place: French Polynesia: Moorea | collected 2018-08 | reverse complement strand
CGTTACGCCGAACTGGAGCCATGACTTTATTCTCGTTCACACAATGTAATGAAGATGTGTTCTCCTTGAACTCCGAAGAGAGACTGCCTCTCTCGTCCTTCTCCCTTGGGCCGGCCAGCTCTGCTGCTGCCTTACCCGGTCAGCTGCTTCTCTGTCCTAGGGGAGAGGGAGTGCGCTCCTACAGTAGCACCCTCTGGTGGCCACAGCCCTAACTTATACAGACTATACCTATAAGGTACTACAGAGTACAAGCTACGCACATGCCTAGTGGCGGGTATTGTCCTAGCAATACATTGGTACCCTATACTGTGCTGTGGCGTCCATGTGTCTGTAGTCACAATCTATGTTATGGTGAAGGCCGCATGCTTCAAAGGACTTTTGCATTTCTTTCATTTTGTCATCTCCTGGGTCACTGGCCATTTTTGCACTTAAATGCAACTAATGCTGGCAATAGTTGCAATGCTTGCCACCAGGGGGTGGTGCGATGGGGAGGGTAGGTGGAAATGAACTCTTCTGCCGGTTGTCTTCCTTGTCCCCCTTTGTCAGATAATAGACTCGTCTGCCGGTCACTTTGCTTGTTGGCCACCAGATGGTGCTGCTTGCTGAGTGTGCTCCCCAGGGAGTCAATATGAAGGGGTGAACACAAATGTTATCTCAGGTGCTGAGTTGGGAAAAACCGTTTTTCCCTCTGTTTTCCTTGTTGGAAATGCTTTGACCAAATACTGATAAAAAAAAATTGAGAGAGTGAGGCACAAATTTGAGCACTATCATGAGTCGATCGAGATGTTGCCGATTGAGAGTGAGGCACAATTTTGAGCAGTATCGTGAGCCAATCAAGACATTGCCGATCGGGAGTGAGGCACCATTTTGAGCAGTACATAAGCACTTTCTTCTCTCTGCCTCTTGCACTGGGTTCGTTGTTCACGATGCCATGTTATGTCTCTGAGTCAGGAAACACGTGTGTTCTCTAGGAATGTTTATTCAAGACTGAAGGGGTAGAGAGCATATGGAGAGTAAGTAGTAGCTATTGAGATACGTACGTTATGTAGGGATAGAACAGTAACGAATCTACAGTTGTTCTCAGACATTCCCAACTATCTTGAGGTAGATTTTTTGTGTGGAGCGCATGCACGTAGAACACAATATTGAGCACAGAGGCTCAAAGTCAAGACTGCCCCTTTTGGTGCAAGTGCTCAAAATGAGACCAACTGGACAGGAAAATTGACTTTTCCCCCTGAGGAAATGTTGATGAAATTGAGTGGTATGTTCATTGGACAATCCTAGTCCCTGGGGCCCATCATTTTCCCTGCGATTCACTCCCTGGGTCATCCCTTGCCATGCGCTACCTGTATAACCAATCATCTGGGCCAAAAGATTGCTCGGTTCTATGAGGGGACAAAAAAAGGTGTGACAAGGTATGAGAGGGTGACACTTTGACATGTAAGGCAGCCATTCTTTATTTCACGAGACAATGTGTACACGCCATATGTGAGTTCTGGCTTAGGTCTTGAAGGACCTAACCAGCCCCTAACCTGGTGCACCCTACCTGGGGCTGTTGCACACTCGATTACATAAAACTTCCTTCAGCACAATGGGCAAGCAGCATGAATATAATGCATTTGTTTTGCACATGCATTCTGGCTGTTCTTCAGAATGCTGGCCTGTTACACGAGAGGGTTACATTGGGTTTCTATTCAAAGGAGCCTTTGGAAGTCCTGAACAAGGATGTGAGGCACTTCCATGAGACCCTGGCATGCAAGAGAAGTGTTGAGCAGAACCTACAGGATGTCTTCAAGTGGCTTTATCTACGATCTGATCCAAAAGTCAGGTCAAAGGTGATCATCATAAAGTGCTCCTTCTCCCAAGAGGAGGGCCCTTCAAAGAGAAGTGTTACCCCAAGAAGTTCCAGGGATTGCTGAGGCATGATGATGCCCTGGTGGAGAGTTTCTTCATCTAGAATTTGCCAGTTGCAGAAAATATTCATAGGACATAACATAACATTTTGCTTTGCTGGCCTATGATTAAAGAGATGGGTGGGAAGCAGCAAAATTATTATATACTGGGAAATCTGGGGAGAAATCTGGAAACTCTTGTGAAACTTTTAAAACTTTAATGCCCATCATCTGTCCAAAACTGATAAGAGAAGTAGGAACATCGATGGCACTAATTTGACCTGGTTGTACTACAATGGTAAAACCATTGTGTACTGCCGATTAGTATCCATTAGGACAATGGGTAGTTTAGTTTCTTCGATAATGCAGTTGAGGATACTGCTGCATGGTCAGCCCTGATGGATTCCATAATTTTCTTGAGTTACAGGAATTTCAGGAGGTTGATATCGGGGGTATACATGGGTTTTATGTATCGGTTATCCTGGTCCCGATATGTACTTTGACTCTGGTCCCGGTATGTACTTTGACTCCTAAGGCACCTAAGCATTTATCTTATTTCCCAAGCACCGTGCGTCTCAATGTGATCAACAGTGTGATAGCAGTTGTTAATGACTGTTGGTAATTCGTCATGGAACTCATGAGGAGTAGTGTCAGCGCTCAGGATTTCTTGAGGGACACTTAGTTCTTCACTGTAGAAACGTCAAGGTACACCATTACGTGGTCGCTACGTATTATGGTAGCATACGAAGTGGCTGGGAAGGGTCACCTTATCCCATGCTCCAATCGAGTCCCGCCTCTCGAGACACGACCAGATCATCACCCTGAGCAGTGAACAGTCCTCGAGACTTGACCACACACATCGCTCCTCCAGGCGGTGGAGACTGGTGCAGATTGTTCTCTAGATTGTCGTCCACATCATCGATATTGATGACTTTCCCCAAAGGTTTTCCCAAAGGATATTATTTAGTAATGTCGAAACGTATGACGAAAAGGAACACTTTTCCTTATAGAAACTATTCAATACGGCCACCCCGAGCAGCGATCACGGTTGCCAAGCGAGATCGGAAGCTGGCGCAGACCTTGTGCATGCAGTCGGAACCTAATATGCGCCAGGCGACACTGACTCTCCGGGGCAAACGAGGAATGATTGGCGTAGGTCTTGTCCCAGATGCTATAATATAATGGATAACGATCCAGTGACGAAGGTAGCCACTCATCTTCGACAACATCCTGCCCAGATGTGCCAAAAACTCTAGTATTTCACGAGCAGTGTACGCCAGTGCACCGTTTTGTTAGAATATAAAGGACCCTGGCGCAGAGTTTGCTTCGGTGCAAGACTTGCGCTTTATAAAGGTGGAGAAGGTCCTTGCAGTCTTTTGGTTGATTTTGCCTCTCTTTTCAACCCAAATTGGTGGTGAGACGTTGCCATCTGATGCGATTGCACCAAAAGGCATTGCGCCAGGCCGACCCAGGCGTTCCAGCACGTGGTGGACGGGATCTGAGGTCCCCTTTCCGCCATACAATCTGGTCGTTTCCCTGATTCCTCCTGCATTCCGCGAGGGTGAAGTACTTTTCGTCGGTGAAAATGACCACTTATCCGGGATTCCCATGCTTCAGTCGATATAGGTGTCCTCACAATTTTTCAAACCTTTTTGCCTCACTTTGAGCTATGGTTACATGCCTACGAGGCCTTTGGAAGCTGTTAAGGTCAAAATCGTCTCCAATATCGATCTCATCGTTGTCCTTGCCATGTTAAACTTTTTTGTGAATCCACTGATCGTCTGCCGGGGCGGACCTTGGTGCAACAGACGCACTTGATCTGGCGTACGTCTGGACCTTGGCGCAGTCCTCAATTCAATTGGCGCTATCCCCCCGCCTTACTCTCAAAATTGTGGAAGAACAACAGCCAGTCTTGGCTTGGATGCCTAATATGGAGGATCTGGGCTCGCCTCGTAGCTTCCGCCATTGCGTCGAAGGGCTATTTTTGGGTAAGAACGAGATCAATTGAAGTAAATTGTAACAGATGCGACTATGACTCCTTGTTTTCATTTTTTGGTCGCCAAAAAGTCCCATTCGAACAAATGATGTCATCCCAATTAGGATTTTTAGCTAGTAATTGATTTTGACGACCGCACCTACCGTATCCTAATCCTAGTAATAATTCAGCGTCTGTCAACACAAGTTTCCACAGCTCTGCGTCATTGATGCTGTATTTTAATGATGCGTTCAGCTGTGCCTGGTTTGTGTGTAGATGTGCACCAAATTTCAATGTGTTTCTGAACGAATGTTTGGGAGGTAAAACTTCCCCCTAAAACATGTTCAGATCCTGTAGAGAAGCAGCAGACACAAGACCACGCAATTTATAATTTAATTCAAGTTCGTGATACGTCAGTATTTCTGTAGACGAAATATTCATCGGAGCTGTGAGGGGCTGGAGTAATCTAGTTGGACTTTTGTTTACTTGCACCTTTGCTTCCTCACACCCTCTATTTCCCTGGTTTTATTGTATTTCCCAGATCGAACTATGATATGGTCCCAAAGTACAGACCTCCTTGTCAGTAATTTCCACAGGATGACGCTGAGTCCATACGCTGTAAAGTACATTTTTAGAGCCTCACCACACACACCAGAGTATGTGAGGTGGGCCTGCCATTTCTTTCAGCCTCATATTGAAAGGAGCATTAAGGGGCATGGTAGCTACGTGGAGGACCGCCGTTACAACCCTTGAGGCCACAAACATGTCCACGGAAGATGCGAGGACCTGTACCATCATACAGTTTTCACAGAAGCAGCATTCACTGTTCAATATGCTGGGTCTGTCTCTTGCTGTCGGCTTCTGCCTCCTGCCCATGACAAGGGTTCCTGTGCACCAAGAGATGCCACTCCCCCCTGCTGAGTTGTGCAACAGGTTGCACAGGATCGTGTCTCACCTTGTCCCTGATGCTGCGCTGCACATGGACTCTGACTGCAATTTGAGGCCTGCCCTGCTTTGGTATCAGAACAAGGTCCTGTCCGTCCTCCCACTTCTTCATAAGGCCTCAAATCTGCCTCATATTGATGTCAAAAAGATGTGTGCAAGGTGACCAAGTGGAGACGCCACACTGGAAGGCACTCTCCATTGCAGCATTCTTTCACGTCAGGAGGTCTGTCTTGGAGGGAGTGGTGGCCATGATGTCATATCATGAACAGAGCAAGCAACTAAGTGTTGTACTTTTCAACAGAGTGCTTCTCAATCGACAAGCACCCAAATAAGTTTTTTGTCTGATTGAGTTGTCTTCACATGTCTTCTTTTTTTTCACCACTTGTCACAGAAAAGTGGGTCCCACCTACGATGTACGGAGGTTCATGTGGAGCCCCCCCCCCATTGAGAATAAGGTGGGCCGGGGGGAGGGGGAGAAGTGCACCATAAAAATTTCTGCACTTTTCACTAAAATAAAGTGACCCAAAACTACCTGTGCTGACATGGGGCAATGTGTAGATCACCACAGTTTGAGTGCTCTAGTGGCACCATGGGCACTCAAAACTGTGAACTCATGTACTGTAAGTTTTGTGTTTCTTTGTGAAGAACTCATTGCATGTGAAAATTCCACTCAAAAATGTACATTACAGTCTATGCACTCAATTTCTTCTTGTGGAAATTACTGACAAGGAGGTCTGTACTTCCCTTCTGCGCTAAAAAAGTCCGTGTGATGTGTTAAAAAAATCATGGTAATATATATGTAATATATGCATGTACTCATCATGCTGTCCTGGAATAAGCCACCAACACGGGGTTAAATTCATAGAGTATTGCGTGTAAAATGTTTTTGGGGTTAAATGTCACGGTGATTTCAGTCATTGAGACACTGATAGAGAAGATACGGTCCACAAGTTCGACTGATTGAGTGGTCATATTCGTGCTATAATACTCAAAGTGCTATTATTGTTTGTGGTGAAATATGCAGAAATTTTCAGGGGTGCTGCCAGGCCTCCGGTTCCACCAGTTCCAGGCAGGGCACCTCACCCAGACACCATAAGGGTGCACTGCGTACGCTAAATCTTTCAGCAGAGCTCCCTCTTCTCCTGCAATGTCAGCGCTCGACGGGGAGTGTACTCCCTGTGTAGGCACCTGCTTCATGAGGTAGTCAGAGAGGAGTCAGGGAGTAATCTGTCGATCAGGGCTTTTGCACCGGGGGGGGGCTGCCAGGAACGGGCGGAGCATGGGGTCTGCCGGTAGCAGCATCTCACCAAATTTCACCAAAAAGCCCACCCTACAACGGTCAAAACAACCCGAACTGACGCAACGCCCCCTTGACTGAGTCACTTTGAGCATGACTATAGCTCGAAATGTGCAGTCTCAGTCCTGTCCTTCTGCATCGGATGTTACGCATCAGCATCCACGACCAATATCAGTCGCTCATTGAACACCACAAAGTTTCACTGTCGTGTTTTCTCTATTTCTCCCCGGGTAACTTATTACGCCAAACACTGTATGATACAAAGCTTTCCAAGTATTCTAATCCTGAGAAACATTTTGACATCTTTGCATGCTGTCCTGATAACGTGTAGTGTAGTGCGTGGTGGTAGTGCGGTGTGTAATACACAAAAATTGTGCATCTCAGTGAGATTTCCATGGCACTCTTCCTTGGTCCCCGTTGATACTCTTGGCGCTGCTCCCGCCTGACTCGGAGGACGACTCCCGCCTGAAAATTAGCTGCCCATCTGGAGTCCGTATCAAGCGGCGCAGACACTTCTCCCAGTTCTTGGCCAGCTTTCTCACCCCTGCTGCCGTAAGCCCAGAGAATGAGTTGACATGTTCGCCCAAGTTGTCATTGTCCACGAATTGCACATTGTTACTGGTGGAGCAGGTGGCGCGGAGGGCATTGCAGAAGACCATCCGCAAATGTTCTTGCCCAACGTGCGGTACAGGTAGCGACACCACGAATTGTGTCTGGCGGTGCTGTCCAGCGGCTCTCAGCAGCTGGCGGCTAAGCACGCTCGCCACGCTGCTGGCGATGCTGGTGATCACGCTACTTTTGGATCCATCGCTGTTGCCCAAAGACTGAGCGGCGTCGGCGAGCTCGTGTCCACCCAGATGAACAATGACCGCGTCCACACCGGTGGCACGCACGCTGTCGCTCAGCCTGTTCGGGGTGGAAGTGACCTGGACTCGAGCAAAGGAAGAGCACTGAATACGGTCCAGCGCTCGCAGCAGTCGACCTTGATCCAGTGGCCAGCCGCGAGACAACAAGAAACATTCTGTTATGAGAGGAGGTTGCTGTTGATGCTCTTGCTCGTCTCCGACAGTCTGCGTGATCGATGCATGAGTCTCCACGGGCGTCTGAGAAAAGTACTTGTCCACATCTTCCTCTGCTGCAGTTGACTTTTGCTCAGCTTTTTCACCTTTCAGCTCGTCGTGGTCATCGCAGCTGTTGAAGTCTCCGACTTTGGTTGCAGTGTTTTTACTCGTATCCCACTGGCGGCGCTTACACTTGTGATGCTTCACGCTTGCCAAATCTTCCAGGGCTACCTCGACTGCGGCACGCCGGACTATGCCTCGAGCACGTCGGTCCTCATCATCCTGAATGTCATCCTCCATGTTCTTCATCCACACGATCCTCTCCTCGTCGAATGGGGACAGCCTTGACAGGCGCTCGGAGCTTCGAAACGCCACTGTCATCTTTGAGAACGGCGGAGAAAGGCGATTGCTGAGTTTTTCGTGGGAGAGCGAGCGGGAGCGGTAATACTTCTTCGGTCGCCTGATGATCGCTGGCCTCCTCTTGCCACCCGGCCAGCAACTGTCTCTATGTTTCCTCTTCGTTTGGGGGGACTTTTTTGGTCGCTCAAGGCTCTTGGCCTCCATCAATACAAAGTTCATCAAGATGTCCTCTGCTGGCTTCGGAGTGTCTTCCGTAAATTCATGGACGACAGGCGAGGGAATTCTTTTTATCGCGTTGATGGCTATGGATGAGACAGCTGTGGCGGTGCCACCACTCTCCAGCGCAGAACTGTTTTCGCCGTCCGGCGATTCTCGGACCTGCAAAAAGAAATTGAAGCAGGGCAAATGTTGTCATCGACAGTTTGGATCGGAGCTGAAGAGGACATGACAGTGCAGGAGTAGAAGTGAAATGGTGCTCCGAGTGCAGAGTAGCGGACATCCCGGTACAGGGGCCAATGTGAATGCGCGTAGTTGAACACACAAATAAACAACAGGTGTGAAGTTTTAGTGCTCCTAGCTTTCCATTAAAATTATGACTGCCTATAAGCCGAGGCCAATTATGACAGGAAAGCCTCCCTTGATTCCGCAATAGCTTGGGATAGTGAGTAAGTGCTGACAATTCTCCAAGTACGTAAAGCAGCAAGGAAATGGGCAGTTAAAACACTTCGTTGCAATAGCTTTCAAATAACTTTTCTGATTACGGCAGTGCATTAGTATGACTAAATGCTTCGCAGGTAGACACAGCAAACAGTATGATTCATTACCGTGCACATTTTTAAATCAGGGCAATTTCTTTAAAATATTGATATCGATATCCACCCTCGATGTTCCTGACAACTACTTCATATTGATGTCAATATTCCTCTTAAGGAAGTTTTTGGTGAGGTGGGAAAGACCACTAAACAGAGGCCTCAATGAAGAAACTATTGAAATATGTCTCTCCCTAGCTTCTGCACTGGATGGACTATATCAATACCAGACAATGGGAACTGTTCAAAAGAGAAACCACAAAAACTAGAAACTCCCAGAGTAACCTAGGACAGGTTGGCGGTTAGCTAAATAATTAACGGCGTGGTTAGGTTTGTGACTAGGTTAAGGCAGGAGTTAGATCAGGAATCGGAGTAGGATAGAAGTCAGGGTAGATTAGAAGTCAGGGTAAGTGAAAGATTGTGGCTGGATTGGGGTAGGGTAGGTTGGTTCCAGTTTCCAAGATGTCGATATCATCTCAATATACTGAAGTTACTCAGTTTTGATACGATATTTAAAAATTACTCGATGTTGACATCGATATCGATGTATTGCACGGGCCTACGTAGTATCATTGATGAGTGATGACCACTGCACATGTATTTGTGAGCAAATCTGAGGCATATGAGGCAATGGTAACAGGGCAGTATGCATCGAGATCGAGTATCATGAAGAGAAAGAGAAACAGAGAGAGTTACAGGCCAAAATGGAGAATATAAAGTAGGAATTGGAAAGTGTTTTCAATCAGCGGGTAGAGTGTCAGAAGGAGTACTCGTCCAGTACCTGGGAGGCATTTTGAGTCGGCGGTGGCGCATCTTGCAAATCTCTGGAGGTTGGTTCCTCACCAATGAGCATCTGAACTACCTCTTGCTGCTGTTGCTGCTGCTGCTGTGGTTGTTGAGGCTCCCCCAGTAGTTCGCAACTTGAGGATGAAGGCATCGGTCCTTTGTCTACTGATTGATCTTCTGCTTGGTGCACCAGATCTGCAATGCCAGTGCGCCGTTGCGGCTTCAGCTTGTTCTGCGCCAGCGGCGTGTAGTCGCGAGGTGGTCGCGCACTTGGAAAGGGACCGGGCTTCGGCAAAATATCGCTGCGTGTGTCGCTGTTACCCTGAGGCGGTGAGGTCAGTGCTGCTGCAACCGGCTTTCGGACGACCTTGGCCAGTTTGGACTTTTTCTCCGGCTTTATAAACGATCGAGCAGGGGTTGGTTCCTTTGTGCGTGCGTCTGCTTTCGTCTCGGCTTTAGGCTTCCTCGGACTAATAACCACGGTTTCGGATGAGGTCTTATCTACTTCCAATTCGTGTTTCGTTGTAACAGTGATTTTCATGTCCTCATTACAAATGACGGCCTTTTCTTTCTTCTTGGTGGAACCATCGTCAGTCCTACTCCTGCGGCGGACGTTGGACCTGCTGTCTGTCGCTTTGAATTGCTTATTTGCCCCACTTGTAACCTTAGTTTTCGTGACAGGTGGAGGCTGGTCTGGCAACTTTCCTGGTCCCTCTTTCTTGTCTTCTTCGCTCGAACCCTGAGAGGACTTTTGGTCCAACCCCTTCTGCTGCTCCTGCTCCTCCTTTTGTGTCGACTCCTCCTCGTCATTTTCTTTTCTACGGCTGATGACAGCCTTGCCTGGGGGAGTAAAGTCAATGTTAATGTCGAGTTCGGCCTTTCTCTTGGCAGCTGCTACGCTAATTAGCTCAGATGGTGCGGTTTGTAGCGGTGCTCTACTCTCTACGGTGACCTCGTCCTTGGCGGCCGTCCGATGAGACTTGAGCAGTTTATCCTCCAGCTCTTTATTGCGCTTGACGAGCTGACTCTCGCGCTCGCGAAAAACCTGCAGGTCCTGCCTCAGGATGACGTTGTCGGACCGAGCGATCTGGATCTCAGTCTGCAAAGAGTCCGGTAGCGCTCTCCCTCGTGCATACTCCTTGGAATTGCGACGAGGTGGCAGGGGGCTCGTTTTTCTGGACTTATCGCCTTCATCAACCACCGTTAGAGGGCTTTTGGTGAGCGCTCCTATTGCCTCAATCACTTCAATCTCCTCTTTGGCACTTCTCTTGGTCCTCGATTTTGCTGTTATTGGAGGAAACTGCTGCTGCTGTTGTTGTTGCTCTATCATATCCAGACTTTCCCTCCTCGACTGTGGCCTCGACAAAGTAGATGAAGAAAATGATGACCTTAATTCACCTTCTTCTTCTTCTTCAGACGTTTGCGGAATCCTCATTTGCATCATTTTCTCCATCTTCTCTATGCGCTTTGTCAAGTGCTGCTCACGTTGTCTGTAACAGTCGAGGTCCCTCCTTAACTGGTGATTATCTTCCTTGAGCTGCCCACTTGTCGTCGCTGCAGTCATCTCTGAGGAAAGACTCTCCATTCTAGATACCAGTGTCTCCAAGGCGGCATCATCATGCATTTTTTCCGAGACACTCACTAAGGTATCCTCTAACCGCTGGAACTTGTCCGACAAAACTTCCAGGTTCTTCTCAGTCACCGTCAAAGCGTTTTGTATTGGCAGGAGCTCCTCCGCAAGCACTCCGTGTAGTCTGGCTGTCACATCCACGTAAAGCTCGTCTCTTAAGGTCGAGTTGCTCTTCTCTGCCTGCCTTTCCAAGGTACCAGTGGCACCTTGCGCGACGTGGCCAGCCATTGTGGCAGCCGTAGACAGTTTATCGGTCTCCACCGTGGAGCCTACGCTCTCTCTTCCCGATGAAGCTGTGGACGAAGATGATGATGTGAGAAAGCCCTTGTCTATCTCTTCCTCATCCTCCACAGCCAGCCAGATCTCGTCGGACGCCGGAGTCTCGCCTTCCTCACCTAATTTTGATAAGTCCAGATAGTTGGTTTCTTGATGCAATCCCGTGCTCTCCGTTGCAGTCACGGAAGGGTACAAGGACCCTGCGTGCTCCAGTAGGACCCGTGCTACTACGTCATCTTGAGGCAGTAATCGTGATTCCAGTGACTGAAGTTTCTTCCCACTCAGCTTTGTCACACTTTTTCCTCTTCCGTCGTCCTCTCCTTCACTTTCTCCCTGCTTCGACAGGACAACCTCGGTTTGGCAGCTACTCTCAGTTAAGCTCCGTCGGAAAACTTCTCCCTCCGTTTGTGCGCTCTTGCTCTCTCCGATTATGGCCGCCGAAGCCGCCGTCGCCGTCGTTGCAACTTCTTTCTCAGCCACTCTCAAAAGAAGGCCTTCCTCAGGCACAAAGTTGTCCGGTTCCTGATGATGAGCGGGACAGGCGACGGTGAGGTTATCGTCGCCACCACCGCTGTCAAATAGCGGAGGCAACTGGAGTATGATAGGAGAAATTGCCTGTTCCTGGGAGCTCCCTCGCTGACTTGCCAAATTGTCCACCGTCGTCCTTGGTGTAGTCGCCACTCTTTCCTCGCCCTCTCGCGTGAGCAGAGGCCATGAGGGAGTCGACTGAAGGCTGACTGGACTGGCAGGCAGGTCCGAAGTAATGGAATGGATGGGCGTTGCCTGATTGGCCCCAATGGCTTCTGCAGTCAGTGGCGGCACTAGGTGGATCGGCACCGCGGAGGCAACCACGCCGTTATCATTTTTATCCTTGTGTGCCACCTTGATTTTGCTGCCGCTCTGGAGCAAGGAGAGCTCAACGACCGCGAAAGGCACGGGATGGCTGCTCCGCTCCTCAGCCGCCGACAAGAGAGTGAATGAAAACCTGAGGCTGTGGTCTAGTCTTCTTCTCTGTTCGTGGTCTTCGGGCGTGGTCGCCGCTGCTGCAAAAAGTTGCATGAGGTGCGAAGGAACAGTTGGAGGATTACATATACTTCAGCGGAGGGAAATTGAGATAGCGAAAGCATTAGCGTAAAAGGCTGCCTGTGCGCTACTACGAGTACAGAACGAATCGTATCACACAGGCAAGTTAAAAGCGTCCACAGCATTCAAGTACATGTACCTAATGCAAGCAGCTATGCAAAACCTAGTGATGGATCCCAGCTCAAATCAAGCCCAGCGTGCAAAAAGACTTGTGGACTACGCGAATTTTCGCCGTGCTAGCTAGATTGTACCAGATGAACGTTTCTTTCCACACACATGAAAAAATATCACGTATATGCATACAGTCCTGGCCGTAAGTAATTGCATTGGGCATGACAGCACCTCCTATGCTGCACTGAAACATGTTGACATGGAATTTTGATGTGGAACGTGTAGATTTGGTACTGGGACACAATGTTGAGTACACATGGCCAATGTCGAGGCTGCCCATTTTGGTGCTAGAATGCTCAAAGGAAGCCACCTGGAGAGGGAGCCATGCCAAACAGAAGAGAAATTTGGTTTTCTCAGGGGGTAAACATAGATGAAATTGGCTGAAACTTTCATGGAAGAATCCTTACCCCCAGGCTGACATTTTCCAGTGGGATTCATTCCCCAGGCCCTCTGGCACTATGAGTAAGCATGCAAAAACCCCTTGCCCAGGTTGAGAGGTTGCTAGGTTCTGTGAAGCAGCGAAAAGGGAGTGACAGGGTGACACTTTGATAGGTAGACAAAACTCATTGATAACAGTCAGGTCCAAATCTCGATGTGGACAGATCATCCCCAGCAGTAGCAAGACAGGACAGTGTGGACTCCTGAGCTTCTCTGACCTGATCAGACTCAGCAGTAGCCAGAGAAGGCAGTCCAGACTCTGGAGCTTTGGGGACCTGATCATCTCCAGCAGGAGCGAGAGAAGACAATCAAGATGGCCGTCATCAGGAGTAGCAAGAGAAGACAGACTGGACTGCTGAGCTTTGCTAACCTGATCAGACTCAGCAGTAGCAAGAGAAGGCAGTCCGAATCACCCTCAGCAGTAGCAAATGTGGCAGTCCTCATCAGTCCTAGATTTGGACCTGACTGTCATCAATGAGTTTTGTCTACCTGTCAAAGTGTCACCCTGTCACTCCCTTTTCGCTGCTTCACAGAACCTAGCAACCTCTCAACCCAGACAAGGGGTTTTTGCATGCTTACTCATAGCACCAGAGGGCCTGGGGAATGAATCCCACTGGAAAATGTCAGCCTGGGGGTAGGGATTCTTCCATGAAAGTTTCAGCCAATTTCATCTATGTTTACCCCCTGAAAAAAACAAATTTCTCTTATGTTTAGCATGGTTCCCTGTCCAGGTGGCTTCCTTTGAGCACTCTAGGAACAAAAATGGGCATCCTCAACATTGGCCATGTGTACTCAACTTTGTGTCCCAGTACCAAATCTACACATTCCACATCAAAATTCCACATCAACATGTTTCAGTACAGCATAGGAGGTGCCGTCATGCCCAATGCAATTACTTACAGCCAGAACTGTATGCTTGTACGCTAAGACAAACTAGCACTTTTTCTCGCCACATTAATTTGACTTGAGTAATAGGTACATTCATGGCATGTACAGCGTTGGTGTACATGATTATAAAATTGACGAAACTTTTGGAATTTTGCTGAGTGCATATCAGGTGTGTTTCCTTATGCAGATGCACAAGATGGAGAAAAAATGTGTTTACAACCCTCTCTAGCAATCAAGTTTTACTATGAAAGTTCAGTTCCAAATAAAGTGTTCAGTTTCAGAAGGCAAAGCTAAACAAACACACCTTTACAATTTCATTTAACTATAGTATCGCATCGGGAAAGTAACTACGCAAGTCTCACTTGAAATATTGACCTCACACTAGAAACGTAACCTCACACTTGAAACATAACCTCACAAACTTATGTAAATCTGTTTTCAAAGAATGCACTAAAAACTGATTAGCTCGTCGCTACGTTGGACTAGAATGTCCATGAAGGGAGTCTTGCAGCAAATGTATGAGATCAACCTCGCGGACGCACTCATATATTACATTTGGCGAAGTAGCATTTCACGAACACGACGTCTCTGCAGCCCTTGTTGTGGGTCAAGAGACAGAATGTTTGTAAAATGCTGCATGTACTGTGTTCTACTTAAGATTGACCATTTCGTATTCTATATCGGAGTGAAATGTTTTACTGTCAAGTAGACGGAAGAGCAGCACGAATTAATGCAAAAGTTTTGGGTTACATTCACCTTTTTTTGCCTTGCGAAGGAAATATTCTGTGACTATACGTCCAGGAATGGCGGTATTTTTGGAAGGAGCAGAATCTAGAGTAGACAACAAAGCAATTATTGATCTATCTGTGTGCCAACTCTGCCTTGTTTTGACCGCCCAGGCTGCTCTTCTCATCATATGCCAGTATTTCCTTCTGCCAATCCTACCTTTGTCCTGACTGCTGAAATGTTCATGTTGCTGATGAAACTCAATTGATCTGCAGACATTCCAAAATGAAGAAGATAGATATCTTCCAATATGTATTCATGAAAAAGAGCCCTACAAACCCTTGAGGTTCTAATAGGAGGTCATCAAGATTGGAAATCTATCATTATGGAAGCTGGTTGAAAGCAAACTTTTCTTTCTTACTACAGGACCGCGTGGTTCGGTCATGTAGTAACTTAAAACGTGAAAAAAACACTCATCAAAACAATGACTAGCAGCAAAACAGTAGCGATTGGCCTTGATGCCCAAAAAGTCAGGCCTGGCCTATGCTCGTGGCAACTTGAATAAAACTGTGCTTGAGTTTGAAAAAATGTTTGAGCTTGGATCTTCACACGTTCGTAAACTATCTGGTGAACGTGATTAGGCAAAGGGCAGCGTGTTCGCAACAATCTCTTGAAATTGATGGCCATATAGCGCAAAATTCTCCGAAGTCAATCCCACATGATCTATCACTACGAGAACAGCCTCGTGCAATACCAGATTTCATCTAATGCTAGAGATCATTTAGGTAACGTAACTAGTTTTAGCATAAATGTGCTTGCATAATAAGTACTGCAGAGAGGACCATAGATGGCAGGGAAAGTTTTTCTTCAGGGAAACAACTCTGCTTCTGCCTTGCATATGGCGGTCAGCAGGACCCAACTACGTCGTTACATTGTTCATGTAGTAAATTTGCCTTTTCCCTGCGTTTAGAACGTGCGCACTCAAGTCGACCTGAGCTTGCAAGAGGCAATTGGGAAAATGAATAGACCTGGACTTTTATCATGGCTCCCTGCTTGCTACGTAATAAATTATTTACGGTACATAAAAGTTTGAAGCTAGTCCTGTGTCTCGTTCAATGCCGCGGCGTCAGTAAACCTTGGTATTGCACGTGTCAGACTAAGTACGCCACGGCTCCGCCGTGTCCCTATCTTACTACGACGGCATATTGGGTGGGTGCAATAGATCGCGATAGTTGACGCGCTTGACGTTCTATACCTACGCTAGAATGTTGTATTCGCAGTCATGATTTCTATCCCTATTCTGCATTAGGAAAAACAATTTTTATCTTTCAAGCACAACGGTACCTTTACGGCGCAATTCATGTCACACAAGCTGAACTAGCATAGACCGACCGACCTCTCAGGTCCTTTTCCTTCTTGGTGACAGCAGTCCCTGGATGGTCCTTTAGATATTTCTCATTTTCGTTGGTCTTATGGTCTCCTTTAGTTGAAGAAACTTTTGAGTCCGGTTCTCGCCTGACGTTGACACGCAAACCTCGCGGTCCTGTAGAAAGAAAGAAAAGTTTGCTCCAAACCAGCCTTCATAATGTTGGACTTCCAATCTTGATGACCTTCTTTTAGAACCACGAGGGTTGGTACAGCTCTTTTTCATGAATACATATTGGAAGATATCTATCTTCTTCATTTTGGAATGCATGCAGATCAGTTGAGTTTCATCAGCAGTACGAACATTTCACCTGTCATGACAAAGGTAGATGGGGGGGGATACTGCAAGTTCGTCTCGGGCATGAGATGCCTGGCACACACACCAAGAAGAGAAAGGCAGAGGCAGAGGGAAACGGACACCTTGAGGCACTGACAAGACGGATGGCAGATGACTCAGACCACATCTACAAGCACAGGTGGTTCCCAGACCCCCTACCACTACCACCTAGAGAGTGCCTCAAACGACAAGCGCCATGGCAGTGTACATTGGAGCTGGAACAGGATGGCCTAAACCTCCAGACCAGAGAGATACTGTTCCAGTGATTTGGCCCCTGGCTGTGCAACCCACATCTGGTCAAAAATGTACTATTGCACTTGTCTCAAAAATTTAACTTTTTTTAGCATACTTTTTTTAAGATCCAACTCCTCGTCAGCCTTGTAGCGCCTTTTTGTGTGGACCAATGTCAGTCTGGTGGGGTGGGATCTTACTTTCCACGTCATGCGCAGCTTTCCACGTCATGCGCAGCTACTGATAAGTGTGCATTTTGAAAGAAATAATTTTCACCTTAAGGGGCCCACCTAATGCGCATGCTGTCGACCTTCATATGTAACTACTCGCACTGGTTCAACAGGTCCGTCAAAGGGAGGTGTTTCATCTTGGAGATCAAGGCGGAGGCTGCGATGTACCATGAGGACCCGGAGCAGTACTGATCCTACGTCAGGCCGAGATACACGTGCCAAAGATAAATCAAACTGAGGTAGAGCTTCAGTAAGGCATCGATTATTGTTAAGCCGAGGTAGGTGAGGCAAGGCCGTAAAGGCCGCAGGCTGTCCAGTCAAGGGACGCTCTCGATGATGCCAGGGACGCCACCAATGGTTCAGGTTGTCTGGTTGAGTGTGCTCCCAATGAGGCCATGGAGGCAGCCAATGGTTCAGGTTGACTAGTCAAGCGTGCTCTTGGTGAGGCCGTCGAGTCTGCCAATGGTCCAGGTGGCCCAGTCGAGTGTGCTCTCGATGAGGCCACAGAGACCACTAATGGCCGAGCAGTCTGGTCGAGCAGTACTCCCGAGATCACGGAGGCTGTACCTACAGAAGCGTGTGGTACCAATGGCACCAGGGGTGTCAGACGGTGCAACGACCTCGAAGACACCCGAGAGACCAGCATGGACTCCATGGAGGATATGGCGTCCAAGGCCAACTACAGCATGAACATAGCAACACCACCCTGGCAACAGAATGTGCAAACAGTCAGAGTCAACAAGAAACAGGATATGCAATATGCTTAAGGACTGAAATAATAGTCATTAAGAGCTGTTAACTGCTACATGTAATCTGACATCCCCAGATGCAGCTGCAGCTAAATGGTGCCAGAGAAAATCTTTTCTGGAGACCAGGAATAAATAATTGTGTGGACAGCCAACTGGCAGTTACACTCTGAGCTGGACAATTGCACCCCAACTGCCTTTGCAATTCCCTAGATTCTGTCAGTTTGACTGTAGACACAGGAGAAGGAAGATGACATAAGATGGCAGTATCTGTGGATCAGCTGGGGTCAATCTTGGCTGAGGTCCACTTATCCCTCAGTAGAAATGAACCCTGCCAACATGGGAGAAAGTCCCCAGAGTTCTCGTCCACTGTATTTGTGGCATGGAGCACCTGGCGACAGAGGTTCCAAACCATCGTGACGATCAATAACTGCAGCAAATGTGTACTCGGCAGGAACTAGACATCACCATCATTGGGGATGTCAGGGAGAGGATCCAAAGGCTTGAGCTCGTCCCAGAGGTCACAGTCAGTTAAGCAACCCTGAAATATGAGATATCCCTGAACGAGATCGAGGCCAAACTCATACAGAGCGTGGACTCTGAGATGGCACTCGTGATGGCACTCGTGGCACTGCCAAGCAGCTACTGGACGAGGACCTACAAGCCTGGCATCAGATTCCGGTGGTTGCAAGCCACCCGGGACAAGAACACTTCTGTAGTGGAGACCGACAGAAGTCTTATCCATTACTTCACCCAAGATATTGCCTGCAGGGAGACCAAAAAGAGGACCCTAGACATGAGACCTTGGAGCATGGACACAGCCCTAGAGCAGGCCCTTGATGTCCCCGCCACTCAACTGATCTTTGACAGGAGCACCAGGATCAGTGAGGTCAACCGGATAAGTGAGCTCAACATCCAGAGCGTGCAGGCGCGAGGAAGATGCCTAGCCTGCAACAAGCAAGGACACGTCATCAAGGACTGTTGTTTCGTGGAGGAAATCAAGACGAAGTATGGCATTAGGCCTGGATTGAAGCCCAAAGAGCACTGAGGACAAGCCAAAAACACTTGTGAGTGAGGCAAGCGTTTCAGGTCAAGCCAGCAGGTGCTGTGTCACCGCAAGGGAAGAAAAGCTCGGAAACCTGCACACCAAGGGGATGACGATCTCGGATCAGAAGAAAAATCAGACCAAGAGTCAGGCAGTAGCAACGATTAAGGGGAAGACCAAGGCTCGGGCATTGCATATAAGGCTGGGGCCAATAGAATGAGAGGAATCTCAGCTGACTCAACCCCCCCACATACCATGGTATTACTGTATCTCATGTACACATCTCTAAACACCATCACCTCAATGTACAGTTCAAACATTATCTGCCTATAGAGATCACGGGGAGCAGCTGCAGGGCAACCATTGAGTCTGGCAACTGGTGGCAGAACATCATATCTGCAACCAGGAGGATTGGGATTCACAACAACAGCCTGCACCTGCTGGAGACGGGCACCCAAGCAGGGGCTAAACTCACCATCCTGGGGGACCTGAATATACGGGTAAACAGCAGACTGTTCGGCCAGCTATTGTGAAGGGGCTATGCTCAGCAGTCAACATATCCTTTGGGCCTTGCCTCAAAACCATGGGCAGGGACAACCTCCACTCACAGGGGGTAAACATAGAAGGGAAGAAAGTGCCTTTGGTTCATCACACAGCTGCTGCACAGCTCACCAGCAAGGTCTATGCCATCCATAATGTCACCCTGCCTTCCCATTTGGGGCATGCCATCCACGTGGTAGTACGCAACATAAGGGGGCGTCAGGAGCAGGCTGTGCAGAGATCAGGGACCAGATAAGAAGGACAGGGTTGCACACAAGACCCGCAGTATACGAGGAGATTGACCAGGTCTTGCCACCATTCCAGCTCTCAACCTGTCGCCTGGGGTTATGGTGATTTCCCCACGGGGAAATCACCATAACCCCAGGCACCATTTGAACATGGGGAGGTACAGGAGGTACAAGAGATAGAAAAAGACCCAGGACCCCCCACTAAGAAACAAAAGAAAGACAACTATTTGTGCCAGCTACAGGCCAATTCGAATGTAAGTCAAAAAGTCTCCAAATTGGTGATGATTCTCACTGATACCAGTGAGAATACTTCTTAAAGAAGTCTAATCTATGCTTATTGCATTATCAAGAACAAAAATTAAGCTTCTTGATATCATCCACAGATAACATAATTGGATGAATTGGGTGTCCGTCGACATTCGACATCGTAAATCGTCATTTAAGGCTTGTATTCAAACATTTTTTGCTTCTTACTTGGTCAGTATGCATTTGGTGCCTAAGACAATCTTTCATGATGACTAAAAATGATTGTCGAGTAGCAACTAAAAACTACTCATCAATTAGGAAGGGGGTGCCAATAGTTAGTAACTTACATGCTGCAGTGTAAACCTCGATTCTCGCTCTCACAGGGCTGTACATGGCACAATGGTATGGCGCACTGTACCTTTGCTTATAAGGTCGTACAATTTTCGGTCATCCCAGTCATCGGCCACCCCAGCAGCCTCCAGCCTCCGGAGTGCCATTTCCACGGCATCACCTCCACCATCGTCCGCCGTCTCCTCTACGTTGGTGGAGGATGGAGTGAGGAAAGAAGGCGGTCCAGTTGTTTCCACCCCACTGTCTGTAACAGTTCTTTGAACTATTCTCAAACAACACATTCATAGGTACTGTACGTTTTGGTGTTTCTGTGGAAGCGTCATACACATTTCATTATTTACACTTATCCACGAGTCTCCCCTTTAAACGGTACTCTCCACAATCGTATATATTGTGACAAATTGTGACAAATATTGTGACAATATTGTGACAAATATTGTGACAATATTGTGACAAATATTGTGACATCCTAGAGGAAAACTGCATATGAGCTTGGATTTTGAGGAGAATCTGAGCTATCCATGTAGGGCTAACCACCTCCATTCAATCCAGTTGAAGGTGTGGCCGTCCGAAGTTGAATGGGTAAGCATGCAAATTGACCATTTCCGCCCAACTTTTGGACTCCAAACTTTCACCAACACTTAAAAGAAATGTAACAGTGAATGGAGCTCCAACTTCCTTCATTTGGTGTGAAAATCATTGTGGTCAGAATAATGTGACGATACCTTTGGGGCACTACTAGATGAAATTCCGAAGCTAAGTCCAGTTAAGTCCAAGCAAAAGAGGATCAGAGATATCTAAAACATCACAAGAAAAATTAGTTGTCATTTCTGCCTTCCCCTTTTTGATCGAAGGTCCTAAGGGATCCGAAAGAAACCATGCACAAAAGATCGGCTTCGAGTGGAGGTCCGAATCATATCTGTAGGTCTTTTGAACCTAAGTCATTTAAATGATTGAATGGCGTTGGCCAAAGTGTACGCCTTAAGTGAAGACCCCCGTGACCTACCCGAGTCAATCGCCGAGAGATTCAACGTCTTGTGTCTCTCTGTGTTAGAGTCGGTTTCATCACTTTCCAAATCATCTTTTTGGGTGACCTCCATATTTTTCGTGGCTTCTCTTTCTTCCAGACGATTTTCTAGAAAATTGGCGCAGAATTCGAGGATTTGTGTCTCTTCCAGACGGTCGGGAGAGCTCTCACAAACCACGACCTGTAAAGAATACAGGATTGCTTAAAAGCACAATATCACATTTCCGCTCATTAATGTGGAGTACGCGCATTCTTAGCCCTTAAGGTGTATGTGTCGGCGTGATTCAGTGAAATGCGGCATTTCGCAAAGTGCCGGGTCGAATTGCAGTGAATATGCAGAGTCCCTAGTGACTCTACAGAGTGAGCGCTATTTCTCTCATTCCCTAGGCATTTTGTGGAGTTTTAGTTCATCCGGCAGTACTGTCAGTCCTCGTTTGGGAAGTACTTCACTTATCAGTAAGTTAGGTTAGGTTACAGTCTATTACAGGGGGGAAAGGGTTTATTCATTGTGGCTACTCCTCCTTCAGCAAGTGCAACACAAAGAGATGTTCCTACCGTCGTCATGGCGTCATGTGCAACAGCAGATTTCACAACTCAGGACTATGGTAGGGATTACGCAGAGTCCCTGAGTTCCTCCGGAACTTTGCATAATCCCTAGATTCGACCCCGCACTTCGCGAAATGCCGTATTTCACTGAATCCCGCCGACATATGCAAATGGTGTAATGTTTTTACGATACTCTACTGCACCTCTCGGACTAGATCATTCAGCAGAGCTCTGAGTCCTCGTGGTATCTTGATCGTGTACACGTGGCATGAAGCAGAGTCCTCTCCTTGTTCTGACATTCTCGACCGGACATTGACTAGGTACTTGTGCACAAGTGGGATGTCTTTTAACGTTTAGCCAGCCGTCATCTGTGGAGAGAATTTAGGTCCTCAATTTATCTTTCATTTTACGATACAAATGATGGCTACTGAAGAAATAAAAGAATGTTCATGGTCAGGAAAGGGAGGAGAAAGAAAGGGGTAAGCAATTTAGAAAGGAAGCAAACCCAGAAAAGATTGTCAAAGAAGCGCGAATAATTCAGCAAAACTTTTCTGGAGACTTCAAGGTCCCTGCCATTCTATACGTAAACAGGTTCAGGTCGAGGTGCACAGTGTGGAAAAGCAAAGTAATCAGCAAAAGCAAAAAGCTCACAACACGAAGCTGAGCTTGTGCCTGGGCTGCTTGCCTGAGGCAGAAAGAAATGCGAAGGATCGCTATTTGCAACTAAGAAACGCTTATTCAAAGTGTGCGTGACCCACTCAAGTCAAATACTTACAATCCCACACGTATCAGTGCCAACACGGACCGTACCTGTACTAGTCTTTTGGTGGTCAACCGAGCAGCGACGTGTGTGTGCGTGCGTATGTATATTTGCTCGAGTGTCTGCAAGTAGGGCAGGTACCTAATTAATTTACGGCCCGGTGGCGGCTTATTTCGCGGAAAGGATGTTGCATGCTACTTGATTTCCTCCAGGACTGTCCTATGTACTACTGAATTGCACTTCAATAGTAAAAATCCCTCGTCGATTGAACGGCGTCAGGCGTCTCGTCGTTGGCGTGTATGATAGTTGTATCCATTCCACAACCTTACACTGTCGGCTACTACAAACAGCGCACTCTCTGTCTAAGTCCATTCTTAACTAGAACTGTATTGTTCTTGCTACCATTGAGGACTTAAATATTAGGGGAAGCTCACTACCACAGCAGAGAGAGGGAGCGAGAAGCAAAGTTGTAGCTGGCCTTTCTCTTCTTTCTTCTTTTAGGATTCAAGATCTACATTCTTCTGCTTCCTTCTCAAAGAAGGAGGGAGAGCTGCAGTAAGTTTGATCAATGAAGAATCAAAGTTACTTAGAAGCTACTATGAGCAGGTGCGTCATGCGTATGAACGTATTCAACTGCTCAATGCCGTCAAGAATAAGTGAAAGAGTCAGATGGCGGATGAGAGGATTCGAACATAAAACATGGAATGCTCCATAGTTCTCCCTCTCATGCCCTACTAGGGGTAGCTGGACTTTTTTCACAAGTTACACTTGTCACTAATTATTACTTAACGCTTCATAGAGGCACGCGAGGAAAAATATCTTGCAGGATAGGAACAAACAAACTACGTAGCACAAAATACAAGGCAGCACTTGCATGCCTTTGACCCTAAAGCAGCGTTACTCGTCGTGGTACAGAAAAAGCACACAGGTACGTGTGAGAGTACCACCAAGCCTCATTAGAAAGTGGCCACATTTACACGACAGAAGATACGCGTAAGGAAACCGCGACTTAGATACCTGTGACTATATAGAGTTTGGATTGCAGTAGAGAAAAACACTAGATTGTAATGAATCGTAACTATGTTTAAATATCTTCAGTTCATGCGGTATCTACAAGAAAGCTTGCAACTTTTTCCCTTCACTCCTGTCTTACATACCTTTTGTGCGCACACTCAGCTTACTACCTCAGCTTGCCTGATCAATACTTCTTGTTTCAGTATCCTAAGACAATAATCACGCTTGATCTGAATCACTCTTGAATAATCTCTCTGCGTTTGTTTCCCTTCTACTTCATGAGTTAGCCGCACCCTCGGGACATTACATACGTAACGTAGCAAAGGTGGATTCGAAGTCCTATGGGATCCATGCAACGAGGATGATGACTCTCTCTACGAAAAGTACGAAATTTGATCGCAATGCTATTGAGCAAGACACCTAGAACTCAAATAGTATTAATTTTAACTCAATGAGTGTGGCCACTGGGCTCGAGGGAGGCAGACAGACCCGACCACGATCTGGAACCTAAATGTGAGTTATAGAGCAAAGGACTGAAAGTGAGAGGTCAAAGCAATGCTTACTGTATAATTCTTAATCTCTATACATGGAGCAAGACTTCAGACTGGTCTGGGATGATCATAACTACATAGTGCTGCACAATTGCCATGGTCAGCTCCGACCTTCATAGTGACAGCACAGTGTCCGCATTGTCGCAACGTGCAGATTCCACCAGTCACAGTCAAGGGGAGCATGAGGGACATGGGATGGAGGTCGAGAGTGTCCCTCTAGTCCTCGAGGCACTTGGCTCAGTTCAGTTGCACATCCGTACAGGTCAGAAGTCAGGCAGCAACAGAAACCACAACAAATTCCCACCACCAGTGCCCCGGCGATCTGCACACTACCTGATCATCTCGCACATACAGGGCCAACTGAAAAGAACTACCGATTACTTTGAGGCCAAATTTGGGAGATTTAGAAACATTTCCGAAAAAGTTGCTGTAGCAATTGTTGTAGAGCGTGCTGTCAGCTGTCAATAGACACCAAGATCATCACTGTAGCTGCTACCATGGGCAAGATGTACTGCAAATGACTTGAGATCACCACGCTCCTCCATGCCGGACTGCATCAGAAGGACATTGCAGAGCAGACTGGAGTCTGCCTAAAGATAATCTACAACATCTCCAAACTTCTCAAAGCTGGGGACGACCTCCAGCAGTGTACTGGCTCTGGGAGAAAGTCCAGTGTGTCCATCCCAAGGCTGAAGACCTTCAAGAAGGTGCTGAACCAGTCCATCACTGCAGTCACAAAGCAGATGAACAGGTCAAGGTTGGCAGTGTCAAGGGCCTTGAGGAAGGCTTGCGGGAAATCCCTGCACCACACAAAACAGCCTCTACTGACAGAATGCCAGCAAGGAGTCTGCCTAGAGTGTGCCAAAAAGCTCCTGAACAAGGTGAAGAACTCACTGGCGGGAATGGTCTTCATTCTCTGAGACAAGAAAACATTCATGGTAGATCTGGTTTTCAACCGACTACATGACCGCTTCATCAGCTTTGGAGAGGTTGCAGATGAACACGGCAACATTTCAACAACAAAACATCCTGCATCGGTCATGATGCTCAGCCTTGTCACATCAAATGGTGCCATCATGAAACCAGTCTGGTTCCTGACTGGCTACAGGCTAATGGGCGACAACTATGTGGAGATCCTTGCCTCCAAGGTCCTCCACTTTTCCACAAGGACTTGCGGCTGAAGGACTTGCAGCCAAAGGACTTGTGGCCTCCCCAGAACCCTGACTTCAACCTGTTGGACTTTGCCATCTTAGGACATGTGGAGTCTGAGGCCTGTAAAGCATGCCACAACACCATTGGCACCCTCAAAAGGTCTGTGGAGAAGGCCTGTCCTTGGGCACCGACTACATGGCCAAGGTCTGCAGCAGCTTCTGCCACCACCTGGAGAGGGTGACCACCAGGGGGTGACTACATTGACTAAAACTTTACTGTTTAAGTTTATCGGGTGTAGGGTGATGTATTGGTTGTCTGGGAACGACACCAATGTGATAGGTACTCATTGGCCTGGGCCTGCTAAGGCGTGTAGGGTGATATATTGGTTGTCTGGGAACAACACCAAGGTGATAGGTACTCATTGACCTGGGCCTGCTAAGGCGCCTGTCCATGTCGATCAATATCTATTCTATCTCCG
>JAAUXU010144940.1_pt1 | contig 25281 bp, 26 predicted proteins | sample 7278151 | NCBI WGS metagenome assembly JAAUXU01 (sample SAMN14350113, study PRJNA611818) | marine sediment metagenome | isolation source: surface marine sediment (1.8m) | place: French Polynesia: Moorea | collected 2018-08 | reverse complement strand
TTTTTGCCCCCCCCGGTGTAATTTTTTTTACATATCTTGTATAATCTTGTTATTCCCCCCCCCCCCCCCCCCCCGAAACCATTCCAAATGTTCTACGGTCACCGAATGGTCGAAGAGGTTAAAAACAAAACAAGGGTAATCTGACTGCAGGATGATGCGAATGTACGTTAATGCGTTCTATGCTACAGTGCGTGACGTGTGCACGGACACTGGCACTCGTGCTCGCAGGTGCAGCACTGAATGCACTGCAGTGCACTGCGGCGCGTCACTCATGGAGGTTGGTAGGTACGAATAGTACGTACAATGCACCGGTCGCACTGATAAATCCTTTGCCCGTCTTTTCCACCCACCCAAGGTAATAGAAGGTCTATTTGTAGAGGGAAAGTACAAAGTAATTTTCTTCTCAAGTGCAATGAATTTTTCATCCAGGCTTTCATCTTTTACGGCCCTAAATGCGGTGCGCACTTCCCTCCCGATTGGGGCATAAAGGCGTACGTAACTGGCTTCGGCGTGACCAACTTCTTCATACCTCTGGTGTTCCTGCTCTTCTGCTACGGTTGTATCTGCTCAACAATATGGGAGAACTTTAACAGTAAGACCAGGTCCGAGAACCACAGAGAGAGCTTCGCAGATATATTCAAGAGAAAAACCATAATCTTAACTTCCAGGTATGTTATGCACTTTTCTACATTAGTTGGAGTGTTTGCATAATTTATTCATGTGTGGTTGTATCAGGAGCGAGCGTGTCAGATGTGCACAGCAATTGACGATACGGGCAGACACAGAGACGACGATGCGGACATTGCACACTGGTCTACGAATGCAGTAAGAGCTTTAGGGCAGACAATGGTTATGCTTAGGGATAGCTGGAGATGGGAATTTCAGGTGGCAAAACTACAAAGATGTAATTTCACTGAAAGAAAATAAATCGGGGTTTCGTTCGTTTTGCATCGTGCAGGGAAACGATCAGTGATGAAATCAATGAAATTTATTTGGGACATTTTTTTTAAAAAATCTACATCCTGCCCATGGCTTTTCTCCAGTGCTTGCACGAGTCCCTCATGCAAAATCAGTTTGCAACGTGATGTGTGCAAGGTAGCAAACAGGGTGGTGTCACAAACCTGCCCCCTGCCAGTCGTCATCATCACGGTCGTCATTGCTACCACTGTCTCTGTCACCATCGGCACCCTAACTATCCAGATTTCTGCGATCGCCCCAGAATGACTAGAAAACTTGGCATCCTGTGCATCCTGTTACTGCTGCTTTGCACGGTGCTGGTGTCCATGTTAATGACACCAATGGTAACTCTGAAGACACATCGGACCATTGCAACTGAATTAAATTCAGACTGAAAAGAAGAAAAACTACCTTCTTTGGTGGACCTTGAAAAAGCAAGGAGATTGGGGGTAATGAAAGTGTGTCATGTCATTAGTTCTGGGAATATTCGCATTTTGGTGAAAGCATTTACCTAAAATCCCGATCTCTACCTTAGTTATTGGCGTCTGATGCTGACTGTATGGTTCTTTGTACCGATTAGTACTACAGGGATTAGTAGCATCAACCGGAGGTTGCTGAAACCTTACACACAGAAAGTGATCACCTCATGGATTGCTTGGTTAGACAAAGATTTCAAGCCACAGCAAAACCATCAGTCCACGGAGTGGATGAATGACGAAGACATGCGTCTTCAGAGGCCTGCGCCACAGCACAGTGCCAAGTTCAATGCACACTTTGCCAGGGGTGCTGCTTTAGCAGTGTCACATCCTAAAACGACTGGAAAGTCCTGTTTTCAATTGGAGTTAGATTCGGTGCCAGGAGTCAGACCAAGTTGACACCAAAAGTAACAAACAACGGTGTCGATTGATAGCTAAAGGTTTCAACTATCAATCGCCGGACTTCAAATCGACACAACCGGACAAGGTGCACCGAAAGTACTAGTACAGTGTTTGATGTGACATCGACACCCCCCGTATTTTTGAGGTCTCAGCTCTTCATTCAACGCAATAACCCTGTGTGACAGCACTTGCAGGCCCAGACAATCTCTATCTGGTTCCAAGTAACGTTGCCCCAAGTTCTAAAAGTGCCGTCAAAGCAAGGGATCGTTCTTGAGGATGACCCCGTCCCATTCAGTTCACAACAGCATAGCGGACAGCTTTGAAGAAAAGGTGGCACATGGGCGTAGTGAGGCATGTACGACCACCACTGGTCCGTGTGTATGCACCATTCACCTAAGCCCTCCCGATGCCCTGAGATGAAGGCGTGGAGCCCTGTTCGGTATCCCAGAAACAGTTTGCAGTCAGCCCTTCCGGCAAACTTCGCTGAAAGCATTCGAGGCACCTACCAAGAGAGTGAAAAATCCTATAATATCCGACGCGCAAGAAATTTCGTAGAGATTTTGTCGGCTTTGCGAACACAATGTTGTTAGGGAGCTTTCACCCTTGCGTCCCACTCGACATCTCCGAGAGGAAATGTTGCTTCTCCCTCCCCTTCCTCCCCTGGTACTTCCGCCGGTCCGAAAGGAGACGTTGCGCAAGTACGTAGATCAGGGTGCGTCGGCATCAGTACAGTGACTCTGGAATGTGGCGAGTGTGGGACGAATTGACTTAGAGGCCTTTTTTTCTTGCTCTACACAATTCTGCTCTTTAATTCACTCACTCACCCGTTTTGGTGTGCACTCTTAGGAAGACGGTGAGTCCTGATCGGGTCCGCATGCGCTGGCGCTCCAACCACCACAGAAACGAGGCGGAGGGCGAACGTGGGGCGAACGATGAAGGCAGGACCAACGAAAATCAGGTGAGGACGATAGAGTACGAGCGGCTGGACACAGTCCTTGCTGCTCACACCCGCCATTCTTCAATCTACGTGTTCAGAGCACTTGGACAGAGCTCAAGTTTTCTTTCCTCGAGATAAACCTGAGTAATGTCACGATTACACGTCCGATCAGGTGCGAACGATCACCACAATAGTGGTGGAGTCTCCGTCTGGATCGAGAAATGTGTCGGTGGTTGAAGGAATGAAGGTGGGACAAAGACTGCTCGAGTGTGTATGTCCTTCAGTACCTTTGTACCTGTACGTACTCATCGTCACGCTCACAGTTTCATCTACGTACGCACACGAGACAAAGAATTTAGTCTTCCTCTTGACAATATCAATGACAATGAGTGTTGCTTTCGTATCATGTTTACTTATGCGAAATGCACAAGTCTTTTTCCCCTTACACACATACGTGGGTATACGTATGGTATATTTCTGCACAGTAAACTGGACGATTTCAGTGTTGTTTCTAATCTACTTTTTGTGTCACCAGCCTAAAAACCGCAATATGTTCTGGTACAGGGCCAAGCAGGGAAATTACGAATGCACGTGCATCATGTCTATCGAGGCATCCTAGAAAAGAACCTTCAACTAAAACGGAGTGAGTTGCAATATTGGGGAAAGAAACAGCGCCAAAAATCTCAGACTGCCCAAGGGAGGCCATCTTGGAGTTGTTTCGGGACGGCCACAAACCAAAGTCGTATTACTTCATTCAGAAGTTCATGATAACTGCACAAAAGGGGTTAAGGACTCAAAATATTTATTGTGGATGCAGTGGGTGGACCCGCCGCCCCCCGCCCAACATCGCCCTGGCCAACTTGGATGCCATCTTGCAGATCGTCAGTGATCACGAGGCTGTTTCATTATTCGGATTTATCTGGTTGACCCTGTATCAAGCTAGCACTCGCACCCCAAACAATCAGGTACAGTGGACGACTGACAAAAGACGCACTTTATGACCGATACTTTCACCTCTAAGATCATTATGCATTAAATTGAACATTGAACATAGTGTTTTAATCGAGTCGGCCGTAAAAAAGACCTTACAAAGTACCCATGAAGATGGGCTTTACGGACTGAGTTTTTGGTCAATGCTAACTGCGGCCTTAAAATCAGCCATGAGCGAGGAGAGGTCAGATCTTCTGCGCAGCATTTCCCCTTCCTCGCCATGTCCAAAGCACCCTATACCTCTCGAACAGATGGAACTTGTTTTTGCACCCTCTTTATAGCTGTTGTTGTCGCCTCCAGCATCCTGCAGCCTGTCAAGGACCAACTGCTCCAAACCTCATCGACAATGGCCTCATCAGCTAATGTACCATCTGTCTCTAGATTTCTGTCGAATTTAGCATCAACTACAATACAGCTTGATTTGGGACCTGGCATCTTGAGTCTGACATCGAGACAGCCAGTCTTATCTCAGTCGTCCGCTGCACGAGAGTCAAGACATGACCTCTCAAAAACCTCCACAGCGCACATGACTCACACGCTTCCCTCTAATTGAACGACATCGTGAACAGCTCTCTACAAACTAAGTTATGTACGGTAAAATGATATCAAAGGCTGAAGTACTGTAGTGCAGCGCGAATAAAATGTGTGCATTTTTGTACTTTCTACGTTAGCGCACACAAACTATACGTACTGTGGTGTGTGCTGTACGCACGTACAGTGTATGTACATGTCTGCCGTCTTCTTGCTCACAGCTGCTTTATCCCTAGATACTTCATACTTTTTGATGCCTCTTTTATCCTCCAGATATCACTCATGCCTCTCAGAACTTGCATCTTTCCCTCCCGTTGACCTCCCCCGAGCCATGCCAACATTCCTTTTATACGTAACGTATTATAAGTTTACACTTTTTGGCGAGGTTTCTAACTCGTACGCTACATACGGGGCGTCGCTGGTACTACGGAGATGCTGACTGATCGTCCTTACAGCCGGACACAACGTCGTTCTGCGTCTCGACGACGTCGCTCTCCACCAGCAACTTGGCTGTCGATCGGCCTCTCCCGCAGCGCGTCGTACGCCGACGTCCTTCTGATGAAGACTCTGACGACGACGACGATCTTCGGCGAAGGCAGATGGCCGAGCGGAGTGCCGGTGGACAACTCACTCTAAGTCCCCGCACACATTGCACCAGCGGAATCTCGCGTGCCAAGATCAAGACGGTCAAGCTGACGGTGGTGGTGATCGCGGCCTACATCATCTGCTCGGCGCCATTCATCTGTGTCCAGCTGTACACAGTGTGGGGAACACCACCGGACCCATGCTGTGAGCTACGACATTAGGGATGCTTAGACATGGTTGAAAACCTTGACATTTCGTTGCAGCTCGCGCAACAGCTTGGCTGTTCTGGCTGTTGACTCTGAACTCGGTTGTAAATCCTTGGATCTACATGTTCTTCAACGTCAACTTGGTTGAGACACTCCGCAAGACTTTCTGCTTCTGGTGCAAGGTTCCATCCCGCACGCTTGACACCGTTCAAGTACATCAAACCGTTGCATCCGGCGGTGGTGAAGGCGGCTGCCGCGCTCGTCCAGTTGCCCGTCAGACCATCTTGAACACGGCCGCCAATCCAGCTGCTGGCGGGCTCACGGCAATGCGCCCCCGGTCCGATACAGGCGGCTCGAACACCTCTGTCACGGCGCTCAGTAGCAGCGCGACGCACGTCATCTCCTCCAACGGCGTTAGCGGGAGCGTGGTTCTGGACCCCCATAATGCCTCTGCCTACATCAAGATCGCGGGAGTTCGCGAAGGAACTCAACTTTAAGGCGATGCACCATAGTTACGAACGAGTAACGCAGCTTTTTTTAGCGTATCTAGTGTTGCATGTGTGCATACAGTACATATGGCCTAAAATTATGCGTTATAAAAGATTTGACCTACATAAATGTTTTCCATTGCTAATGAACGTAGCAAACACACTAAACAACTTTGAGCCACTAGTCATATATGCACAGAGCCGTATGGGATCTTTGATGCACAAAGTAGATGTATCGTTAGCATTAAGCACTAACCACGGAAATCTGTTTAGCCAACGGAACACTGGTACATAGGTACGTACATAGCTACTGTATACTCTATTATAACGTACTGCACTGCTGTACTGGATTTCTTGCCAAGAATAAAGATCACAATTTCCACCTGCTGTGAGTCGATGAGCGAAATCCGCGTACACGTGTGTACCTTGAGTACGCATTGGGCGACGCATGTAGTATTCCATTCACGCATTTTGAGCGTGCACATACGTTCAGCATTCTTTATCAGAGCTTTTCAAATATGTCTGCTTCTCTTTGAAGTCCCAAACTCGACGATTCGATCGAGTTGTTCCTTTCAAAGAAATGGACCGTGAAATGGCACTTTCCATGTCGTGATAAAGCTGGACAACCTTTGGCATGCTGAACTTGCATAAGACATCATCATTTTCAAAGTTGTTCAGGACCAAAACGTTGGTTGTGGGCGCATGTATCCCACCGGGTGCACCAGGAAAACTGGAGGAGGAAAATTGAACGACCACTTCACCGAAGCACAGGGTGAGGCGAAGTCCGTTTTGCACCGGTGACGACCAGACTTTGCCAGTCGCTCCTTGGTCGCACCTTCTTCTTGGCCACACATCCTCTCTCTCCTCTCAGGTTATCCCACTTTGCCAAATTGCAGTAACGGTCAAACTGCTAAATATGAAATTTTCATAATCGGCCAAAGACACTGGAACACAGTCAGCCAAAACATTCCTAATTTTTTTTGCAACTGCACTCACCAATTCAAATTTCGAGTTAACGGTCAGTTTGCTTATATCACCATCTGGACCCGACGTAGCATCATGGTGGCAAAGAAATGGAAGGTGAAACTATATTGGCCATGACCAGTGTGGCAACTCTGGCCTCGGACAAGAGAGGGGAGGCCAAGGAGAAAATTAGGTTAGGTTAGATTAGGTGTAAGTTGGATCCAGTAAAGTGATTAAGATCCAGAGGTGATTAGTATCCCACCACTAAAATAGGAGAGGAAGTGAAAGTGGGAATGGGATTGATACCCGTTTTTTACTGAGAATGAGGAAAAGGAGTGTAGGAATGAGTGCACGAATGGGAACAGGAAAGACCCAATTTTGGGAGAACGAGACAGAATCGACTTGACTTGACCGGGAATGGAAATGGGGACGATTCTCGATTTTGAGGAATGACTCAATACCCTGCTCAACTCACGTAAAACACCCACCAGACGTTATACACACTATGCTAGAGGTTAGTTCGAAGATGTCAATTTTAGTTTTTCAGTGTGGAAAGTTGGATTAGACACTGCTGCAGCTGGTGCAAGTCTAGAAAAAAAAATGTTTTACCATGTGCACTTTTGGACTCAAGGTTTCATAGTAAAGGAAATGAACACTTCTTTTTTAGCCATAACCTCTGACTGGATTGGGCTACAAAAATGATTTATCGCTGTACAGAAAGCTGAGCATCTCATCTAAAAGTAAACCGTCCTGCACTTTTGCACTAGGACCACTCATTTGTTCACAAGCCAGTCAAACTTTTATGTAGTAAACTCTGCTACAGTTCATAACTTTTGATCCCATATTGTGGAACAGTGAGTAGTCCTAGAGCAAAAGTGCAGGTCAGTTTGGTTTCGGAGGAGCTTCTTTGCTTTCCATAGAGTTGTGGCCACTTCTGAAACTTAATCCAGTCACAAGCTTTATGGCTAGAAAATAGAAGTGTCCGCTACACTTACCACATACTGTGCCATAACAGTTTGAGTTCAAAATACAGATAGTAATTGCATCTAACGAAAAAAATGCTATTGGTAAAATTTAGAAGTCTTGGTCAAAGGCTAAAAAGAACCCAGGCTGAAAGATCATCACTTTTCTAAAAAATAGCTCTTCGAACTAACCTTCTAAATACGGTTTGTGAGTGAAATGATAGCCTAATAAAAAATATTTTCAGGGGAAAAGTGTGTTTAGCTAAAGTGTCACCATTTCAATTCATCTTTGGGTAGAGCATAGTAAGGCATTCGTACTTCTGTAGGTGCAAGTTACAGCTTCTGAATAGTTCGTATAAGGCCACGATAGCTTTCCGAAGATGAGAAGAGGTGAACTGTATGGTGCTATTTACATTAAACTACCAGCAATTGTGGCTCTTCCCCTCAATGCATACTCCATCTCGGGTGATGACACTTAAAACCATTTCACGAGGCCCTGCTGAGATGCGTTAGTAATGAAGCTGCTCCTCGACTCCTTGAGGTCAGTGGTAGTGGCATACAGCAATAAAGGCCTGCAAAGTCTGATGGAGATGTGGTCACAAACGTGATCTCCTTATCCCTGAACCAAAAGGTTTGGTATCGACTTGGGGCTTGAACAGTTCACACGTTCAGTTAGCTCTGCCTACTCCGGCAGTACCCAGCTGCTCACCTCGGTATCAGGGCCCGCACACGAAACCTACAGCTATTATTTTCCTCACAAACTGAACATAAGGCGCGAGGGCCGCTCGCATGTCTGTGTGTGCGTCCGTGGCTGTCGCGAGATTGGCGCGCCGACTTCTGCAACGATTGTCTCCATGCTTGGTCAGCAGACACTGCTTTTCCCGCGCCTTCCAATAGGGGGCTTGGGTGGGCATTTGGAGGCCGTTAGGTTAGGCAATTGCAAAGGCAAAAGGGATTGGGGTGCTGATCACGTGGATGGCGCTGAGGGCATGAGCTGCGCGTGCAGGGCGATCATAGCGACGACTTCAGGGGCGATCGGAAGCACGCAAGTAAGTTTGGGCACGACCGGTCCAGAGGTCGGAGACGCAGACAGACATAGCACGCATATACACACGTACGTAGCTCTTTATATTTTTTGCAACTCTTCTTACCCGGCGAAGTGGGAGGCGCTAGTTGCGCATATGACGAAAGACCCTTTCAGGGGCAGAGCACGATACAGGGAAGATGAGCACACCTGTAGATGCATAACTGGATAGATGTGATACTTTTGTGAACATCTGATGCAAGTTCTTCGCATCATAATTCACTCCGCCAACTGGGTGCTCGAGGATGCAGAAGTTGACCTTGGACATGTTGCATGTGGAACTGAGCATTGAAAAATAGAAATAAAAATATATATTTCTGGCACCTATACATCAAGGAAGAACGCGTATATCCTCTGTGGGACCTGCACAAGCCTGGCCTCCGGCTCCGACCGGCATCGTTGGATACATGACGTCGACCTAAGTTGTCGACGTCGGATGTCCCTGACCTCTGGGAAGTCAGAAGCGCTGAGGCCCATGACTTCCGCGGCCTCCAGGAGTAGTAACTCTTATTCTTTTCAACCAAATAGTCTGTACTGAAGGCAGTGATATCGTTTCTTCCTGGGGCGAGGATGCCCAGAGCCCAAATGCCAAATGGGGCAGCCACCATGGATATCTTGGCGTAGCTGGTGTTTTGCCATGTCGAAGAATGGCTCCAAAGGCAAACTCCATATGTCTTTTCTTGATCTTCACAAAGATGACTACCCTTGAGCCAGTGAATCCACTCCCTGCCGTCTCCACCAGGACATGGTTGAGGTCCACCTCCCGGATCCAAGTGAAGTGCGCAGTCATTGCTGCAAGTTCCTGCCACGTTACGGCTAATAGATTGAGCATGGCATTCGGAATCCACTGTAAGAATGCGCCAAATCAGAACAGTACTGCACAGTAAGTGAGGTTACCTCCAGGCGTGCTGGCTTAGCTCTAGTAACGCCGCAGTTACTTTGCTCTGCCACCCCTCCAGTTGCCTTTTTAGAGTGGCCTCGTCGACGGTGTAGCGAATGAAGCCCACCTTTTCCTACCGTCACTCCTCTCACCACCTCGCGCACGTCCTGCGTCATTGTCAACGCACCGCGGTTGGAAATTAGGATAGCATACACGACGCGGCACTAGAAGTCATCCATCGTCATTGGAGCCGTGGGCGGAGATTACGATAATGTGCAAGTCGTGGCAGAAGAAGTCGTTGATGTCGTTTTGAAAGTTGCGGGGTTTTAGCGAGGCAGTGTTGCCATCGGGATCAGGGTTGCCAGCTTTTTGGTATCATAAGAAGTTTAGTTCTCCCACCAAAAGGCCAAGCAGGAAATAGCGTGCACACAGACCAAGGCAAATCTGCAGCTTATTTTGTGACAGCCAAGTACTAAGTAAACTTGTAAGACGACGCAGCCAAATCATGTCAAATAAAGCCAACTTTCTCAAATCTGTCTTGAAAAAAGCAGATTCAGTGAAACCTCGGAGACCCTCAAATATCGTGTCTAGCCTCCTTTACACCATTCAATATCGGCTCGGTCGGCAGGTACAAGAGATGAACTCCACCATTCCCTATCGGCTCCGCGTTGTTGTTTGTGCCAACCTTAGACACAACACTACATCTTGAAAGCCAGTGATGTCATTGACTACATTCTGAGTGACGAGTGAATTTTTTGACTCCATCTGTGTACCCAAATATATATTTGGGTGTACGATTAAGAAACCCCAGGCTACTTGACCCGTGCAACGTGTATCTGACTTCCTTGGCCCAGACATTTTTATACACTCTTTAGTCGAATCAGCGCCCTTGAGCTCTTGTGATAAATCGAGCCCCTAATTTTCAGCCGAGTCTCGAATCCGAGCCCACTGAGAAGCTTGAGTCCTCAGTAAGAGCGAAACACAGCGTAAGTCCACGTAAGAGCCGAACCTTTGAAATCAAACGTTTGGATTTGTTCCGCTCTGGCGTTCCACTAGTTTTCTATAATTGCAAAAGTTGTGGAGAATTGCGGGACCTAAGAGACCTTATTCAACGTGACCGCCCTTTGTAGGAATGACAGCCTCAATGAGGCAGCAAAAGCTGCTGTAGGCCTTCTTGATGCTCTTCTCTGGAATCTCAGCGCAGACTTGGGCAATGGAGGACCTGAGGCTGCCGATACTCGGGAGGGGCGCGGCATTCGTCTTGGTCTCAATGGCACTCAACGTCAGAAGTGATGCGAGACCAATATTGAAGAAGACGGCGGTCACGTCGATGCCTGCCAGAAGTCAGTTATGGTGTTTGTGCAGAACCTTTGGACTTCAGCAGCTGTGGCAAGGGGCCCCACCTTGCTGCCACGCGTAGTTGTTGTTCGGGGTAGAATGCTTCTGTACCTATGGCAGGATTGCATATCTCAACACCCTGTAGGAGATTTCCGTGATATTTTTTCTTCAGAGGGAGAAACGTGGAGGCATCGTAGTCCTGTCGTTGCACAAAACTCCCTGTTTGGCAACATGGCAAAAAGTACCTAGTTTGTTGTTTCGACCATTTCTCAATTTCTCATCCCCCTGGTAATGACACAGTTCTTTAGAAAAACTATTCATCCAAAGAGCCCCAGTAAAAATGTATGTCACATGACTGTTACCGGTACCTTTCCTATGCTGCCGAGTGATAAAATGCCGCCTTGAGGCTTGGAGCTGTCCAAAGTTTGTCCAAATTTATCTCGACGTCCGTCTGCGTGTGTATGACAGATGTAGCATTTCATCTCGGTCGTGCATCACGTATACAGAGCTTTTCAAATATCTGCTTCCTCTCAGGGTCGAAGGTGCAGTTGACTTTTTGCACCCTTTGCACTCATCACCAATTCTATCTGTTTGCGTCCCTGCGCGTGGGTCACTGAAAACACTTATGCCTACCTACTACAGTGGATGATTCTTAGGCTTGTGTAAGGGAAACTTTCTCTTCATCATGGGAGGATACCGCATTCATTCGATGGGTGACACCTAGTGCTACTTGAATGACGGTCCTGTAGTCCTGTCACAGAAAAATGAGGCGTAGGAAGCGACCAAGACCAAGGTAGGGTGGACAACAATGAAACGATGAAGAATCGCGTTGCAATGTGGAAAAACTGCATCACGATCCTACTGTTAGACATCTTTTGCCTCTTGTCCGCGGCCTCCGCCGCCTCCGCCTCGGGATGCCTGGTGGTGCTCACCGGCTACCAAGCGGACACCCGCTTCGGCTTGCGCCAGGGTCATCCAGAAGTTGGCCTTGACGGTGACCTCGACTCACTTCTGCGACTGTCGACGGCGAGCAAGGAGAGGTGATGCCATTTTGGACCGCGCAAGACTGCGAGCTGCTCGCCGCCTCAGTGTTCCAGCGGTGCCAGAACGAGGGTCCCGCTGGCTGTCATGACCGTCAACATCAAGGAGGAGGACCCGAGAGAGAGGAACACTTACTTCTATCCAAAGTTGGGTGAGAAGGGGCTCGGTTCAGTCGTGCAGATGGCATTCGACGCCGCCGTTCATTGTTCGGACGACTTTGGTCCGCTCTAAGTGTCGCTGTCGGCAGCCAAGTTGGGCGATGGGACTGACGGGACCTGAACGGAGTCGGCTTTCGCATTCCGCATGCTTATGCGCGTACTCGAGTGCGGGCATGAGACTTGCGTTGAATCTTGTTGAATGGCTGTACCTTCACAAGGAGTCGTCTGCTCCTTCCCTCTGCTCCATAATTCCAATATTATTGCGTGTTTTTAAGCTCAAGGCATTGGTTCGCTGTCGAGGCCAAAAGTATTTTTGCGGCTCGAGGAAGAAGATTGTCAGCAATGATTCGGTGCAAAGACAAAGGTAGTGTTAGAATGAGTCATCTAGAGAATTAGAATGAGACATTCTAAAATGTCATGAAACGAAGTCGTAACTAGCAAGTGCCAGCAGTCTTCAAACTTCTTCGAGTCGCACAAACACTTATGACTTCGGCTGTACACATTGTACGACACACACTGTGTGCACAATACTGCACTGCACTCTGCAACGCGCCAAGACGTCTCACGCCTACTTTTCAGATCCGGCCTTGATAGATCAGCGCACACTCTGCCGAGTCACAGCGAAGACGCGTCTGGCATACATCAGGGCTCCTTCGTCGTCGTTGGGGAAGCAGAAGAGACGAGCTGTCACGACAAGGCCACGCGATGGTTTCATGCTTGTAGGCACTCCGGACCAATCATGGCCACTTTCTTAGGAACTATGAGAAGTGTCGTACACAGCCCCCAAAGTCTGCAGGTGAGGGTTACCGCTAGAGCTTACTACTAATCACTGATGAGTGCAGCAACGGCATAAATGCTTGCACGTTTTCTCACTTGTCGACAGAATGACAGGATTAAGACCTCCCTTTGTCCAGAGTGACTTTTCTGTTCCACAGGACGACTTCAGCGCCAATTTTGGTCCTCCAGGGAGCAACCAGAACCCAACCCAAGCTGGACGTCAAAAGATTGGGGGTCGACTGCCCAAAAGGAACCTACGTAGGCAGGACCAGAAAGTTTGGCAAGTTTCAGCCTTTCCGTTTCGACCATATCAAAACGGTCCCTTCAGCAGATAGAACCAAGCTAGATGAGGTGGCACAACGTAAGAGAAATGTAATGGGATCAACTGATGTGACACTCCAGCAGTGACAATATCAAAGCAGAGAGAAAATAGGAAACAGCAAAAGCAAGAAAAACGACAAGGGGAAGAAGCTAAGGTAAAGCTGAGGAAAAAAAGTAGAGGAAGCAAAGCTACTGCAAAGACAGGAAAGAACAGCAAAAAGAAAGCAACATAAGGGTAGAGGAAAAACTGGGGTGAAACACAAGGACGACGAGGCATCTGACTTGACAAGCACAGAGGAATCATTGTGTCTCAGTGGCTCTACACACGTGGGGACCGATGTAACTGGCAAAAACAGCATGACTCAGGCGTGTGACAATGAACACGACGGCTGCAATAAAGAAAGCTGGTGCGACTTCGCAACATGCGACAAGAGCGGCCCGTGGCAGCTCCGCCTGACAGGCAATTGCATTTTCACCAGCGTTGAGCACACTTCCATTGGCAGTCCGAGGCATTATGCGTGTAGGGGAGGCGATTGCACTCCTAACCTCGCAGGCGCTCACTATGCATGTCCTCGAGGACTGTTGGGCTTCAGAGGCCGTTGCCTTGCGCAGCGTCTGTGCAGCAAGGGCGCTGCCACATGCATTTGTCCAGCTGACACAAGATGCACGGACAGACTTTGTCTCCCGATCTCAGTGAATGCTCCTGCTCGTCTTCGTCCGACAGAGGACAAAACAACTACGAGTCCTGCCATCGTTTCCTCGTCGCCTTCTTGTTCCACTTCCTACTCGTGTCTGACTCGGAGGGAAAACTGTTACTGCGAGGGCTGCAAGGGTTGTGGCCCTTGGGAAATCTGCATGAACAACACCTGTGTGCGCCCTTGCGTGGAGAGCACGACCGGCGGCTGTCCCGCCGACTGCTTTTACGTAAGCAGAGGCAGCGTAAAGCTATGTCAGGACACTAACGTCAAGCAGAATTGCGTATGCGATGAGCACTTCCGATGCCGCTGTCCAGTTGGAATAAGATGCAAAAAGGACTTTTGTCCCCCATCCCTGCGTCGCAGACAGGTAAACATTCAGCCATCTGACTTGACGGGGAAGGATGGCGAATCGACGACCGCTTTGGTGGAATCAGGATTCCTCCTAACGCAATGGATGCCTCTGAGACTCACAAATATGGCGGAGTCCTTACTTTCTCTATTGTCGTCGAGCCAAGACAGTGGCTCAGAAGGCCCTACAAACAGCTTGCCCGTGAATACGACTCCACAGACCGCACCTTTCCGAAAGGACGAAGAGGATGGAGGCACAGGAAGTGCAGCCACTGCAACAAAAACAGAGTCGACACAGCGTCCAGCCAAATTAATCGAGACGGAAGTATTGACTTCCCGTCAATCTTACAAAAGTACTCAAAACTTTGAGGTCGGTTTTGGCTTCCATCCAATAAAACCAATTACGACTGACACAAGGGAGAACCTGCAGGACTGACTTTGAGGAGCCAATGACTAAGTCTCCAGAAAGAAAAGCGTACAAAACGTCTGAAGCAACGAAGCCTGCGGGAATCGGAATCTTTGCCTCGACCTGGCATGAAGAGGCGATGTCTAGAACATCAAGGAAACCAATACCACACAGAAGGTCAAGCATAAAGCATCCAGACATGTGGAGATCGGAGTAATCTCTCCTGCTTGGACGAAGAAAACACGTTTAAAAGAGGCTTCACCCACTGCAACACTGACTGCGGGGAGCAACACGGATCCAACCTCGCACATGGTGAAAGGCGTCGTGGCGGAAACGACGACTTTTCCATGGCAGAACATTAGAACAGTCAAGCAGAAGGAATTTGCACGCACAGAAACTCAACGGAAGGATCAGACCAGTCACACTGAAGCAGACTCACCAACACAGACAAAAAAAACCAACTGAGTGAGCAGCCGGAGCCATCAGTACCAAGTAGCGGAGAAAAATCTTCCATTACCCTTGAAGGGGAGCCAGAGCCTCTTCCTCTGACGTCCTATATTGAAAGTGGCTTTGTGGCACCGATACAGATTGCTTCAAAAAGTCAGTGAACTCGAGGCCAGAACCTACTGCGAAGGTTGACCTTGGGGGTTCATCTAGGACAGGATATCCACGATAATATCATCAAAGGGTGACACTGCTACAACCTCTGATGTAAGGTCTGGCGTCACTCTGGAAACAGTCACCCCCTCCATGAACGAATTAGCGACATTGGCGTCGAGTCCGCCATCATGGCAGACACTCCACTCTTCGAGCCGAAGAGGACCAGCTATTTGGAAGCGGGTAAGCCTCGAAGAAATTCTACCGTGCTATCAACGGGAAAGATTTCAACTGAAGGAAGTAAAAAACCGTCCACTTCGTGCATTAAGAATGTCTGACGTTAAAGCTTGAAAGCAGCAGCAACAACAAGAAACGGGACTGCAACACTGGGAAGCGCATTGAAGTTGGGATCGTGCCTTTAGACCGGCCCAACGAAGGTGAGAACAATGATCCTGGCACTGACACGAAAATGAGTGGAAGGACCACTCACGTTGAGGGTAGTATTGATGATGCCCACGGTCAGACTAATCCTGGGTTGGAGGCTGTGGCAGAAATGCCCCATTTTGAATCGGGTGGTTTTATATCGAAAAGTGGTGCTATCAAGCCAGCTACCTGGGAGATGCACCAAAGTCCAATGCCTAAAGAAATAGGCATGATGTCATTTGTCTCCTTCACTTCTCGTGAACCAAGCAGAACAACCAAGCGAAGTCTCTAGGCAGAAATGCAAAACATTGAAGCTGCTACCCAGACAGAGCATCCTATGAACTCTGTCAAGTCTGAGTTACTGTCCGAAGTAGAGTAGGTAAGCACTACGAATACTGAGAAACTACTACACGAATGGGGACTGCCTAACACGTTAATGAAACATTTAGTTCTTCATCCTTCAAGTCCTCTCATTTCCATTGTCCTATCCGCACCAAAGAAGACATTGAATCAGCATAATGGAACTGGTGTGAAATCTCGAGTTGAAGCTGCCAGGACTGCTACTGGGAAGTCAAAATTGCGTGCTGAATTGGACCAGTCCAGTCCGGTTTGCCCAGTTCGCCCTCCATTTCTCAAAGGTCGTTCAGAGACGACAATCTCCATGGAATACACGAAATCTCATTTACATAGTACAATGACTTCCACTCAGCAGTCAAATGTCTACAAATGTATCCCTCCTGAGATAGTCGTAATTCGGTTGCTCCATCTCACTTTCGCGGAGAAAATCATGTAGCCAAAGGCGTAGCCATAGGTGTAGAATGCACGACAATTGAAGCAACTGAGGCCCCGGGTCAAACAACTCGCACTACATCTCAAACAGAAATGACATTGAAGGAGCAAATCTCTCGGAAGTCCCGAGGAGAGCAAGCAAGTTCTGGCATGTCTGTGCTTCCAACTGTTCCAAGTTCGAATTGAGGGTAAATGTCTTTCTCCGCACACTTGTCCAGGAGCCGACAGTCATAGATGCAAGTTGGAGAATCATTGCACGGCCTCCCAGCAGCACCAGAGGTCTGCATCAATGGAAGGTGTCTTCTTCGGTGTCCACGCGACACCTGCTCTGTTGCATTTCTTGGTCAAGGTCATCCTGCAGAGGGAAGGGGGTGTCTAGATAAATGTCAATTTGTAGTGCGCATGATTGGGTGACCCTACTAACCTTCATTTTAGTTTAAAAAGAGGCCAAGGCTGCGATTCACCTGATAATGGAACATGGAAGGATCTACAACCATTTAACGCAATATGATTGTTACAGTCAGACTTACAACAGTACTGAAGCAGGCATGGTGGATGGTCCTAATGCTAGCGCACCAGAGCACGACACAAATGAGTATTGCGGATACGATTTTCAGGATTATGGTGATTCTGACGATGAGAATAGGGCAGGTGAGTTAAATAGATGTGACGAGGAAGGAAAAGAATCACATCCGGTCATCCCCTATCAAGAGACCAGCACCATCCTCTGCAGCTAAGATCGCAGCTGCTATCCTCATCCCCATACGAACAGTCCAAGTCGCTCTTGTCGTCCTTCACCTCCATGAAGCAGAAAATGGAATTTGTCTGGAGAGACTCAACAAAGACCAGTCTAGCCGTCAGGTGATCCAGGGCAGAGTAGACGCTGTCATGAACTGGCCTCTCAAGTTCAACAAGGACGCTGGAGGTGTGCATAAGGCACCAGTCTTATTTTGGCTCAAGGCGGCCAGAGTCTCAGTGCATTCTTCTGTGGTCGATCTGACGAGACATGCTACGATATCACAGTGTCTGCTGGAGACGATATCGAGACGGAAGATTAAGGTGTTTAAACTGGATGGTCCGAAGGATGACCCTATCAACTTGGCAAGTACATCTACTGAAATGCTGTATTTACATAAAAGCGACCAGAGTGACACTAATTTTCAATCAATCTCATGACATCACCTTAACATGATTCGACTTTCCAGATGACAGCGGAGACTATGGTTGACGCATCATCATCGCGGTCCTTCACGCTCTTTTAGTTAGTGATAAGGCTAAAGGGCCAGAGGGACCGAGGTTGTCCTAGCCTGCACTCTCGGCCAGTTCAAAGATGAGGTTCCTTTTTTCTACAGTGACCAACACAAGCCATTCCCCGTGGCAACGGGGAAGCACTGTACATATACATGAAGTCGTTGCTGTAGCGCTGTAAAGGGTGAGAGCGCAAATTTCAGGATGAAATGAATTTGTCAGTGATCACCTCGTGACGTAAAGGTATAGACCAGAGGCGCGCAACGTGCAGTTCGCCAGCCGCGTGGGGCTCTCAGAAGATCAAGGCGCGAACTGAGGCAGCGGCGAGTGCGTCACGTGAAGTGTGCATGAAATTTGGTAAATCTGCAATGATTTAAAAAGTAATGTCTTGGATGCCTCCTATCTATAGAATCTGCTGCTTATCGTATCCGCAAGGATGCCCTTGGGGCTGATGAATTTGATAGGTTGCGCAACACTGGTATGGACTAACGTCAGATTGTACAAGTGCATGTGTTATGATATCGGCTAGTTGGCTTTCAGCAAAATGTGACACGCAGTGACACATACATTGCGCTTTTGCCGCACAGAGTACTAAGATTATCTTCTATATATTATGGACGTCGACTTGATATAGCTTGAAAGCCGAAGTCACCAGCACGTAGCACCTAATCTAAGAAATGCGTGCAAGTCACTCCGTATGTTTTATAGGGGAGCTTTGGCGGGAACATTTCGGAAGGTCAACTTAAGCTGCCCACGGTGGCGCGCTATGTTTGTTAGCAGCCTTGGGCCCCGAGCCCCGATGGGGTGTTCATTGGCCTCAGTGTAAGCCGGGGCTTAAATGCATGAAAAGAAGATGAAGCAAAGGATCCAAAGACTCAGCAGCTTTAGAGCAGGGCCAAGCGCGTCTGTAAAGAAGCATGGGGTGCCTCAGTAAGTCAGACGGTTTCTGCACTCATAGTTCATCGCTGTCAACTACGTCATGGGTACTTAAGGAGCAAGGGAAGCTCAATAGAGTAGTGAACTTATTTCTACAGTACGTAAGAAATTGAAAAAGCTGCCATAGTTAGTGGGCGTGTAAGAAAATAAACTTCGCAACCTTGAATTAAAACTTGCAGTAAGCACAGAGACTGAAAACGACGATGCGATGGACGAGAACATAGTTACGGCCTTGTGCTCACCCCAACCCCAGTCGTTTCATTGCTTGCACCACCGTCGCTTGGACGCCCAAACCTTTTCCAAATGTCCCTCTTGTCAACACCCCTGGTCTCCGGGGCGGCAAAGACAGCGAACGCCGCCCCGAGGAGGCACACGCAACAGGAAAAGAGAAACGCGCCGCCCAGGCCGAGCCAACGTAGCAAGTACGGGAAAGACTTCACGGTCACGAAATTGAACACGCATTGCATCATGGATACAGTCCCCGTGGCTGCGCCGTTGAATTCGGGCGGAAACAGCTCCCCCAGATACACGTAGGGGATGGGACCGAAGCCGCATGAGTACGCCAGCACGAATGCGGAAAGCGCCAGCAGAGACATCGGGCGACGCCATCCAATTAGGTCTGTGCCACCTCCACTGCCATCGGTGGCAATGGCGGCGACCGCAGCTGTGGACGCCGCCATGGCCAGGGCTGAGATCACCAAGAGACTCTTACGGCTGTGGCGCTCCAGCAAGAAGGCGGATGACACTAGGTAGCCGGCCACGTAGGCTGTGCCCACCAAGAGCACTCCAACTTTTTCCAGCACGCCGCCACCGAGGCCGTCTGTTCCGGAGCTGCTCTCGACGGCAGCCGCCAGTTGCGCGAATATGCTGTAGGCGTAGTATGAAATGGCGGCGGCGCCCGAAAAGCTCTGTAGCAAGAAGAGCATCGTGCACACCGCCATCGGCCTCAAGACGAAGAGATGTCTGTGCAATTGTTTCCACTGTGTCACATTTTTGTCATCACCCACAACCGTCTCTTTCACGTTAGTCCTGGCCTCTTTATCGACGTCTTCAGCCATGAGACAGAATGTTGCGGCCACGGCAATAGCGAGAGCTGCGCCTGCGCCAGCTGCCAAGCGCCACGGAAGCACCAGTCCGACAACGTAGGCCAGAAGGATGCCAACGCAGGTGAAGAGGGGACAGAGGGAAGTGATGCCTCCACGATGAGACTTTGGCACCAGATTAGACATGTACGTTAAGATCACGGGGATGTGACAACCCGTGCCCAGTCCTACAAATTAAAGACGTACGATACGTTCGGCGCGTGTGCAACCTCCGAGCATATGGCTTATCGACTTTGGCTCTCTTGCTGACCAAGTGATCATATCAAGGAACTTCACCTGTAAGGAATCTTCCTGCGTAGATCATTCCCAAGCTTTCAACTGACCCTGCCGCAATGGCCACCCAGCCTGCGGCAATCACCGGAGAGGTCAGCAGGAGGCACACGCGGCGGGACAGCAAGTCCGAGAGGCTGCCCCCGAGGGCAGTGCCCACCATCAAGCCCAGGGAGAGCAAGCTACCTAATCAGGGGCACAAGCGTATGGTTGAAAGCGTGCGCACAGTACGGTCACTGCATGAAGCAGTTTCGTGCAGTACCGCACCTATCCATGATACCTGGTCCACCGTCAGCAATTCATGATGTCCTATGCTGCTAAGGAAGACTGAGGAGTGGCCTTGCGCGTAGCCTATGGAGAGGGCGCTAAACAGCGGAGAAAGGCTTTGCAGTCCCTGTCGAGTCAAGCGGTGCACATTATCACATATGACCTGATTCAACTGCATACAGTGAAGCCCCAAATTAGTATTCATACCGCCTCCCCCTTTGCGTAAAGTGACGGCAGTCAAACACTTTTTAAGTATTCATATGTATGCAAGCTTTGGCATTTGGACAAGTTAGCCAGTTTCACTAGCAGCAAAAAAAACCTCCCCAAAAAGCATCATGTTTTCACCCATATGCTTGACTGTAGGCAAGGTTGCGAACAGATCTTCACGTGCACTATGCTGGGTCAGTCCATTTTGCTCTGACGGCGTTTGCAGAAGTGTACAAGTTCTTCCTGCCCCCAAGCAGCTGTGATGTACACTCTATGACTGACATGTCGAGACCATCCAAAAGCCTCCAAAGAATCTCCAAAAGTCAATGAAACCTGACAATTGGCTGCGATTAAGTAACAATGGCTTTGCTGCTGATGTGTACTGGCGTGAGATTAATTATGGTCATCGCATTTTTGAGTTTTTTCCATGTGATACTCCAATATACAATTTTGTTTTACGACAACCTTACCCTTCTTCATCACCTCTTGGTGCTTTTGTAGTGAAAGAAACTACCGACTGTGCAGAGAAAGCACGTAAAATGTCGAAATTCTGGGGTCCATCAATAGTTTTTGGCTTAATTTTATGCTTGTACTTACAACTGTTTTCCAGGAAATTCCAGCTGGCAACTCATCATCTCCTTTTTCCTGTTCCTCCTCCATGTCCATGCTATTTGACAATAGCGCAGTTTTGGACGTATTTCTCGATTGAGTCAAGTCTTGCGATGAGGACATCCTTCTCTCCTTTCAGATAACGTTAATCACCTATTGCTGCTTACACAGACAATGAAGCCATTCTTGGAAATGGCTGACGACGAAGACTGCAGAAGGTCAGACACAAAGCTATACTGTACAAGAAATGCTTTTGAGACATGCAAAGCAATCCTGACGATAAGAGGAAGGTTATTATTATTACCTTTGGTACTTCTCCTCTCTGGAGTCCATTTGGAAGAGGTTCAAAGAGAACTCTTTAACCGAGTTGCCAAAGTGTCTGTATTAGCACACTCACGTATGTACTTATATGAGCCAGTCCTTACGAGTGTCTTGATTACGACACTGACAATACGCACGCATGTGTATGCAGTACAGTGTTGCACAGTAGTGGCACAGAATACAAACTCGACCTTCCCAGTTCTTACGTTGCTGTCATCTCGGCAAGAATGACACTGTCCTAAAAAACCGGAATCCTGCACTACTGCTAGTATTTTAGTACCGTAGAGAATTTTGCACTGTTCTCTTGAAAAAAAAACCCTTCTGTTCGCTATCCCTCTTGATACACTGTACACAAGTTGCAACAGTGGTACTGTATGGGGCTCTGAGCAAATAGACTGCACGCGAGTGATTGAGCTGAGCAGAGCTTTTTCGTGCTAGTTGGAGTTGGCACTCCACAGTGAAGCGCTGTACATAAGAAAGTTTTCAAGGGCAAGAAAGGACTCTTCACAAGGCCAGTCTCAGGGTAGGTCTCGTTGGAAAGATTGAGTGCAGGATGACCTGAATGAAAGTGTAGCGAGAAAGATATGTTATTTCATCTCCCGAGGAATTGTTCAAGACGCGTTCATCTGTACGAAAGACTCTACTGTGCTATACGCACCGAGCATGGACCGCCATACTACGTACAAATGGAGTCGTTTTCCACTCCGCACTGATTTATTGCAGCACGCATGTTTGGTATGCTGTCCTGTATGTGTGTGATGCATAAAATTGTCCTCTATCTTCATGAGTACTGGCAGTGAGAAAGTTTGCGTAACAACTTTCCTGGCCGACCGAAAGTATCAGCAGAGCCATTGCATGACGACACAAAGAAACTTGGCTCTCTAGCTGTCTACAGCAGACACTTCAATGTTCTTAGTCGGGTTTCGTTTTGAAGCAACTTTAAATGCAAGTGCAGCAAGCACCACATGCAGCGCATACAGGAGTAGCGAGATATATAGAAAGTATGCTTGGATGACCAGTTTTCTCACCATTTTGTGTGCTGAACTCGGTGCAACCGACGACGCCTGTTGTACATGTCTATGGACTGTGGCGCTGCAGCTTTCATAATGCTGAGGCCGCATGAGCAAGCGCATGGATGTACGGGACACCGCTGACGTGAAAGACATGGAAAGCATCCAATTGTTGGACTTTTTCCAGATCCGATGCCACGACGATCTTCTACGCATGCGTATTTCCAACGAATAGCTACAGTAAGAGGATAAGCAGTGATAGCACTTGACACTGGATCACGGTCTGCAAAGGGTACACCAAGAAGTCCTCCGTCACACGAAGTGCAATTGATGGTAATGAAAATACAAGCTACCAAGCATGTGATCAGTTTTAACGTACATGTTGATTCGTTGTACAATGCAGAACAAAATACGAACATGGAGGAAGACCATTACGGAGTGCACGGCCCCACGATCTCCTTGTCCAGGGAGCCAAACTTCCTCACGTAGTTCTTGTTGGTCACATTGTATTTTGCCATCTCCTGTTTGGCGAGCTGCCAATACCTACTCTTAAGTAGGTGTGCCGATGCTTTGGGCTGGCGATTTCGCGTGAAAATTCCCTTCTTATTGCCGACAACTCGGTTGACATTCTCCTTAGTCATGAAGTCTGCAAAGTTCCAGATCATCTCACCCACCAGGTGACCCTGCTTGCGGGCAGCATCAAATGCCTTGAAATACTCAATCATACTGTCACTCTGATACTCTTCAGTAAATAGATAAGAAGGCTCTTGGTGAAGCCCCGCAATTGTATCAGCTCCATACTCTGCAATGTAGACAGGTTTGTTCAGGGTTGCCGCTCTAAAATTCAGCTCTGAATCCATGTGGTGCCTGACCAGCTCTATGTAACCAGAGTTCTCATACCAACCATAGTAGCGATTTATCCCCACTATGTCGACATCCTGGATAGCAAAATCTTCACCTTGTCCATGAGTGACAAGTGTTATAGGACGGGTAATGTCCAGGGATCTGACTAGATTGACCAACTCCTTGAAATAAGGTGCAGCATTTTGGTCATCGTAAGTAGGTTCATTGGCTATGGACCACATGATCACTGATGGGCGATTCTTGTCCCTTCGGAACAATTCGGTCATGCTCTGTTTGTGTGCCTTCAGCAGCTTTTCCCCATAACCATATAAAGACACTGCAGGGGTCTCATCAATAACAGCAATGCCATAGGCATCAGCAAAATCCATGATCTCCTCTGCGTACGGATAGTGTGAGGTGCGGAATGAGTTGGCTCCCATCCAATGGATCAGATTGAAGTCTTTGGTCACTGTGACTAGATCAAGACCCTTGCCACGGAGGTCAGCATCTTCATGTTTGCCGAAGCCCCTCATATAGAATGGTCTGTGGTTGATACTTAAGGAACGGTTACCCCAAGATATGACTCGAATGCCAGTTGAGATGCTGTATACATCATTGCCAGCTTTGTCATTGTGAACCCTGACATGCAGTCTGTACAGGTATCCAGGATCGGAATGCATCAGGTATGGCCACCACAAATTTGGCTTGTCGACATGCAGTTGTCCCTTGCACATATTAGAATCACTGACCTTTGAACCTGATTTATCAAGCAATTCCACGTAACAAAAAGTTTCCTTTCTGTGCAGCTCACTCTCACTGAGAAAGTAGGACACATCATACTGAATTATGGCTTTGTCCAAATTTTCTGACACCTCTTGGGTCATAACAGTGATGTCAGTGATATGAATTCTGCTTGGGATTGCATACAGAGAGACTGGTCTATGAATACCTCCATAGTTGAAGAAGTCAAATTTATAGGCCATTTCAAAGTAGCCCTTGGGATAGCGTTCACCATCCTCTATCCAAAGAAATGAGCCTTGTGGCACAGTATCATCATTCAGTGTGCTATTGACAGCCACTGTTAGCAAGTTTGAGGAAGTGAAGGATAGTTTGTTCTTGTGTAATATTCCCTCAAAGGGCAGGTGGCCGCCAGAATGATGGGCAACTTTTTCTCCATTGACAAAGACCACAGCTGTATAGTGGACACTACCAAAGTGAAGGCGAATCTGATGATCTTTTCTCCAGACTATGGGGACATAGAATTGACGTTGGTACCATGCCCAGCCATTGTAGTCACGGATGTCCCTTAAAAGATGGAACCAGGGCTATTAGCCTCTAGACAGCAATTCCTAAAGAACAAATTTGAGTGCACTGATTGCGCCTCCAACAGCAAGTGACTCTTCAGGTGCACTTTTACGATCTAGGTCATATCAAGTGTACAGTCCTGGGCATAAAGATTAGCCACGGGCATGACTACACCTCATGCGCTACACTGGGACATTTTGAGGAGGAATTTTGATGTGGAACATGTAGATGTGATACTCAGGAACAATGTTCGATACAGAGGTCTATTGTCGGAGCAGCCCATTCTGGTGCCAGAATGCTCAAAGTAAGACCAACTGGGGAGGGAGGCATGTCAAAGAGGCTGAAAATTTGGCTGTTTCAGGGGGCAAACGTTGATGAAATGGACTGAAACTTTCATGGAACAATTCCAGCCCCTTCGCCCATCATTTCCACCGGGTTTCACTCCCTGGGTCCTCTGGCGCTATGCGCTACCATGCAAAACCCTATCGTCCGGGCCAAAGGTTGCCAGATTCTGTGAGGAGGTGAAAAAAGTGCGACAGGGTGACTATTTGACAAGTAAACAAAACGCATCGCCGGCAGTCGGCAATTCTCGGCCTCATCATCTCGTGTCCAATCAGGTCTGCCTTCTCTCACTATGGCTGAGGACGATCTGGACTGCCAGGATCTGGACTGCCAGGATCTGGACTGCCTGTATCTGGACGTGCAGGATCTGGTGGTCGTGTATCTGGTATGACAGGATGTGGGCGGCGTGGAGCTGGACTGGCTGGGTGTGGGCGGGGGGGGGGGGGGGGGGGGGGGGGGGGGG
>JAAUXU010144208.1_pt1 | contig 25290 bp, 30 predicted proteins | sample 7278151 | NCBI WGS metagenome assembly JAAUXU01 (sample SAMN14350113, study PRJNA611818) | marine sediment metagenome | isolation source: surface marine sediment (1.8m) | place: French Polynesia: Moorea | collected 2018-08 | reverse complement strand
CTGAAAAAGGGGCCAACTCTTGCCAAGCTTTGCTAGTACAAACATACAGGGTGGACTAGGGATATTCGCAACTCGCCATGTCGTTCTCCACCTTCAAAGTGAGTTGCGAACCTCCATAGTTCATCCCATACTAAGGGTCCTTGCAGAAAGCTCGTCTTATTCTCTAGCCAATAAGCTTTGCCACATGATATGTCTGTATACAGGTTTGTTCCTTGGATATAAAATTAAAAGCTCATCATAGAAAAATATCATTCACAACAATTCTTCTCATTTCTTGCTCTTCCCTAGATGGGACAGATGACTTGGTGCGTCTGCAAAGAGATAGCTAAGCCTGTAAGCCTCGGCCACCAACAGATTGATCTCCTCATCGCCCCACTTGGCAGTGGGCAGGTTCTGCAGAAACATGAGCAGCGTGTGAAAGTCCGACTTCTTCAGTAGCTCTGCTTTCCAGTGAATGAGAAAGGCTGCGCACACGTAAAGGTGGAAGCGGGAGAAACCCTCCATTTCGGAGAGGTACGTGTCCCACAGTCTAATGGTGGCTCTGATTGGTAGCTCCCTCATGAGCACGTTGTTCATCCAGCGGAAGGCGAATTGGAGGAACTGCACCTCGTGCTGCGTTAGATGAGAATGTAGCTCTCCGTCGATTCTCTCCACCAGCTCCTCCAGCTGGCGGACTTTCTGCTGGATGCCTGGCTGTGCGACGGTGTAGTTGTCGTGAATGCCGTCCAGGACCTTGGTGAGACACCAAAAAGAGTCTGCTTCTATGGCATTCAAGTGTTCCTCCGACACTGCCTGTGCAACGTCGACGTTTGTGAGCTCTTTGTCGACGTAGTCTTGCAAGAAGACGAGAAAGAAGGGGGTGACGAGGTCATTGATGCCCTGCACGTATCCAGACCCAGGATGTCGAATCGACCAGAGATAAAGAATGCGCTGAAACATCTCCTGGACGCACCGCTGCTGGAAGAGCGCTATCACAGGGCTCATGCGCGGAATGTCGATTTGGATCTGACGGAATGTGTCTCGATAAAAGTCATCCTGCTCCTCACGTGGGTGATAGTACTGCTGCACGTAGCGCCTGTACTCTTCTTGCTTTCGGGCCAGCACCTCTCCTTGCCGAGCGGCGGCACCAGGCAAATAGCCGCACAAGATCTTCCAGGCCTTAGAACGCGAACGGGGCGAAGACGAAGACAGTCCCGACCACGCCAGCTTGCGTAGGGCTTCCAAGTCTATATCTTCGGATGCAGAGAGTAACAATCTTTCCAACTTCTGTGCTTTCGTCTCTTCTGCTATCGACGCCGACTGCGGGCCATCCTCTGCAAATGCGTCCACACTATTGGACTTGTAGATGGTGGAGGACGTGGAGGAGAACAAACCTTTCTGTCCGTTGGAGCTTCCCAACTGCTGTTGTTGCGTGGTTCTCTGGCGATGACGCCGGTGCAACTCCTCCTCCTCCTCCTCGCCTTCCTGCAGCGCCCACGCGTCCGACACGCTGGCGTCGAAGGCGGAGAAGGATGACGACGACGAAGAGGATGGCATAGCGGAGAATGGGGGGAGAGCCTGGCCTCCTCCGACGGACGAGGGATTGGCAAAGGCCGGCGCCTTCGAGGACGAGGGGTTGGGGCGGCCTGGGACGGCGGAAATGGGACTCGTCTTCCAGAAGGAATTGGCCGAGGTAGCTTTCTCATACTTTCTTGAACTCATCCCCCTACAAGTACACACACAAGCAGGTGAACACCGAGGGCGACGGCAACGACGCTAACGTCGCTCACTCACCGCCTCGCCACGACGGGCGGAATCTCGCGGACTCGTCGTCCTCCTCCGCGGCGCGCGCTGTCCCTTCTTCCGGCTGAGGACTTGGTCGGGGCTCTCCTCGGTGAAGCAAACACGCTAATGATGTCAGACGACGGACATCTTTCTTTCTGCTGCTCCTGCAGCTCCTATGGCTCCTGCACTCAGCGCGCAGCCGTGCGAGCTGGCCAGGCGCTGACAGCTTTCTAGTCTTTTAATGCTCAGCGGTGCCACTCGGTTGCGAAGGAATCAGCGGGGTCGTGGTCGTCGCCGAACTTGGCCGTGGAGGTCGCCAATGGCACGCATTGTTTTACAACCGGGAGGAGTTGCCGTGCTCTTCTTGTCGAACTGCAAGCTATGCTTCATTGGTCCTGGCTGTCGACGCAGTTGTACAACATGCACTAGCGCAGCTCCAGCATTCCATCAATGTTATGTTGTGTCTTATTATACGTCATAACATCATATTTTTCTTGTCATGGACTCCTTCTTTAGCTCTCTCAAGTTCTCTCTCGACCACCCCAGCAACCCCGCCGCCCTAGTGCACGCTAGCCAGATCCATTCCATTTGTTCTTTGCGCGGATATCAAGGTAGAGACAAGAGAAGGGCGTGTAGCCCAAGAGCAAGAGCGAGAGTGCCTTGCCCTTTTCATCTGGCCGAACAAGAGATGGTTATAAGTTCACGGCGGCAAGCGCGGTGATGAAGCACACATGTGAGGCTCCGGACCGGAGGAGGCGAGCCGGAGGCAAGCGTGCGCGTGCGCTGGAGCCGTAGAGGTGATCGACGGGCGAGCGAGCGCCAAAGTGCCCGAACGAGAGAAAGAACAGCGGCTCTCGAGTCTACCGAAGCCGCGTCTCGAGTCGCTCGAGTGACGTCAATGCGCGCCAAAACATGGAATGGATGGAAGAGGGGAAGAAGAAGACTGCTGGGAAGTAGAGGAAGGGGAAAGAGGAGGAGGCGGCGAGCGTGAGCGTGAGCGAGGCGAGACAAGGCAGAGGGAGGGAACGAGGGTGCGCCCGGAGTGCGCCCCGCAGAGCCCCCGGCCGGCCAGCAGCAGCAACACTGAGAAAAAGACCGCGGGCAAAAAGACGACTGGAGGACTGAGACCGACCGTGTGGAACTCGACGACCAAGAAGATGTGCCCATGAGCTTCGATTCCGGCGTCGAGTGGGACGGCAGCATGGCCGCCGTCTCGTCCTCGGGCGGGGGCCCGTCCTCCTCCAAGAAGGCCATCAACCGCGGCCGATGGACTAAAGAAGAGGTAAGTGAGACTTAGGTGCTACCTCCCCCCCCCCTTCCCGCCCGCGCTTTAAGTGCTTCTACTGCAAGACCAAAGAATGCTTCTTCTTGGACTATTTCATCAAGTTAGCCTTTGGTCATGCATCTAAAGGCCCAAGTGACACCAGATTGGTAGGATCTAGACCTTTTTTTCTACCCTATCCTCGATTTTCGCAGGATGAGAAGCTCAAACATTTGGTTGAGTTGCACGGGGAGAGGTGGGACTTCATCGCCAGCAACTTCCACGATCGCGCCGACGTCCAGTGCCAGCACCGATGGCAGAAGGTGGTGAACCCAGACCTGGTCAAGGGTAAGTAGTTCATTCCATCGCAGCGGCACCTGCGCTTGTGTTAATTCCCGATATCTCTCATCTCAGGGCCCTGGACGAAGGAAGAGGATGAGCGTGTCGTCGAGCTCGTTGGCCGGTACGGGCCAAAGCGCTGGACCTTAATAGCCAAGCATCTCAAGGGTCGCATTGGGAAGCAGTGTCGGGAGCGCTGGCACAATCACTTGAATCCGGATATTAAGAAGACCGCGTGGACGGAGGAAGAGGACCGCATCATCTACAATGCGCACAAGCAGTGGGGCAACCAATGGGCCAAGATTGCCAAACTCATCCCCGGGCGAACAGACAATGCTATCAAGAATCACTGGAACTCGACCATGAAGCGCAAATACGACGAAGAGGCAGTGGCCGAAGCTAAGGCCAAGAGGACTTGCAAAAAGACTAGCAAGGTGGTGCTGTCGCAGCCTCAACCGCAGTCTGCGCAGCTAGTGTTCTCGACCAGCGCCCCACCCTCCAATCTGGTGCTGACGACCGCCGTTTCTCATCAGCCACCACCCCAGCCACAAATAGTCATGCATTCCTCAGCAGATCCGTATGCTTGGACCCAGCCTCAGCCGCAACAATTTCACGACGACTGGACGCAGGAATTCCAGCCATCTAGGCAGGACCAAGAACAACACAAAGTACAGCCGCCGCAGCCGCAACAAGGCGAAGACGAATTCAACCAGCTGTTCTCTCCTTTAAAGTGAGTGTGTACTTAGTCTTTGCCTTCGTTCAAGATTTACCAGAGAGTGTGCCTTAGGTATTTGCACAGCCTGGATCATTCCCGAGGAAGCCCCTTGGACGTCGCAGCGATGGTCCCGCAGGATCCATATGGGGAGACCCCGCACATATTAAAACGACCAAGCACTCAGAGGCGGAGAAAGGTGTCAGAGGGAGAGGTACAGTGATGAACCTATAGTCTGATGAGGACGTTTCATTCATTTATTTATTTCTTCCCCAGATGTTTGCTTCCGATCACTTGAGCAGTTTCGACATAGGCTCATTTCCGCCAACAGCACAGTCGACTCCGGTGACCAATCGTCGACCGGCTAACGCAGCCGCTTCCAGCAGCGTCTCCTCGCTCCTGACCACTCCGAACAACTCCTCGATTTCGTCGTCAGTGAACGTGAAGCGAGAGAGTCCCGAGAGAAGTGGTGTTCGACTTTCGGAAGCACCGAGGACGCCTACACCTTTCAAAAGGGCCTTAGCTGACGTCTATCAGAGAAGGGAGCCGCTAAGCAGAACGGTAAAGCTACTTACATGTGTATACAATTATGATAGCGGCACCATCGTGGGTCAATGTTCAAGTCAAGCTTTGATTCAGTGAACGCTTTGTGGCATTGAAGTGGTCGTAGAATTTTGTACTCAAGCGCCCTGATCCTCCCAAAGCCCTCCCGACAGTAACATCCAACCTTGTTGTCAATGGTGGGCTCGGAGGCCTTTGCTCTTGGGGATAAAGTGTTGGTAGGTGATGGAGACCAGGGCACTTGTTTCGGTTTAAAAACAAAAAAAGCATGTCTTCACTGATCAGCAGGTGCCTGTAGCAGTGAACCAAGAATCCTTTTGGGGCAATGGGAGTTCTTAGAAAGTGCTGTGAGCAGTGAGGGTCTCAGAAGTAGCCAACCATATATTACATCTGCTGATCGTCCTCGTCAATGTCATGGGCAAAGCTAGGAGGAAGTGATGTTCCAGCCTTCGTTTAAGTACTGCTGCATTATGTCCTGTGCTAGCTCATCCTACAGTACTAGTGAATCTAGCAATACTGCACAAGCCCGAAACTGTTTGAGATTGACAACTGCAACGGGGGCGCACCTTACATGGTCATATGTGAATCCGTTGATAGTAACGGCATGAACGTTGTACGTTCTGTTGTCTTGCCTGGTCTTCATATTTGTTTAATAACAGGATGTTCGCTTTTGCAGCCCCAGACTCCAACTAAGCTGGTGGAAGACATCACAGAAATTATCAAGAAGGAGCACGAGACGGTTAATCTGTCATTCCAGTCAGAATTCACGCATCTTCAGCAGCAGCAGGTACAGTACAGTGTGTTCATCTGTTATCCAGTCACACTCATGTTCTAATTGCTCTTCATGTACAGTCTCTGCACGACAGCGGTTATGATGACCGCTCTTGTCGGCCTAGCCAAGAGAAAGAAAACGCATCCCCGAACAAAAAGGCTCGCAAGTCCCTGGCGTGGCAGTCCATCACCAATCCGGAGACGCCCTCCAAGTCGTTGTGCGGTGATTCTTCCATCGTGTTTTCACCGCCGGCGATTCTTAAGGAGACGCTGACACCCGCGACTACGAAGAAAGAAGAAGACGATGACGACGACCTTTCCACGCGGACCACCGCGGTCACAGCATCGGCAGCAACGGCTGCAGGGGGACAAGAGGCGTTGCAGGGACAATCGCCGCCAAAGTCAAAGGTGCTCTAACCTTTCAAACAGGCGTCGTCATATAGTGATGATCACTTGAAATGTCCCCTTTAGTGGACCAGATTGTACGTATAGTTATAAGGACTATGTAAAGTACGGATCATTCCCGTTTTTTAAGTCTAGAAGTAAATAGAGAGCAAGGACTCCAATATCATCTGTATTTTCTTTCCAGCTGGACGTGCGCTGGAACATGATTGCCTGTGGCAAGACGAGGCCTACGCTCGACCTGACCGAGCAAGCTAGACAGTACATGAACAGCACCATGAAGCCACGTTCGTTAGATCTTTGAAGAGAAGAGAACGAAAGCTGGTGGAAGAATGGTCATCTTCGAATCAAAGTATAAATGACCCCAAGTGTATTCTTTTTTGCACCTGACAACTTGAACAACGCGTCCTTTGCACAGTTAGTGTATTTGTACAGTACAGTACTATACCGCCCAGGAGCGCACGTACATTTGCACTATTATACTCAAAATATTAACAACTTTATTAATAAACTTTTAGTCAAGCTATCCCGGACTTGTCTGCTACGTAGGTATCACAAAGGACACAAATTGTAGCGCAGTTACGCATGATGCTCACGTAACGCGTCGAGCTTTGTACATACGTGTGGGTGGCGGCCATCCTTGGGCTGGGCAGATTGGCATTTGTGCCCAGGCTGGCTCAGAAGCTGCCTTAGCCCTCTATGGGGAGCAGTGCTGAGGACACCAGAGATGCCACGGAAGCGCTTGCGGAACTCGGTCTGGAGCGCGCGGGAGTCGCGGGGGGGAGGCTCTGTTCGGACAGAGAGGGGTGAGGGTCGGCGTGTGGGAGCGGCGAGACGATCTCGGGGCTGTCAGTCAGGGTCCCGTCGCCTCACCGCCAGGATCCGACACCGTCCGGATGGCATCCGGACCGGAGTCGCAAGGCTTTGTGGCCCGCGAACGAACCGCTCTGGCAGCCCTTGCGTGCGCTGCTGCTGCTGCTGCCACTGCCACTGCCAGTGCTGCTGCTGCTGCTGCTCTGCGCACCAACCATCGGGAAGAAGAAGAAGAAGAAGAAGAAGTCTGACGGAGACTGACTGATTCACTCAGCTTAGTTTGCAGCCAATTCGTTTCCCCCGTCCCCCTCGCCATGTCCGTGTTAAACCTCAATTCGGAGGACGAGTCGCCCGAGTGCCCACTGTGCATGGAGTATCTCGAACTAGACGACATAAGCTTCAAACCGTGCACCTGCGAGTACCAGGTGAGAGTTGCCCCGCTGCAACAAAGTCTCCGCGGTTTCTGACGTCCCCGTCTCCTATCTCACTTCCAGATATGTCGATTCTGCTGGAACAAGATCCGGACTGAAGGCAGCGGGCTGTGTCCCGCGTGCCGGTCACCATACTCCGAAAATCCCGCCGACTTCAAGCCTCTGACGGCCGAGGAGATGGCCAAGATTAAGGCGGAGAAGCGTCAGCGAGACGCGGCCAAGAAGCAGAAAATCTCTGAGAACCGCAAGCACCTAGCAAACGTGCGCGTCGTGCAGAGGAATCTGGTCTTCGTTGTAGGTCTCTCGCCTAGACTCGCCGACCCAGATGTGCTCAAGAAGCCGGAGTACTTCGGGAAGTTCGGAAAGATCCACAAAGTTGTGATAAATCATAGCACCTCTTACGCAGGGAACCAGAATCAGGCATGTCCAAAGTAGTAGCGCTAAGGCTTTCTCCATGAGTTTTCATACTTGTGCTCTTCCAGGGCCCGAGTGCAAGTGCGTACGTGACGTATTACAAGAGCGACGACGCCCTCCGCGCCATACAAGCGGTCAACAACATCTTCATTGACGGTCGCACCCTCAAGGCGTCGCTCGGGACCACCAAATACTGCTCCCACTTTATGAAGAATCAAACGTGTCCAAAGCATGATTGCATGTATCTACATGAACTGGGTGAGAACACACGCGCGATCATTTTCTCTAAGCTTTCACTCTGGAACGCACGGTCGGCAGTGGACCTTCAGGGGAGGATCACGAGAAAGCCTGATTGCACGCATTCAATGCAAGACCGTCAAGGCTAGCAATGTAAACAGTGAAGTCAGCCGTGGTAGTTGTCTGGGATCACTGTTCAAGCACACTAGAATGATATGAGAATCCTCTGAAGTGGTGCAGTCGCGTCAAGCTTGACAGCCTTGTGATCGTTTCAGGTGATGAGGCCGCCAGCTTCACCAAGGAGGAGATGCAACAAGGAAAGCACACGGACTACGAGAAAGCGCTTCATGAAGAGATCTCGTCTCAGTCCAGACTGGAGCCTGTGGACAGAGGAGATGACTCATCCAAACGGAGCAAAAGGGCCGGAGGAGGCGGCGTTAACAGCGGGAGCAGGACGTCTTCTCCGAAAGAGGGATGGCCCAATCTCAATCCGTCGCCGCCACAGCCACAACCTGCACAGGAAGAGTAAGATTTTGAACCACGTCTACTTGCACTGTCTTTGTCGCGGCGTTGTACTCATGCAACTTTCGGGTTTAGGAAAGAAGAAGAACCGACTTCGCTCGAAAGTAAAAAGTTGCAATCATCGCCTCCACTCAAGCAACCTGATATAATCCCTGAGCAAGAACTACAACCAATTGCTGTCATGAATGGAAAACGTGAGCTGGAAAAGATCCTCGACGCGGCCACTGGGAACGTGCTTGACCTTTTTCCCGACCTTGCAGAATGCAGCCTTGCCTCGTCCACCCCTCACAGCTCGCCTGCTAGTGATTTCTTTGGAGAGGACGACCTTGGCTTCGATCCTTTCGTTGAGACACAGAAGGGGCTCGCCGAGATGTTGGAGTCAGAATCTAGACAAAACCAACAGCAACAACAACAGCAAGTGGCGAGTGCACCATTACAGCAGCAGCAACAGCAGCAGCAGCAGCAACAACAACAGCAACAGCAGCAGCAGAGAATGCAGAGACCAAAAGCGCCTCCGCCCGGTTTTAATCTAACAGGAATGCACCACAGTGAGTAACTCTAGCTGCCACACTGTTGAGTAACTGATCTGCAGGCTCATAGCGGATATGAACTCTTCTCTCTCACTGTCTCAGGTATTCCTCGCTTCAATTCATTCAACCATGGACAACAGCATGAATTTGGAGGTCTCGCATCTCTGTATCAGCAGCAGCAAAACTTGTCGTGGCAGGGCAAGGATTGGCAAGACGGTCTGAGAGCCCTTCTCCCCAATGTCAATGTCAGCTTCGGAAATCTCCCCAACAACTACCACGAAAACAGGCAACAGCCCAATCTCAACCTGCCGCCGTCGTTCGCCCCGCGGGAAGAGCAGATTCATCACCACCACAACCACCAGCAAGACAGACGTGAGTACAGCACGCACGAGTTGGTCTTAAGCCAGGGTGACCACGATCCTGCGTCGTTCCAGGTTTTCACGATTGGACCGTCCTTGATCCTGCCATAGTGGGAGGCCAGCTGTCCAATCACCATCAGCCCCCGCTGCACGAAGCCAATGACGGAGGCAGCAGCTGGCTGAAGCAGACGACTGACAACCTGGCTGCGTTCTCAAACCTGACCATCTCTGGCGGCGGCCGCTGGAGTAACGGCGGTGGCAGCGGTGCGATGCTTGCCGCACAACCTCCACCTGGATTCTCCCAGAACGCAGGAGGCAGTGAGGCTGGTCAGCAGATAGAAAGCAAGGGCGGATTGGGAAGAATCATATTTTGACAGTTTGCAGCGCTGTCTCTTTAATTCTTTCCGAGTGGATTGAAGCAGGAAGGTATAGAGATATTTTTATGATGAAAAAAAAAGAAAAAAATAAACATCTTACAGTGAGATTTACTCTCCGGAAAAGTGTTCTCGTGTACCTCTTTTGAGTGACTGGTGTGTTGCTCTAGCGAGGACCACAATGCCATCCACAAGCAGTTCGGGTGTTATCCGGGCAGATTCTTCATCATTGGGAGCAGAGCAGTCAACGATATTTCCATCAGCCCTGTCCAGACCTGACTCTTGGCAAGCCCTGGCTAAAACCTCAGTCTTCTTTCGTGGACGAATGTTTTGGATGAATCTCTTCTGATCGAGTCCCACTGCCCAAGTTCATCAGAGAAAGCCACGACCTCTTGAAGAAGTCCCGAGAGTGCGGATGGTGCGGCAACACAGCCCAGTGCTTACAAGTCTCAATAATGGAAATTGTCAGCTTTGGTAGTTCAAAACTTCTAGACAAAACTTGTAAAAAAAAAGCACCTTTTATTGGGGATAGCAGTGAAATTCTCTTGGGACTGTGTCTTTCCTGGGAGGGAAAGTACTTCTTCCGACTGTCATCGCGTTCCAGAGCCAGGAGATTCTCCGATTTTGTCACCTTGGCTTTATTTTCATCGATAGGTGTTACTTTTTGCATATTCTGTCCAGCTCATAGGTAGAGATTTCAAAAATCTGCAAAAAAAGGTACCCTCTCCTGGCTACACCAGTTAAGTTCTTTTTGAATTGCCTGCAACTGCGGGGAAAGGTACTCTTTTCTGCAAAAAAAAACCAAGCTTGCAAGTTAGTGAAATGCTAAAAGTCAACACTAGATGGTGCTTTGCCATACTTTTGACATCCCGAATTAGTTGGGAAAGAAGCACCATCTGGTGACGACTTTTAGCATTTCACCCAAAGTTGAAGCCAACGCGACGAAGTTGGAGGATTTTCCTTTACTTCTGTTCTGGGTCCAAGGCAACAAACTTGGTAGCTCTTCTTTTCTGCTGAGATTACTTTTGGCTGAAGAATTCAAAAAGAATTTAGCTGGTACCGCTTATAGAGGATGTTTCCACTGAACAGACAGAAAAGAGACCTTTGTGAGTAGCAACTTCTATCTGCAGAAAGTCGTTGGTGATGTAAAGACTGTGAGATGAAGTCTCCTGGAGATAAATGGGAAAGATTCATGCGACCTTTTTACTACTGCCTATCTTATATAGTTCCTTTGTTTACCGCCTGGGATGTAGAGGCGCCACCGTCGCTCCTTTGTCTATCTTCCCACTTTTAATAATCATCGCAAGCGATCTAGATTTTGCTTAACAAAGTAAACTAGAAATATTTGTGACATAAAGTAACCTTTATCGCCATAATAAAAATATTTTGCCCTTTTTTGCGACACTAAAAGAAAAAAAATCAGTGAAACTCGTTTTAGCGAGATTTTAAGGCGTATTTCAAAATCTACATCAAATTTGTCTCTTTTCCAATATTTCGGCATCCACTCGGTAAGATCCATGAACAAAGCAACGCGGGAGGTATCACACAGTTTTGGATGACCGCTGCAAATTCGCCACGTGCCGTCGGTGCCGCAGTCATCATCAAGGTTGCCATTTTCGTCATTGGCACCAGCACCGGTGCTTGTTCAATCATCAGAAGAATGACTAGGAACCATGGACACACAAATGCTAGTGCTGACTCGGGCACTTCCCATGGCAAGCATGAGTAGGACCCCGTTACATGCATGTGTACAAAGGGTTCCTAATCCTGGGGTGGTTGTTTGGGTCCCTACTGCTACTAGAGGTGGGTTTCGGGTTGCCTGAAATTATGATAAGCTCAGTGGACCTAGATGGGAAGGGTTATCAAATACTTATGGGAATGATTATGAGGTACTAAGCATAGCAACTGAATTCAGCACGGCTAATCAAGGAAAGGTGTCCACCTGATTGACCAGACACTACATAAAATTCCGAGCTACCTCAACTCGACTCCACCTCCAACTGCTATCATAGAAACCGTAGAACAATAAGTATGCAGAATTGGCTCTGCTTTACTCGGGCAGTTTGGGCCGAGGAGGGCGGTCCACTGAGCAACGGGCAAAAATGGATATTCAGACATCAGCTGACTTAATGCTCCTTGGTTAGACAGGCGTGGAAGCAGCTGCTGGAAGGACCAATCAGAGAGATGAAGGAGGAGGAAGCACTGGGATTGGGGGAGAAGTCAGCTGATGCTTGGGGCATGAGTGGTTCCGTCTGTATGCCTGCGTATGCATAACTGCATTTGCATGCACTGCAATAACTTCGTTTGCCTCAACATTAAGGAGCATCATGACTCAACAGCTGAGACCCAGCCAGTTTGTTAAATGGATGATTTTGGACAGTCTCTTTCGTACTCATCTTACGGTTAACGGAGCCACTGTCTGGTGCACCTACACTATCACGACCCGAGCGCCAAGTGATGCTGCCTGGAGCTTGAACCCTCTTCTTTCTGGCTCTGCTGATTGTCGTCCATGCCACCATGCTTAAGTCTGGTCCATGCGCTCTCTCCTTTTCCGTCTCTGTGGGCCAAACTCAGTAATAAGCCAGTCAGCTGTGAATTCCCGGTTGGGGAGGGAGGCCAAATTATACAGTCTTCTTCCTTTAGTAAGGACAGTAACGTTTTTGACTTCCAAGATAATTACACACGTAGCAATCGGTACAATGCGACGTTGCTTCAGGAGAGGACATAGAAAAGTACAGAATTGCTCTGATGGAACTAGGTAGTGGGGACAGGCTTCCACCACCCACTTGTGTGGCACCAATAGCACCTATGGCATCTGTGACGGTGCACGAAAACGAGGCGAAAAAAAAGCCAGCTGGAGCCTCAAGTCAAGTCGAGGCTCAAAATCAAAAGAGGTTGTGGGTAGAGAGAATAGTCACGTATTCATTTTTTATTAGAGCAATTACTCACTAAAGCGAACAAATTGTTCACGGTGTACCGGGTCAACTGATTGAACAGCTACGCGTAACATTGCCAAATTAGGTTTTGATGAAGTTTTACAATGACATGGACTAGGAGGAGGTGAACTCGCGCGACATGCTATCGAGGATCTTTGCTTCTTTCCCTGGCTTGATGAGGCCCTTGAGGCAGCTGCATATGCGGCATGCCGATGGGTACACAGCATTCTTGATATAGTCCTAAGACATGTCAGCGCACTGGTTTTTAACAGCAAACTTCGAAGTGCCGATGTTCACATGGTGGACAGTCCTGGTCCTCTCCTCAAATGTGCTCCCTAATAAAGTTGTGGCAAGAATAGTGGCCGCATCGCTGATTACCGGAACCCCCTGGACGTGCTTGTGAGACATGCCAGTCCAGACTGTGGCCACATCCACCGCTGCACTGTTTGGAGAAGCCTCCAATATGATTGTGAATGTCACTGACATTTGACAACGCTCAACACCCTCTCAATTAGTTCAATCAGCTGTCTTAACTCGAGGTTGTGACAGCAGATTGTGTCCATCCTGCTGTTGCCGAGATTGTCATGACACTTTCCATGCTGTAAGTTTTCTCTCACATCTTGCACAACCAATCCATCAAATGAAGATTGCATGCCACTTAAGCTGTGCCAAGCTACGTAGGTCTCGATGAGTTGACATAGTCGGTCTATCAGTTGACCAAGTCTTCCCCAGGAGATCATGAACAATGCTCATATTGGCCCATATAGATAGCAGCAATTCTAATACGGTCTATTTTCCAGCGCATGCATGTACGAGTACGAGGTACTGTACATGTACTTATACATAGGGGTGCATATTAGCGAACAAGAAGTACTGTCCAATCAAAGAAAAATGTAGAAATACGTCCTACTACAATACAACAAACGTCAGTCGGTTTCTAATGGCAGTGTATGTTACAGTGAAGAGATCTGATGCAGAAGTTTAACTTTGAGACATTCTGAAGTTGTCATAGGTGTCGAGGAGGTCTTGCAGGTGATACTCCTCCAGGCAGACAAATCCTCTCAGGTTGCGATCATGCCTCCTTGCACACCTCAGGCAGTGAACTACATGTTTCTTCTCATTCTCTTTTACAAAGAGCGTATCAAACACTTCTTCTTCACAAAGGCCACAATAATGTGCACCTTCCGTCTTCTTCCTCCCATGAAACCTTCTGCGCACACCAAGTTCTTTGGTTAGCTTTAGCGTCTGAGCAATGATGCACAGACTGCGATAGAGAGTGGACTTTATAACTTGATAGAACTTTTCATCTGTGACAACGATGTTCCTGGCCAAATTCCACGTCAAGAACACCATGGCGACAATAGATTGGAACTTTTGACCCTTGTTCCACTCATACCTCTCCAAGGCCAACAAATATTGCCGAGAAGTCAGGGGACCAACATTCCAAGCTATGTTGTTGCACCATCCAGTGGCCTGAACCCAATGGACGCAGCCTGCGTTGACCCATACCATGTCACCAGGTCTTTGCAGGAACCTGTATGTTGGTATGCCTCCTGTCATAAGGTCTTTGATGTTGGGCCACCAAGATCCATGGAGATAACTCAGACCATTCTTCTCACACATGTCATTTAAGAGATGCCAGTACTCATTGGGCACACCGAACCACTCTGAATCCCCTGGACCGATATTGATGTTAACAGCACAGAAGTTATTGTTTTCCTGATGACCAGGCGTTCTTGCACAAGGAACCTTCATGTATAGTTGAACTGTATTCATCCCTAGGATTTGGTGACCCACATGAGAAAGCATATTCCCAGGTGAGGCCACCCTGGCCCAGGCAGGGAGCTTCAACAACTCTCTTAATTGAGGTCCCCACTTCCTGTCATCAGATAAGTCACAATTGGTTCCAAACTTGATCATTCGGCGGGTTGCCTTGGATGAAAAGTCATAGGATGGGTTCACACTGCGCTCTTGGCCTTCAATACAGGCTTCATGGTAGTTGGCTGCCTGGTACTCAGCATACTTGGCTATTGTAGAGTAGGAACGCGTTGACGTGCAGTACCACACTTGTTGTGTCATTGTTGGGTCCCAGTTTTCATTGGCAGTCTGCTCCATCTGGGTGCGGATCTCAACAGGATGGTTGGGGTGCGACTCTACCAGAGCCTTAGTGCTGTACAGGCTGAGATCCAAGTCACAGACACTGCACAAGTTGCGCACTACCACAATGGGCTTCTGTAGGCAAAACTCCATGAGTTGCGGCGAAAAGGCCTCCTCCGGGGTGGACACGAAGACACTGGGAGTGGCCGGAAACAGGTCGAATGGGTCGACCCCGTCGGGACCCTTACCGGGAGAGTAGTCGTAGACGGCAGTACTGTCGCCGTCGGCGGGACGCCTGAGGCAGGAGGCCAGCGTCTCCGACCGGTCAAATTCATCTTCCATCACCATCTTATCGACCAGATCAGGTTCCTGAAACAAGCAGAGGGAAGACTTCACGACGTGCTCGGCAATCCTCTGATGCCATGAGGTTGATACACCGTTCAATTGGAGGACCCAGTAAGGGGGGCAGGGGGAGCCTTCGTCGCCGTACTTACCGGGGATGGACGGCTCAGGTGATCTTGTGGGTGCGGACTGGCGCAGCCGTGGCCCGCGGAGATCCCGTCCTTCACATTTTGAAGTCGCCGGAAATTTATTTTCGGAAAGCGTCCTTTTGCTCCTTTCGCCTTCATCAGTCTTTTCTTTCTCTTCCTTCCTTCCTTCCTCTCCCTCCCTCCCTTCTCTACCCTCAACCAAACCCTCCTCAGCTCCCTCTTCTCCCTCAGCGGCCGCACCAATGCCAACCTTGCCAAGCTCAAACTTCTCCCCTTCTCTCCCCCCCCCCTCGTTCACCCTTCCTTCCTGCCTGTGATGTCCATTCTCTCCTTTCTCTCTGGGTTGCCAGCGGAGATCCCGAGGCCGTGCCAAAGGCCGTGGCCATGACATTTTTGCCCACAACGGGACTCGAGTGGGTCCACTCTGGGCACCTCGGGGGCAGATGGCTTCATCACAGTCGTCTCGGCCGCCTCAGTGGCCGCGCCAGTGGCACTGCGTCAGACCCCGACTGATCGTCCGACGTCTCGGTCGTCGCCTTCTGCCAACCCTGGTTGAGGAATCATCTGTTGTACGACAAAGCTTCGGTGACCATTTTCACGTGGAGGAAAACAACTCAACTGTGGTCACTGCCGAAGGTTGGATGAACTTCCTGGTCGTCGAGGACTTGGAATTCTCACCGCTGTCCGCCCGGTGGCTGCCTTGGTTCTTCTTACAGCCGTGATACCTTTATTTCCCGTCAATGGCAGAGCATGTGCGACGCAATGAGGTCATTCAAGGAGTGAAGAATTACTCGCCTGGTTAAAGTTTGACTGTGTTGTGCTGGTTGAAACAGTAACCAGAAACCATAGTTATTATTGGTTGTAAGACTCACATGCGCCATTGCTTTTTTGCGCACTGAATGCCAAGACGAACTAACAACAAGCGCAAGTGTTTAAGTGTACTTAATATTAAAAGATTCTACAGAGTTACCTTCAGTGCAAAAATGGCAAGAGTGTATAGAATTCATGGAAAGGTTTCGAGAATGATCAATCTGTCATTCCAAACTAATCGCTTTCTGTTTACTTCATTTTGGCGGCATCTTTCTCATTTTGTGGTGCCACCAGTTGTGCGATTTCCTCAAGCGAAAAGCCAAGACCTGGCTTTTGTGACCCACAAAGGATTTCTAGAGCGCCGGAAATGAATTGTACTTTTCTTATTGCCTTCTCTTTGACAGCCTCTCGTCGCTGAGGACCTCTTCCGAGCTGTCCGGGCCAAGGATTTGCAGAGGAGCAGCAAGTCGACTTGTGTTGTACTGCAGGAGGGTGCCCACTTTCTTCAGAAGCTTTGGCCATTCTCCCTCCCCTTGGTTTTGGCTGAGTTCCCAGACTTCATGTAGGAGCCTCTGGTGAAGATATTCCTCAATCAGTTCCAGATGACCACACACAATTTGATGATATACTGCTTGCTCATAATGTCGGTCCAACCATCCTGTAGCCTTGCACTACACAGAAGTACTGCAGTACACCTGGCAGTGGGCCTTGGTCAACCCAGACCCCCCGATCTGGGCCTTGGTCAACCCAGACCCCCCGATCTGGGCCTTGGTCAACCCAGACCCCCCGATCTGGGCCTTGGTCAACCCAGACCCCCTGATCAGGCTGGCCTAAGACTTGGTAGTGAGAGTGAAAATCGGATGGGAAGGGAAGACGCTCCCCAACGACCTAGATCAAATTCACATTAATGTTGATTTTAGTTTTAACTAGCAAAGTTTGTTTTCTTTTGCTAACTAAGTTGGACTGAACATGTAAATTTGGGCCAAGTCTGGCTTAAACTGGCTGGAGAACAAACATGTGGACAATTCCTTATGGGATCAATTTCATTGACGCGCAGACATTCTGTTGACGACGTTGCTGACATTCTTCTTCTGGTGCCCGAAGATCTCCATGGGCTCACGTGGAATAGAGAGATGAACTTGTTCTGAAGTGCAGTATACTTTAAAAAGTCAACTGACCCAACGTCGACTTAAACAGAATCGAAAATATTCTGACTAAGCTCCTCAGGGTTCGGGACGACGTCCAACGTGGTGCAAGTTTACATGGTCAACCCTGTAGAAGGCAACAGGCTGCCCGGCTTATGTGGCTGTCCTCCTCCCCCCTCATGAAGGTCCTATGCAGTCCATTGGCACTATTTTTCAAATGGTTATGTTGTTTGCTTGTTTATAAGAGTGACTCTGGAGCATTCCGTCCCAATGTCATACAATGTTCACTGATGAACAAAAGGCAAAATTTGCCACTTTCAAAGGATGCAGAAACGGACTTATGCTGTGCACAATATATTTACACCTCAATAGGAATTTCTTCATCCTTGTATCAGTGGCGCCGCTAACCAACGGCTCACAGGTGCCAACTGTTGCCATGAGTGACCATACTTGGATTGGCTCATTGTGTTATGCATACGCACAAGTGCACAGCAACGACGTTCAGGACGCGTTTCGAATGCGGTCCGGAGTCGGTACAGTGCAATGGGGATGAGTGCGACGACTCAAGTCTCTCGAAATAACTGTGCCGATCATCCGAATTGGTGTGCATGGAGGCCTACATGCCTGCGTGCCAGTCTAGGCCTACATGCCCAGGAAGAATTTCTACATGGGTGCTGTAAATCTCTGCCCAAAGAGTCAAACTGGCGATATGAGCATGCTAAAACGAGGCGTGGGATGACTGAGATGAGGTTTTTGGGCATGCTAAGAAGCTCAAGCCAGACAGGGACGCATATGCCCGTTGAGTTCTCTTGACAGCAGTTGGCACTGATTTCTTTTCAACGGTTTGGTCGTCCCCTGGAACAATGATCAACACAGCCCAGCAAAAGTTGATCCCATCGAGAGTGAACTTATCCTGCAAGTCTGCAAGTTGCCTCAGCATTCAGGCTTAAGAGGATTTCACTGTGATACGTAGACTACTCAAGTATGTACATCGCGCACATCATGGGTTCTACGTTAGCAGCGAATGATACAATGACAATTTATACTTTCTGTCGTTGTTCACTAATTGTCTGGCATAAAAGACATTTATCAGTGTCTCGACCACGGATCCTCGGTGGCTGCGCTATTGCGTTACACTTTTGTTTGCGGTAGACGTCACTGAGGCCGCCCGGCGGAGGACGCAGTACGAGCAAAGGACGAACGTGGGGAAATCAATAGCAGTCGCTGGGGAAGGCTTTCTTCAAGTCCAACTTCAGGGGGCTGCACCAACACGACCTTGCCAAGAAGGAAGAGAGGAAGAGCGCGCGAGATCAGACGAGTATGTGTGTGTGAAGGGGGGGGACACTGTTCTATATGGAAGGACGCCTTTGTACACGTCTCATGCGAGGAGGATGAAGCGGAGGACGTTGATGCCGGAGGACACGAGCAAGTCCAGTGACTTCTTGGACGAGACTTATCCATTCTTTTCTTCATGCATAAGAACTGCCATCACTTTCCACCGTCATAAGTGCTGCCGCATCTACGACGTGTTCATCCCCTCCCTCCCAGTGAGCTTCCCCTCTGTTGGCGTTGAGGACGGCGTTGACAGACGCGATCGCGGCCTCCTTCCTCACAGTGCACTTGACTGTGGCATCAATGTCCCCCCTGATCGCGCGCGCTCGCCTGGTACAGGACGTGCAGGGTCTGGCCTCTTACGGTCCATTTGAAGAAAGCCCCCTCGACCGTCCATTGTGGGGAACCGGAGAAGACAATAACTCTAGCAAGGCCTCCAGAACTAACCAAACTTTTCAAGATGATGATGCTAAAGATGATGAACCCTTTCGGGTCCGTCACAGGTAAGAGCGATTGGCCAGCTCGGGTTTGGACTTGCTGCCCTGAGCTGAGTCCATTGGTGCAGTGACGACGTCTCTGCCCCTATGTTCGTTGAGTCATCTGATGTTGCAGACAGTATTCCTGGTGTGGGCGGCGGAAGCAGTAATGACGACGAGGGCGAGAGCAAAGAAGAACAAGAGGAGCAGGAGAGACTGAGGCAAGAAGCCATCAAGCAGGCAGAGAGGGAGCGCAGGGAGAAGTACAAGAAGCAGGAGGAAGAGAGGGAGACAATGAGGCAGTCCATCAGGGACAAGGTGAACAGTAACTGCCTTGATGGCTGGCGTGCCCCTGGAGTTAGTGTCCAGCCTTACTTTTATAGTATGGTATCGAGAAGAGGGCTGCCGAGGACGAGGACGAGGACGATGACGACGACGACGACGAATTCGGTTCCTCGGCCGCCAAGAAAGAGGAGACGCCTGATGATCCGGTCATGCGTACGTTAGCATTTATTCAGCCTTCTTTCACAATTAGTGCAATCCTCAGTATCCTTAAAAGAATGGCTCGATGGTGGCCAAGTTGTTGGACGTGAAAGGGGCATTTTACGAATACTCTTGATAGAATTTTGTTTTTGGTCTTGACGAAGTTGGACCTGCTTTACCCTGCCAGAGCCTGCTGCTTGCAGCCTGGGTCAATGTCAGTGTAGTGTCTCTCGTGGTGATGCACGATGTGATCATGGTTGTTGTTGTTGTTGTCGTTGTTGTTGACATACTCGCTGTTCATGCAAATATGGAGGAAAGTTTTCACTTGCCCACAGTGTAAAGGCAAATTGAAGGATTGCACTAGCTGTGAAAGACCCGTTGCGTCAATCAGGCACGTCCACTACCTGACACTTCTGGATCACCATGCACATGTCGATGCCCATTTGCAAATTGTCCATCTTTCAGAGGCCAAAGCAATGGCAGAACAACAGTTAAACAACCTGAAGGGCACGGTGGAAGGCAAATGCGTCGTCCAGTAGACAGGACCACGACCAAGAGCCACGACAACGAACTTTCTGCTGCCCGCACCAGCACTAATATAGGGAACGAACCTTTGAGATTCATGCAAGTTACTCTAAACTATTATTACATTTTGCAATAATAAATCACGCTTGTTATTCGACATCCTCATGCCGAGTGTATTGTCGTTATAACCTTCCGGACTTTGCGTCCGTGATTGCTCCCCATAACTCGAAGACGAACGCGTCGTTGAATCCGAAGTCCGCCAGCTCTGACCCGTCCAATGCCTCCGCGAACTCCATCGTGTTCCCTTTGGACTCGCCCAACTCGTAGATGTGAGACGCTGCAAGAAGTGTGTCTGCATTCAGTGGTCTTCCGAGGTGACACCGCCAGTCTGTACATACCCAAGTCTGAGTCGTGAATGCCGAGGAAGCTCTCCAAGAGCGTGTTGATTTTCTCCTCTGCCAACTGCTTCGTCGAGTCCACTTCCTCCACCGTGGCCGGCTCATTGGCTTTGAAGCGTAGCGTCTGTCGTCCAGATCCCACTTTCCGAGCTCCGGACGAGGGACCCTTCTTCGAGGCTATGTTGGCTGCAGTGGAAAGTAAGTACGTGCAGGTGTGATAAAAGTACCATTGCAGTACACCTCAAGTACAAGTGCACTCGAGGTCAAAAGTCTGTCAGGAGGAAAAACAAGGCCTATTGATTACTCCTACTGAGCACTGCGAACAAAGTCTTAAAGGCTGATAATAAATCCTGGCTGACTGCAGGCACTTTTCAATGAAATGATGCAAAAATGACACGGTCAAATATTTGCATAGAGAGCTTAAAACTGGGGGTTGGGTTAAAATGACATTTAGGAAAGATTACATTATTTCCTCAGGCCGATCAGTTATGGTGTCACTACAGTCTGGACGGCTTTTGGCTCCAACTGTGATAAAACTGTGATGTATCACTTAAAAAAACCCTGTACTTTGCAACAGCTCAATAGGTATCGAGGCTGCCTGAGCTCCCCCCTCAAGGACTTCGCCGCGGACAAAATACTAATGAAAGAATTAAAGAGCTTTTATCTGTTGACAAAGGCTCAATGACGTTTCGGCTGCATTTTTTTAACGCGATGCTTTGTTATCACGCCAGAATACGACTTAAAAACGATGATGGCGCCGACGGCAGCCGCGTGCAGCGCGTGCTGCTCGGGCCCCAGGGGGCGTCTGTCCTAGCACTGGCGCACCGCACACGTCACGCAGCCACTCCCGGAAAAAGACACTCACAAAATCCCGATGTCTTCGGCTCCACCAATCTGAGCGTGAAGAGCTCACCCCTGGGAATGTCTTTGAGTATGCGAGCCACTTCATAGTGGCGACAACCGACCAGATTCTTGTTGTCAAGTTTCTCGATGTGATCACCAACCTGGCAAAGACAAGAAGCAGACAAGAATACAAGTTTGACGACGTCCAGTCTGATCTGCCACATGTTTGTACGCAGCCAGTATCAGGAGACGTGCGTGGTCGAGCGCGACCACTTACGCGGTACCTTTATGTGCGGTATTTTGCTTGCGGTGCTGCCCTCTTTGATCCTCTTGATGAATGCGTATCCGGCACCGTTGTCGGTGATGGTGAGGCCCAGGGCGTCTGCAGTCTTGGTAACGTCTACTTCCTTAGCCTGGCCTTTGGGGAGGAGAAAGTGTCAGTGCGGCCGTTGCCAGACAGATAGACGGACAGCCTTTCTTTACCAAGGACGTGGGCGAATATGAAGTCGTCGAGGCCGATCTGTCCTCCCAGCAGCATCTTCATGTCTATTTTGTGCGAGTTGAGTGTGCAGAAGAGGATCTAGACAATCAACGTTACGACGAGCTGAATGGAGACACATTGGCTGAACTTAACGCTGATGATACCTCCTTTGGTGAAATGTCGTAGCATTCTGCTATCTTCTCGTACAGCTCTTTGACGTTCGTGAACCCCGATATTATCCCGGTGGGGCTGCCGTGAGCTTGTTGGCAGTGAAATGTCAGCCTGGGTTTCTCCGGGGCAGGAGCCGGTGGCGCGTTGGCCGAGGAGCTGCCGGTGGACGCGAGGCTTTCATGAGCACTACTGGCAGGAAGAGGTGCATTGGTCTTGGCCTTTCTACTCCCGAAGATCGACGACATTTTCTCTCACAACACACACACACACGCACGCACGCAGGCACGACGGTCAAGCGGTAGCGGCAGCAGGTACTTACTGACTACCTCTTACTCCAGCCAGAGGTAGCTCAGGTAATCCTCCGCTCCTGCCGCACTTATCTTGCAGTTGCTCGCCCGATAAGCGACTGCTGATGCGTTCGCTAGAGCGTGAGTGACGACGTAAACCAGCGGGCGGTGCCTGAATAACGAAGAAAGTCTGCTACGACTCAGTCGGTGCTCCCGTTGTCGTTCCGGTTGGAGCCCCGGTGATCTGGGACATTTCCTGTCCCATCCAGAGTCCCGATCGAGCCGGCCGCACCCCGCGGGCAGCTCGACTAGTACGTCCTGCACACGTCGAGTCACTTGAGCAAACACAAGTTGTGACGTATCTTCAAGCGTTTAAAGCCGGTATGTTTGTGCACTAATTTTCCGGACCCCAAAGCCTTGGACTCCATGCTTACGATAACCGACGACACTCAAGCATCCAGGTCATCGAGGCTTTGAGGCGTTGAAAAGTCGTGCACGAGCATACGCGTCGGCTTAAACTGCTCCCGCCCCTTATATTGACAGGCTCATGAGGACACTCTGCGTCCTTCAGACCGGCGCCGGTCCCCGGCTAAGCTTGCGCCGGGGAGACCGGGCGACGGAGGGACAGTTGAGAACCCGCGCACGGCATCCCTCCCTCCCTTCGCAGCGGCTCACGTTGGGCCCCACCTGTGGGCCTGCGTGAGGGATCTGTACCAGACGTCCATGAATGAAGTCGGAGTTCAAGTTCTGCCAGTGGACTCTGGGTCAGAACTTTGTGGAGTCTCCACAGGAGCTGATTTGTTCTTCCCCGCGGTCTCAGCCGCGTATTCCACAGCCACGCAGGCTGCCCTGGCCACCATCAGTGATAGCTGCTTTGGTTCGTTTTCACTGGTTATCAAATATGTTGTCATGAAATCCCGCTCTGATTGTCTCTATGATTGAGTGAGTGTGGAGGCTCCACTTTTCTCTCCGATATCTCAAGATTATCCCTCGGGGACGAATGATCACTGGGTGTAAATGGCCTGGGGATCCCCCTCCCCCATTAAGAAAGCTTGCTACGTCCACCGATGAAGACGATCCCAATGACGAGGGAGGCACTTGAGTCTTCCACCTTCTCCAGAGATCCCTGTTGACAGAGGCCCGATTCAGGCACCGATTCAGAGGTTCCGGTCATGAACAATTTTCTCCGGACGTTGATTTCTACCCAGACGGCGAGGATCAGCCACGGAAAGTTGACATTTCATTCACTGAACCTCCAATATGTCTGACGCCTTCTTTGCGGTCATTGTGCGGTCACCTGGACACAGTTGTGGAGATCCTGTGCACCCTCCCCCCATGTTGGACTTTCCCCCCGCCAGAGCTACACCGTCGAGTCGGACAGGGCTTCCCTATCCGCCAAGTGAGCAACTGTCTCTAGCGACGCTTCCCTAGAACTTATATAGTTATCATTCGAACCTGCTGACATGGATGGGTTGAGACAACTTGTCCGAGTCCGCATCATATGATGGTAAGATTCTCGATCAAGTACGTGGGGGAGGAAGTGCTGTGGAGGTTTCGACAGTCCTCCCCTCCACGTACCCTTTTACACCTTCGTAAGTAGATCTATGATTGCGAAATGAGAAAAGTAATTAATTACGCCACAGACAGCACCTTTGACTGCTCTGATTGCAGTTAGCGTTGCTGCAGCGCACCTAAGCGGACATAAAGACTTTATTCAGTCAAAGAGTCAGTCTGCCGAGAGATGACTGGTTTTTTTTTTCTACTCTGGTTGTTAAGGTCTTTAAGAGCGATCAAAGAAAGTAAATTTCCAAGAAACTGCAAGATTCGATTTGGCAAAGTTGTCGTTCAAGCTCGAGAGGTTCCACCATTCTTCTACACGAGACCTTTCAGAGATGTTCAGATGACCAGGCTGTCTAACTATGGTTTTGAACCAAACCACTGCTGGTTTCGCCTTCCTTAACGCTCAGGGCTCGATAACAACATTAATGTTATATCTTTAGACTGTTATTGCGCGCTTCAAGTGTTTCTTCCATATCTCGCCCGAAAATGGTTCCAACGCAGCAATATTTGCCCCAGGAAACCGAATGAATGCATCTCTGCACCAAACCGGGCGGGTGCGATGAGTCGACCACACATTGTCCACTACCCGGACTGTAGGAATATATAGACCCTCCTGCAGTTGTTCAGCATCAGAAAGCACTACTATTGCTGCAGTGCGAGAAGAAAAAAGCTGCAACAGTTTCAGTTCCCGCTGTGCATCACCTCATGTAGCTACAATCAGACGTTTCTCAACGGAGAGGCATGTCTAGTGACATGCCTCTATACTGACTAGTCATGTCAGACCGCCAAATTTTGCTAATAACTTTAGGACGGGTGTTTGGAAAGTTTCCTCCTGGTTCTCCTTCCTGGAATGGCCGGGCCAGCCGGGATTGGCTGCGTGTGCGATTTCATACAGTCTCACCGATTCGTTTTTGCCGTCTGTTACAGACTCTGCCACTCCATGAATTTAGTCAGATGCCCTTTCCCGTTTTTTCCCCCCTTTGGAAAAAGCTGCAATTGCTGCACTGATGTCTTAACAGCGCACTGCCCTGATCGAGCTTTGCCAAGAAACAATACCAAAAAAGAGAAAGCAAAAAATGGGAAATCGTCTACGAGGCTACTGCTTGGGTGCCAGAGATTCTTCATACCTTGGACGCTTTGAAAGCAGTGAAAAATATGAGTGTCCTAATACCCATCTTGGCTAGTGAGGCCCTGAATTCATGGACGAAATTATTATGCTTTGGCTTGGCAGCGCCACGGGATCTGCTGAAGCCTAATGACACGTCCTGATTGGTGTCTCGCTGACCAACCGTGACGTGCACGTTGTCACCCAAAGTCACCCTGAAGCTTGGGCAGTCCCAAGACTCTCGACCAGTGGAGCGTCAGAGCGCTGTTGGTTGTGGGATGAAGTCTGGCCGCTATTGCAGCAGTGATAAATTGATACGGTGCTTTAACTTTTGGCATCGTCGATGAAGCGAATCATCTTTAGTGAGCAGTGTGGATCTGCGAAGTTTCCTTCTTGTGCAGAAGCATCGATTGCAGCCATCACCATCACAAATTTTTGACTTCTTTCTTCTTCGCAGCCCCCGCCTTTTGCCAGCCTCCGACGTGACCCCGATGCACTTCCTGAGGGGGGCACCCGGTACCCGACGTCCTCACGTGCCCACCGCTGCTTTCAACGTCTTCTCCCCGAAGTGAAGCAAGAACAGAAGCTCCTGTTGTTCTGTGCACCAGCTAAATATGCATCATCTGTGGGGGGGGGGGGGGGGGGGGGGAAAAAAAGAAT
>JAAUXU010097166.1_pt1 | contig 25297 bp, 20 predicted proteins | sample 7278151 | NCBI WGS metagenome assembly JAAUXU01 (sample SAMN14350113, study PRJNA611818) | marine sediment metagenome | isolation source: surface marine sediment (1.8m) | place: French Polynesia: Moorea | collected 2018-08 | reverse complement strand
TCACTCAAGACCGATGTGAGATATAGTATATATGAGAATCAGTCTGTGCTTCATCGTACTTCAACTGTGAATATAAACTGGCAGTCCAAAACAGAAGCTCAATATTTTTCCTAAACACAAACTTAAAACTTCTAATTTTGTGGCAAACCCTACTGTGTATCAACTTCTCTATTCAATGTTACATCGCTCAGCTGGTGAAAGAGATGACTTACCCTCAATGATTCTAGTCCAAGGAACTGTTTCTCTCACTCTAGGGGCAAAATGACCAAAGAAAAACACACTAAAGTTTGTTGTTGGAAGCCTTGAAAAACTAAACCTGCAGTAGGATGTCTTTTTTCCAACTAGATGTATTCTGAATGACACTGCAGTCTACACAAAATTCAGTGCATGCACCGACGAAGGCTTTGTTTTACTACGTAGCATACTTTCGACATAGCCGGCAATTCTGACGCACCCTGTACGTTATCGACTACACAGAAAGACTTTCCCAGCGACAGGAATGCCAGCTCGTGACGCCAAAAGTCACGTTTTGCGTCAAGGTGAACGCAAAAGTGAGAGCAAAAATACATTGTTGCCCATTCTCTCAGTCTTCCTCGAGTGGGTACTCAAAAAAAGCTTTCGCCAATAATCGAATCACCGGTGACAACGGAGCAACTACCACGGCTCGGAGTAGCTGCCTACACTGCTGTACTCGAACAAGCCCATGGACTCCTTGCTGCCGTCGTCAGCATGCGACGCGAGATCCAGCAAGTTCACGAACGGCTTGATGAACCTCATGATATACACGAGGTTATCTTGTGCGCATGCGCACGATCAATTTCAGCTGGTGGCGGCGCCAAAGGAAATAAACAACATATAAAAAAGCAGGAAATTCGATGCGAATCGATTGTAAAAACGGGGAAAGTCAAGGAGGATGAGAGATATTTAAGTCTGACGACCGTGACTTGACGTCGGTGGGACTCCTTCGACATGTCCTCGTCGGCTGTCACCGCGCTATTGGACTGCGGTCTCGAGCGGCTGGACGGAAACTCCATGTTCACCAAGTTGACGGCGTTGCTCGAGATCGTCCAGGAAGCGACCGAGAGCTCCTCTTCGTCCGAGATCGCCGTCATCCGCGGTCGCTTGGCTGAGAGGCTACCTGAGCTGATGAAGAACACCTTGGGGAAGAGCAAAAGCCATGCAGATGCTTTGGCCGTTCTTGCCAGACTGCTGGCTGATCACGTCTTGTCCTTCGAGACGAGCATCGAGTCCGCCATCAAAATCAAGGATTTAGGGCGTTCGCTGTTGGCGAGGACTTCCTCGGCAAAGACCAAGTCCGCGGGGCTGGAACTAATTCGACTGTGTGTGGAAAGGTGGTGCGGATCAGAAAACGCAGAGAAGATGGAGGCAGCACAGCTGGAGAAGGCGCTCGTGTCGGTGTTGACCCAGCCGAGCAAACACACGCCGGGAGTCGTGGGTCTGTCCAGTCGTGCCCTCGGCGCCCTCTGTCGCGCCTACCCCGATGAGACTGGTGAGAGGAAGGATACCGTCTTCGGCTACTTGGACGGTCAAATCGAGGCTCAGGTAGTGATGTCACGGAGAGAGACAGCGTCTCTTCAGGTGGGACCAGATCGACTAATGGTGCTCCTATTCTTCCTCTTTCAGATGTCTTCCCGCACCCGCCAAGTTGACCTGCCAGTGATCGAAGGCTGCCTGCGCGGTCTCGACGACTTCCTCACTGCCTTTGGCCTTCCCGACGAAGAATATGAAAGGAGAGAAAAGGTATACGACAAGCTGATGAGGATCTGTCCCAAGCCGGCCGAAGAGACTTCTCGGAGAACGGCGATGCGCACCGCGGTTGTCCTCTTTGCCAACCATTGCGGGCTCTTCGGAGACTTCGTCATCAACGACGTCGTCATCTGGCATAAGACACTCAACGAATGGGCCTTTTCGTTCAACAGAGACGATCATAAGACTGGCTGGAAGGCCATGCTGGCCTTCTACAAGACCGCCGGTGAACAGTTGGGTAAAACGAGTAACGAGAGGGCATTTGCATTTTTGCTCAAGACCTTTAGGAACATTCTGGTCGGTCCCACGAGTTCCGGCAAGGAGATTTCGCTGGCCATCCAGGGCTATGGGCACCTGGCGGCTGCCTGTAAAAGACTCTTGTCCGGCGACGAAGTCTCCGTAATGCTCTACACCTTGCTACAGCGCAGTGAGCAGATGTTCCTTAACCATGATCAACAACGAGAAGAAGAAGTCAGTTTCGGAGATGACAAGCACCTGCATCTGTCAAGTTACGTCGAGGCAGTGACTCAGGTGGTGGAGCAAGTGGATGCAGTCTCTCCTGCTTGTTGTGTCACTTTTGAGCGGATATTGGTGCACCTGGTGTCCAAGTTCCCGTTCCTGCCCGTGCAGTACCGCCCTTTTGCCCTGCAAGCCGTGCTCAGGGCGTTGGGAAAGACACCGCAGAAGCTCATGCCTGATCTGCTATCAAACTTCACCTATCAGGGAGTGATCCAGAGCTGTTCGTACCCTATCGTTACCAAGATGGAAGAGAAGGTGGCCCTTGACCTCGGCGGATCCATGGTCGTGTCGGTGGCGTCCTTCGTGCCCTTCTGGTGCGGGCTGATGAAAACGTGGCAAGAAGATGAAAGTGCTTGGCTTCATGAGGCCATATTTGACTGTCTCATCAACTCTTTCATGGCCATCATGGGCAAACTGGATTTCAATATGCACATGAGCAGAAGCTGCGAAGATGACGACGAAGTACTGGATGGAGAAAAGGTGGCTGTCAAGGCAAAGGACTTCACTGTGATGGCCAACTTGGTTAGGCTGTGCCAGAGCATTCTGTCGACGTCCATGCCCAGACTATTCGCCAAGTGGATTTTACCCTTCGGACTATCAGTTGCTTCGCTATCCAACAAATATCCGCAGGTCAGTGGGTTCTACAGAATGTTCGGCTGTGCGCTTGCTGCAGCTGGAAGAGACTTCTTCGAGGAAGACCGGAATCACAACTGCATCAGACGATTTGGTACTTACGTTGAAGAGGCCTTGAACAGATCAAATGCATTTGAAGAAGAAGAGCTGTTGCTCTCGTGCCTAGAGATGTGTCTGCAGGTGCCGCCGGTCATCGCTGGCGAGATCTTGCAGGCCTTCACGAGGCCGCTGAAGCGAATTTTCGGCTTAGGAGCTCGAAACCTGCCCTTGATATCGTCTGCCGTCTCATTTCTGACTGAGTTAACTGATTGCTTGGGATCCGACAAGACAGAACCGCTCATGATACACCTGATACCCACCATGAAGCACTTCATACAGGCCAGCTCAATGGAAGCTGAAGACGCGGATGAGAGTAAAGAGTCGGCGCCGTCTAAAAGAGCGCGACGGAACAACAGAATGAAAGTCAAAGGCGTTGAGTTAGAGGAAAGTGAATTAGAAGTAACTCAAAAAGCCGTCCTGTTGTTCCTGGGGCGCCTGGACATGGACATGTTGACCACCTGCCTGTTGCTCAGCAAGGAGGAACTCGGCCGCAGCGTGATAGCGACCAACGCTGATCGCTGCCTGGACTTCGCCATCCCATTTCCCGACGTGAATCTTGACATCACGCTGGACGACTTCTTGCCGAGGTTGTTGCAAATGTGCGACAAGACAGCCGACAGGAAGACGAGGGTGGCCGCCAGCGAAACCTTGCACTCGGTGGTGTTGCTCATTATAGGCAGGTGAGAGAAAAAAGCCCCTACTCTAATTGCTATTAGCGCCGTATATACTGTAGTACATTCAGACCACTCTAAAGAACTAGAGTCAGTTCAAGACCACGTACAAGACAGTATTGTGATACTGAGGCTTGATACGGCAAAATTATTTCTGTATTCGTGTGCATTGTTGCCCTAGACTCAGCTGGCTGAAGTTGGCAGTGCTCAAGATTTTATCTGTCAAATTCTCAAGTGGCTCATGCATTTTTTTTTTTTTTTGCAGGACTGCCAACCAATCTTCTCAACTTCAGCGGCAAAGACCTATGACCTCTATGTACTCACAGCTTTTTCCCATCATGATCAAACTGTCAGGAGACTCTGATATCGTCATCAAGGATCTCTTCCATCCGCTGCTGCTGCAGTGCATCCACTGGTTCACCAGACCGGTCAGCTCGTCGGACCCCTTGCCCGAGACCTCTTGCCTCCTCGACGCTATCATGGACGGCGTTTGCGCCGAGTCCGATGCCGCCTTGCGCAAGAGGAGCGCTCAACTGCTGGCTGAGTTTCTAAACTGGTCCATCAAGCAGACGCCACCGGACAAGATGAAGAAGAAAGAGTATTCTGCCAACCCGAGCTCTCTGTTCAGTCGACTGATTGCAATGTGGATGCATCCTTCTCCGCTCCAAAGGCTGGGGGCGAGCCTAGCATTCAACCATTGCTACCGGATATTTCGCGAGGAGGAGCCGCTGGTAGATAAATTCACAGTGGGGATCGCAGTGCGCGCACTCCAGAGCATTGGCTTGACCAAAGACAAGGATGTGGATTTTGGTGCGGTGGAAGAAGCCAAGAAGACCTTGGATCACTTGCTAAGAATCATGAAACAGAAGGCCAAGTTACTGGAAGCTGAAGCAGAGGACAGGATTGTCCCTTCCGAGCTGGGCGGCAACGGCTTGGCCCACTTTGTGGTGTGGTTGCACAGCCTGATTGACTCTTCATCGACGGAACAAAGAAGGAAGGCGATGGAACTGATCTTCCAGCTCACCATCGTGAAGCAGAGTCAAAGTTATTTCCAAGAAAGTATCGAACGGTCTGGCTTTGCCTCTGAACGATCTTATTTCGAGCATCTTGGGGACTCTGAGGCAGTCATTGTGGAAGACCACAAGAGTGTCCTTGCTGCAGACGCTACGAAACTGCGGAAGTGGATCTGCTCTTTAACGTGCGTCAGCGAGTGCTTGACTTTTACGATCGACAGGGACCTCACCGTGGTCGAGAACGTTATCGTCGACTACATGGACTCCTTCGTGAGGTCTCTCTCCGCCTTCATTTTTTTTGTCACAAAGTTAAACGATGACCAGGAGTGCAAAAGAACCATGACGTCTGCCGATTCCAGCATTGAGAAGAACATCTGCACTATGATAATTAGGCTCCTGGACTTGGTTGTGGCTTGTCTGAAGCACAGCCGAAACGACGCCTTCGTCAAGAGCGTCTGGAACGAGACGTTTTGCCACTTGGTAACTGACGTGGCCTGCCATTCCAGCAGGTTAGGGTTCGACCCAAGGGTGAAGGAGGTTCAGTCAGGCTTAGAGGAGAGGTGCACGAGCCTGCTGGATATGAGCAAGACAAAGAAACCTTCGTTGTTTGAGAGGCTGAAGAGGACGTCTGTGAAAAAAGAGTTGGAGCTACAAGTGAAGGAGCTGATGATGGGAAGAGTAAACGAGGAACAGAAGCAGATCTTCAAAGGATGCAAGCTCCTCCACTCCCACAACGTCATCTCGCTACGCGACTTTGGGGAAAAGCTTGAAGAGGATGTGTCCTCCATCTACGATTTGGACGTCCCTAGGGGAGAGTTCGAACAAGAGTTTCGAGAGGCTGTCAGTGCCTTCTTTGATCTGTTCTTGGCCGTATCGAAAAATGCCTCAAAGACCTTGACCAAGCTTTGCACCATGTTCCTTGAGCGTCCCTCTTGTTCAGCCGTCGAGAACCTCGTCGTTAGCTGCTCCATGGGAAATCCCCAAGTCTTTCTCGACGCGGTCGAGTCGAACGCGAGTAATCCGAACAGGGCACAGTTGTGCTTTGTCAAGTTCCTTCGTGCCTGCGTCATGCACCAGCGTGAAGTATTAAACACCGAAGAACAGATTGCGACAGTCAATCGAATCTGGCAGACGTTGGAGGGTTCGTCCTTCGAGTCGGAATCGCAGCTGGAGACAGCGATCCTGTTGGCAAAGACCTTGGGCTTGGCCGGCGGGGAAAAGTGTTTCGAGGGGTCCGTGGCCCCCTGGTTGTGCCTGCTGCTTCGGAGAAAGGACGTCAGGCTGAAGATCAAAACCAAAGCACTTGATTTGTTGACACTCGTCCTAAAAAGTCAGAAGATGGGGGAGGTGGATGTGCCCAAGTCACTGGATTCCTTGTCTGACACCTGCTTCCCCATCTATTCCACCGAGCTGCCTATGAACTCCTCGCAGAGGAGAGACTACGTCGAGTGCTTCGAGCAGCTGTTCACCGTGTTGGCGGCCACTGCCTCGCTTGATCTGCTCCGCTTCGTCCTTATTATCATCTACCGGGAGGAAAGTCACGTCTGCCAAGACAGAATGATGGAGTGCCTGTCGGTCTTGCCCAAGAACAGGACTACTTCAGAACAGTTGGACCTGGTTCAGGTGGCGTTCGAACTTGTTGACAAAGACATAAGATGCGACTCCGCCATCAAACTGCGGGTCCTGGCGCAGGCGTTGGTGCCGCTACTGGCGGGATCGTCGACAATGGCGCTAGAAAAATTCTTCACGAGCCAGTTGGACTGGACGATCGAGGGGTTGTTGCGGTCAGAACTGATTGGCTCAGAAGAGAAAAGGACCAACGACTTGGTGAAGAGGATTGGCGCCTGCAAGCTGGTGGGCTGCGTGTACGCTGGATTGGACAAAGAGAGACTTCACTCCGCGTCTTCAAGTATTGCACGCTCAGCTTATGAGATCTTGAAGTCTAGGGGTCAGCCGCTGAAAGGTGACTTCACCGGCAAGGAACTTGGCAAGTTCTTGGTGAGCAGGCTGACTTCCTTCCGCTCGGTTCCGATTGACCGCTCCTCCACTCTGTCCGAGATCTTCAGGCAGTTCCATTGCGCCGCTTATAACGCCACGATGTCGGTCATCACGTGCCTTCAATCTGAGGAGAAGTTCTACTTCACGTATCTCTTCAAGGAGGATCCCAGCAGGGGAGAGATGATTTGGAGCAGGGTGGTGGACACCGACTGCCGCTACGACTTCCCTCTCGAAGTGGAGACGTTCGCGCGAAAGCGCAAGCAGATCGTAACGCTCAGGAAGAGCAAGAAGGCTCATTCTAGAGCAGACGGGCCGGACACTTCGCTGGGACTGATGACATTGGCCAGCTCTTACTTGGGAGATTCGTCCTTGAGTCAAGACGTCGGGATGTTCGACTTCAACCAAAGTATCGTTACCATAAACGGTTCTCCGGCCACGAGACCTGAACCAGAGAGTCATGCCAATGAAGCGAACATGATTTCGTTGGAGAATGAGAGCCTCAACAACCACGAATGCATGGGTCCTCTTCTGGCGTTGATCGACTACATGACGGACACTAAGATCTATCAGGTGCCCGAGGAAGGCAAGGCGCCTGGAGCCTTACCTTCGTGGATATCATGTCTCACAAAGAAGATGGAGGACGACTCTGTGCCGAAGAACGTGAAGCTGTTTCTCCTGAAGGTGATGTGCAATCGCTCCGAGTGCTTCGCGCCGTTCGCATCCCTCTTGGGCAAGGTCATCCTCAGGCTGACAGTCGCCGAAGAAATATGGGAGTCGCCGACCGATGTAAACACTTTGAGACTGGACCTCGTGGCCATGCTTTTGTCCTGGTCGGATCGATACGTGCCCCAGAACAGCATGATGGAGAAAAGCTTCGCTTCCTCATTGCTTGAGATAATGGTGTCAGCCTGTCTCAATCAGACTAACAGAGAGCTGCTCAAGTACATGCTGGAGATGGTGCGGACCATGTGCACCACTTGGGGTGGCGTCAAATGCCTCACCTCTCCAGGAAGATTGCTGCAGTCAAATCCTACGTCAATCGTGGTTGTGCAACTGACTGGCATCTTTCTTCAGTCAGGCCTACCCCCAGCCAATGAATCCTCCGTTTTACCGTTATTTACATCACTGGCCACGAACATGGACTCCAGGACGAAGCAGCAGTATCTGCAGGCGGCGGAGGTGTTGGGCATGGCCATGGCCTTTTACAAGAACGACCTGTCCCAGTTTCCTCAGCTCCACATGTTGACTGAAGAGAGGCTCGCGCGCTTGTCGAAGTCTCCGCTCGCCCACGACAGAGCCAAGTTCTTTGACTGCCTGCATGCGTGCCACAAGAACTTTCCGGATATTGTGCTGTCCTTCTACAAGAAGTTTGTCTACACGTTGAAGTCGGAGGGAGGCTTGACACTGACGCAGTGCCTGGAAATGTTGGCCGCGTGCACTCAGAAGCTGGCTGAAAGTGAAAACGGCCTGCAAAAAGAACTGGGAATGGTCGGCCTGGTAGACTTCCTCGCTCACTTCGACGCTGACAACCAGCTCGCAAGTCTTTCAGTGTTTAAAGGGCTGATGCCATGGATGCCGGCGGACTTGATGAACACCTTTGTGGATACCATCTTAAGCAGGTATTCCAGCAAATCATCTGCGATCAGGGTGAAAGTGATTGCTATAGCCAAGGAGTGCTGCCTCAAGTACAAGGATTCGTCTACTGGGAATCTGTTGGAGGCGGGCATAGTCCGCAGATGCCTGGCCGTGCTGACCAGAGCGTTTGGAGACAAAGACGAGTCCGTCGTGTCGAGTGCGAAGGGCTTCTTTGAAGAGGTTTTGCCTGACTTCTGCGGTCAGCGAGTGTCCGACGTGGTGAAGTTGTTGCTCAATACAGAGGGTCAGGACCACTTCCTCTCGGCATCCGTGTCCCTCTTGCTGGGATTAACCGAGAAGTCTCCGCAGCTGGATGCCAAGCTCTTCAGGGACCCGTTGAGCGCAGATTGTCATTTTCAAGAGCAGCACTTTGATACATCGTGGAGAAGCAGCAGCAGCATAAGCCAAGGCCTGGCGGGATCCGCCGTCGTGCCCAGGTTCGCTGAGACGCTCACCTCCTCCAGCCAAGCGTGGACTCAATCAACGACTGCGGCGAGCCAAGCGGCGTCTACCATCGACTTTGCCGGCTACATCCGGGCGACGCAGGTCAAGTTGGAGTTCGAGCAGACTCAAACTCAGCAACTCAAAGGACCCCCGACGCCTTCGTTTAAGCAAGGACCCAGCTTTGGCACGCAGACTCTATCACATGCTGAAAATGAAAGCCCTAAGAAGGATTCGTCAGCGCTCAGAGTCGGTCGTCGTTTCCTCCGATCGGACCGCGTGAGTCACGAGCACACAAAAGCGTACTTTGCCCGTCAGCACGCCAAGAAGGAGAGGCGCTTGAAGCAGCGCCAGGAAGAGCGCCGAGGCCGCCGACTGGCGCAAGTCACTCTGATGCGCAAGTATCGCGTCGGCGACCTGCCAGATATCCAGATCAGCACTGCTGATGTGGTGAGGTCCCTGCGAAACATCTGCACGCGAGACGAAATGATGGCGAGACTTTTCCTCAGGTTGATTTGCGAGCATTTGAATGAGAATGAAGCAACGAGGACTCGAATTGCCGAGAGTCTAGAGCAGTCCATGAGCGCGACGGAGTTCCACAACCGCGCCGTGGCCGCCACCGTGCTGGAAATGTGCCTGACGGTTTTGAGAGGAGGAGGCACGACGACAGCTCTGCACATGGATAAAGTCTCTACCATGGCGCGGTCGCTGCAGCTGGAATCCATCGGGATCCAAATCTTGGAAGAAAGATTGCGTGATGTGGACGAAGGCGAGCAGCCCCCGGCCCCGAAGCGCAAAAAGACCAAGACAGAAATGGAGCACGAAGACAACGCCACGAACTTATGGATTAAGATAGTGGATCTCTACAAGAGCAAGGGGGATGCCGACGCCGCCAGGGGCGCGTTGAGGCAGATGCAGCAGTCGGACGATGTGAGCGTCTTGTTAGAGGAGAGCACCAGCGCTTGGGTGACGGTCAAGGCAAAATGTAAGCAGTTGATCGCTGAGAGCCGGAATTCTGCCGAAGAAGATGCTCTGACCAGAGCTTGGACAGAATCCTACTTCAATTCCATGCAGCACCTCAGCTCCTGGACGGAGTTGGCCGACGAGATCAAGGCTAGGTCGAACAACGGGAAGAATTTGTTTGACAGCGAATGGAGTCGGGAGTTCATGCTGCCGAAATTCATCCGAGGAGAGATTCACAACTTGGTAGGAGACCACAAAAGAGCAAACACGATCGTAGACTTTATGGAAAGCTGTCGCAAGGAAGGCGGCACCAACTTCGACTTTTTGCGCCGTCGCTTTGGCCTCGACCTGTGTCTGCTTTACCTTCACGAAGGAAAGTTGGCCGACGCTCGGCTAGCCCACGACAACTCGGCCGCCTTCTTCTTGGCGGACTGGTCGACCCAGAACCAGTTTGATCTCACGGGGTTCAAGGACCGATTGGCTCAGCTCAAGCGACTGTCCCAGGCTGACCACGTTTTGAAGACGTTAATCACGTCACCTCGTTCCAAGGGTCACGAAAGGGATGAGCCAAGGAAAATAACCAGGACGATCCTGGACGAGTGGAATTGTGAGTTGGACTTGGCTCCATTTGCATCGCTCCAGCATGGCGACGACTTGGTAAGGGACCGCTCTTTGGCTCTGCGAACGTTCATGTCGGTAGGGGCTGTGGAGAAGGCAGAAGCGCAGCAGGTCCGGGCCAGAGGCCACCTGGATATGGCTGCTGAGAGCAACAGGAGGCACCAGTGGGAGGTAAGTTATCATGGGCACGAGATGACGTTACGCCGACCGTACTGGTTGGTAGGACGTGGCCATGCTGGACAAGAGACGGATGGATAAGATCACGCTTTTTTGTCCTTCCAGGTATCCGTCAACATCTTGCAAATGGCCAAGGGCGAGGTGTCTTCTCTGGCGTCCAAGCACCCTTTGCATCAGGAGTACGAGTTTCTCTACGCCGACACCGTCGCTGTCAAGGTCATCAACAGCCTGGACATGAAGTTCGAGCCTCGATTCAACGCCCTTTATCGCTTTCTCTTGACCAACGAGGAGAAGACAGAGTCTCCGGCCAAACTCTTCGGCAGAGTGAAACTGCTTAAAGCTGCGGAGGAACTTTTGGGGCAGCACGATAGGGAAGCCCAGGTAGAAAGGATCGAATCTAATGTCGATGCTGTTGACTTGTCCTTGATTTGTTCTTTGTTTCTTTCCCGTGCAGGTGGACCTGGAGGACTTATCAAGGTGCTTGAGCAAACCGGAGAGGCAGAAACACTTTCACGAGCTATCTAGAGGTGTTCATTCCATCGGGGAGTTGAGAGCTAAGATCTTGAGAAACGTTTGTCAAGAGCTTTGGACCAGGAGTCATCTCCTGGAGGGATCCCATTGGTTGGAGCTGGCGTGCCACTGCCACACTCTGCTCCAGGATTTTGGCGAAGGCGACGATGCTCTGATTCAGCTGTTAATCGAGAGTCACCTAAGGGCCATCGCTGCCGGGAACGCCCGCGCGAGGCAGCTCTTTCCCAACTTGATGGACGTGGCGGAGGGAAACAACTTGGGGAAGGACTTGGAGAGGTTGGTGGTGGTCAAACTGGAACAAGTGGAACCGTGGCTCTTTTTACCGTGGACCAACCAGCTCCTGTCATCGCTGAGCGGACCTTGCGGACACCTCTGGCGAGGTCTGCTGGTCCGGATGGCCAAGGAATTTCCAGAAGCGGTCAGGTTTCCGTATCTGATGTCGAGCGAGGCCAGCCAGAAGCGCGATTCCGAACTTGACGCCATCTTGAAGCTGAGTTCTCTCCAGGAGAGGTTTCTGCAAGGCTTGTTCAACGTCTGCATGCCAGAGATCCGAATTGTTGACCATCTGAGCCAGCAGAGCTCAGGTACCGATGTCAGGCTGGACAGCCTGAAGCAGCAATTCTTGGACACATCGGATAACCTCTACGGAGACCTTTACAAGGAATGCGCTAAGAAGTGGCTTAAGTCGCCCAGGATAGTAGGCAAAGTCAATGAATTTATCCGGTCGGTCAAAGGGTCACTGAACGCCAAAAAGACTTATCCCACTTCTTTGGCCACGCTGGTGCCGTTTTTAAGCGAGTTTCACTCCTCGGCCACTTCTTCTTCTTTGGGGGGCCAAGCGCTCGAGATCCCTGGTCAGTATGGCGGCTACCAACGTCCTCGTCCCCATCGTCATGTGCGTCTCATGTGTTTCTCCGACCGGGTGAGTCATGAGACTTTTAACGTTTCTTGAGTTACATGTAGTTGCTAATATCCTTGTAATTTATCTAACAGATAAGAGTCTTTCGCTCGCTCAGGAAGCCCATCGCCGTCACCATGGTGGGTGACAATGGGACCAAGTTCGACTTCATCGTGAAGTGTGGAGAAGACCTGAGGCAGGACGAGAGGATTCAGCAAGTGTTCGCTATCGCAAATAGGTGAGGAGGAAGGATGTGGCAGTGGTCGGCAGACTCGTAGGTACCGGCACAAGTGTTACAGCTCACGCTTCCTTGCAGATCCTTCACGAACACTGACTTGAGGCTGCGCACGTACAGCGTGATTCCTCTGTCCCAGCAAGTAGGACTGATCGAGTGTCTGCCAAACACGACCTCGTACAAGTCCATGGCCCGTCCGGACAATTTCAAGGAAGGGGACTTCCCCAAGTCCAAGGAGGATTTCCGCAAGTTGGCAGCCAAATCCACGGCCGCATCTCGTGCTCAGCAGTTTGGACAGTGGGCAAACAGAAACGATGGCTCTCATCTCCGCAAGTCCCTGATGAATTTGAGCAACGGACCCGAAGGTTTTTTCTTCCTCAGGGATAACTTTGTCAGGTAAGTGATCAGAATTCCACTGTTTGCTGATCTTGCTGATGGCCTGTCCACAAACAGGAGTCACGCTCTGCACTGTGCGGTCGGCTGGCTGCTGAGTCTAGGCGATCGGCACGCGGACAACTTGCTCGTGTCCACGGTCACCGGGGAGAGCATCGCTATTGACTTCGGCTACGCCTTCGGCGTGACTGCCTTTCTACCGGTTCCTGAGCTGCCGCCGTTCAGGTGAGACAAAACGCTCGACTCATCCATAACTGCAAAGAGACAGTCAATTTTCTTCTTTAGACTGACTCCTCAGATCCAGTCACTCTTGCTGCCATTCGTCAACCAGGGTCCCTTCCGTGAGACCATGGTCAGAGCTCTGACCTGCTTGAGGAGGGACTCCTCGGTCCTGTTGGCGGCGCTATCCGTGTTTGTCCGCGAGCCCACCATGGATTGGTTGACCTTTGCGCGCAGGCAGGCCGACCTCAAGCGGTTAGATCTTGCCAAGACCCTAGAGGAGTTTCCTCGCAAGAAGTTGGACGTAGTTCGCCGAAAGCTGACTCACGGGGGACATCCCAGCGTGTTGGCCTTGGAGGAGTTGGAGCACGCCGCTGGAGACAGCGAGAAGAAGTGGCTCGAGCCCTTGGAACAGATCTTGCTAGGCCCCGAGGACAGCACCAGGAGAGAGTTGAAAAAGGAGAAGTCTGTCGACCTGACTGCCGACGAGCAGGTGGACTGCCTCATCGAGGCCGGCACTGACGGGTCCCTCCTCAGGTGTGCCTATACCGGGTGGAGTCCGCTCGTGTGAACCAGAGTCATGCTTCTTCTTGACAGTGCTTACGGTGCTACTGTTCTCAGTGTGATATGCGTGTAGATGTGGTTCAGAAGTGCATTTATTGAAACCGTCAACACTGTACTTGATGTGTGGTCTTTGGTTTTAGAGCAATGCACTAATGGAGCAATTATTCACCTTAAGTATCTTTAGTTCATGAGGGACTTTGTATGGCTTAGCATCTCCGAGATCTTTGAGCTGATTGGGATGCCACTTGATGTGATCACATTTTTTGAAATAAAACTTGGTTAAACGTCCTCCCTTCCCCCTCCGGGAGGGGGGGGCCTGTGACCCCGAGAAAGCCCGGTTTGTTTGACTCAGTGAATTGCTCATGGGGCTCCTGGAAAGAAGGAAATCCCCAGGGAGGGAGATCGACTAAAAAGTGGCCACTAGATTATGCCACCACTTGTACAACTCCTTAGTCGTTTATCACTTGGACTATGCAGTACGATGCATCCACAAGAAAGACCAGACCGTTGAGGATTGCCAGTACTGCGTTCGCCACATTTAACCTGAAGAACGTGTCGCCCAACGTGAGTCTGATGCCTTCGCTCTGGCCATTCATGTACTTGACGTGCATGGATCCAATGGAGAGGTAACACAAGGACCCGACCAGGTTCAGGGCGCCATTCTGTAAGGAGGGAAGTTCAGTCGAATTGTTATTTAGGGGTCCTAACTTACAAGGTGCGTCATAATTAATGTGACTCATGCGAGCAGAAGGAGATAAACAAGAGTCTTTGAACAAGATTCATAAAGTGTCAGGATACAGTTGGATGAACACGGAGAGTTGGTGACATTTTAAGTGAAATAGATAACTATACTACTTTGGTGAGCTGATCAAACATATTCCAGCACTTGGCCGTGATAGCCAAGATGCCGTCTGTGAAGGCCAAGTGACTCCAGATAAAAACAAACACGAATTGTTGTTGGCATCCTCAGATGTGACATTCCATGTCTAATGAATTAAGCCTGTAATATCATACATGTCTCTTCATAACAGAATCTGAGGCATTCTGAATGGGACTGATTATGACGCACCCTGTACTCGTAGCACAAATAGAGCGTCACCTGCACCATGGACCGCTCCCCGCACAGATAGGCCACTGTCTGCGCGAGCACGATGAGGAGGAACCCGAACGCCGTCATGTCGCCCAGGTTCTGGGATGCCGGGGTATCCCCCCACGACACGCCCCACTGGTGGGCCTCCTGTGCGGCAGACCCCTCGGCCGCTGCGTGACCGGCCTCTTGAGAGATGACCACGATGGTGAAGGACAGAATCTGCGTACGTACTCAGTAGGTACAGTAATCCACTGGGTCACTCGGCTGTCGCGTGACGCTTCGGGCACGACTGACTCACCAGCTCTGGTATCTTCATGATGCAGGGCATGTCCTTCATGTTCCTCAACCTCACCGTCACCCCCATGGTGCATTGTTACTCGACCACGTCCTCCTCCTGGTCCAACGAGTTGCGCGTGCCAGACAAGGCCATGAGTGTCACTAAGCTACGATCCAGCATGTTTAGTCCATGTTCTGCCACCGCGGTGTCACTCGTGCGATTCAGTCGGCTGCCTACGCGTACACGTTCGTGTACGTTCACACGTGTTGCACGCTACTAGTGTGAGTTGCGGAAGCTGAGCAAAGAGATAGCAAGAATGTTATCTCTGGAATTCCTTTATACCTTTTCTCACTTGGCTGAAAACTCATCTGGTGACGTCACAAACCTGCTTGCTCGTCTTTAGAGCACTGTACAACAATTCTTCATACACAAGTAGTCTGATCAAGCACGACGACGACTTCTCTGGTCTGCGTGCAGTTGACAGCATTGACATCGGCTGAAGTCATGATGACTGACACAGTAGGCCTATGAAGCATCGGTTGGGCCCGGCCGGAATGACAATCTTGCCCGCGCCCCCCCGTGCTGACCGCGATGACGTTTCTGCCTGTGCACTAACTGCTGGCCTGCTCAATGCTCTTGCCCATGTTCTGCCACCTGGACGACATGATGCTCTGGCATGCGTGTCATGTGCCGGTCAGCGCAACACACCTGTGTCAGTACTCTGCATGATGCTCTTGCCCATGTACTGCGTGCTTGTCGGCATGAGCTTCATGGCCGCGTACTACTTGCTGGCCGCCATGACGTTGGTGCCTGCGTATGACTAGCTCCGCGGACAAAGTATGGCTGCACAAAAGGAATGTCGTCTGGATCAGCTTATCAATTTATCATATGCGATAATTCATATTTACTGCGTTTTTCGCTCTCTCGGCAATGACAGGATTACGACGATTATTAAATCGCTGTGATTACGCATCGTATGGATAGGAGTGCAGCAAGTACTAAGATGCGTGCCCAACCGACTGCATATTGTACTGGGTACACTAAGTACATAACTCCAGTAGAAGACTTTACTGACGGACATCCACAAACTAAAGGTCCAGCACACGGTAAATTGTTCGCAGGATTTTCTTTTTCACTATGTTCTACTAGTATATGTTGTTTTGAGGAGGAATCACCTGCAGTCAATTTAGTAGCACAATGTCAATAAATGTATCCTGCTGTCGTTATCAATCGTCATTAACCGAGTTCGGATTTTTAGGTGAATCACTTTATTGACATCGGTTTGACCAAGCGAAGACAAAGACAAGCTGGACGGGGCTGCCTGGGAAGAAAAATTCTCTCAGCACCTGTCCAGGATGAGATCAAGATCATGTTGGTCAAGCGGGGAAATAACTTCAAGACAAATTTTGACCGGGAATCCACTCAGATGTTGATTCAGACCAATATTTTAGTACAGTCTGAGTCATTCAATCCAAAAGATTTTTCCCTTCCTACCACAGCTGAGTGAGTCTTAAAGATTCTCCCTAAAAAATAAGCAATGATGTCGTGCTTGAAAGGCACAGTCTGCTCCAGACACACTGTCCCAGAGTTGGCACCCTCAGACTTTCCCTGCTGTCGGGGGAGACCCTCTCAGCCGTGAACACGATGTGGGCCGTAGTGAGCCTGGTGCCGCCGCGTCGACGCTGGCGTGATGGCGGCCACATTGAATATGTTCTAAACAACTAAAAAAGTTTCTTTGTATCAGTAGGAAAAAAATATCAGACTTGTGCTCAACTGAGTGAACTCTCTCTTGAAGAAAAATCATTAAAGTCCGGATTTGAATCACATTCAAATCCGGACTTTAATCAATCTTGTTACATACTTCTGTTACAATGATAAAACCTTGCTAAAAGCAGACAGGACAAAGCGGCGGGGTTGGAGTGGATAACAAACTCGTTGTAACACTTTTGAACCGTGTCCGCACGCGTGCGTAAGCAAAGAAAATAGTGAAGAGGGCAGATATGAAGTATTTATGATATTTGCTGCTCCTCTTACGCACGTTAATACAAAATTAACTCTTTAAGGTCAGTGTGATAGTTGGTGCTTTCCAGCATGAGGTTCTACTCCAACGACGCCTTCGAGGACAGCTCGGCGGAGAGCGATGAAGACGAGACCCAGGTCATGCCCTTGCCTCAGCGTGACGTTTTAAGTGTGTTTCACTCTGTTGTTCACCTTGCAGCTGGATCGCTCAAACAGCAACAGCAGCGCCAGCAGCAAGGCGGACTACAAGTATGTGCCTCAGGTGGACAAGGTCAAGACGTGGGACCAGTTCAAGCAGGTGAGGATCATACGAGGGTGGACTGTACCAGTGCAGATTTTTACTCTCTTGTTAGACCGAAGATGAGAGCAAGTCTGCTTCGGAGAAGCACACGGGGATCGTCAAGCGCGGTGCCATCTGCTTCAAAGTCATGAGCATGTTCATCACCTTCTGCGTGGTGTTGGGGGCCAGCGCAGTGGCCAAGGGTGCGCTGTTCTTCATCGTGGCACAGGCTAGTCACAGTAGGAGACCTCTCAGGTGATCTTGAAACACATGTCCGCAGCCATGGCGACATCGTGAAGAAGTATCCTTCTTAGTCTGTGTTCGTCCGCCATAAGAGGAGATGCGGGATTGACCACAGCCGGTGGACCCTACTTCGTCACCTACGGCCACAGGACGACCATAGCGTGGTTCTGGTAAGACGCAACTCGATGCGACTCGATGCTCCCGGACAGTGTAGCCTTTCCGCAGGTGCTTGTTCTTCGTCTTCATGACCCCGGAGCTGCTCACTTTTCTCCGCTCTTGCCGGATGTGCATCATGCGCTCCGTGGCTCGACCGACTTGGGACTGCTTCGTCATCGTTATGCTCTTTGAGACGCTTCACGTCGTCGGTGTGGCCCTGATCTTCTTCGTCGCCACTCCAGTCATGGGCACGCACTTGTCCATCATGGCGACAAACGGCGTGGCCACGCTTCCGGCGCTGCTCAAGTTGGCTTCTGCCGACAAGAGGAACGTCTTCAAGTCGGACAAGCAGTGGGTCATCGTAACGGTGGCGACCTTGAATGTCCTGGCGCTGCTGTTTCAGCTGACGGGGCTGTTCGTGTGGCCGATAGCCAACACGTGGTCGACCGACTCTAAGGAGGCGGCGTGGGCCTTGCCATTGGGGATGTTCCTGGCCTCTTTCGGCTGGTGGGAGACGTTTGTGGGAAAAAATGCCATCATATTTGAAGGCTTCACCAGGTACATACGTTACGGACACACGGAACTTGCGGCAGTGCACTTGGGTCATGTCCACAACTAAGAGCAATTTTCCCCAGGTACCTGCACAAGTTGAAGACGGACATGTTCGAGAAGCAGAGTCGCTACGTCGTGTACCTCTTCGTCAGTCCCTGGAAAATCTTCATCTTCATGTTCCTCTTCCTCACGTTCTCGGTCGTCTTCGGCGACGTCGCCACCGTCGAAGACATGTTTACGGAGTTTTCAGACTCGTTCAAGGTATCACGATGGGGTCGAGGCCACGCTATTTGACTCAACCGATCGCTCCTTCCTAGGCCGCCGAGTACACCGTGTCCAACTACGATCCGTCGGGGAACTTGACCGGGGCCGCCCCCATCTCGGTGCCGCTGGGTGACGTGCAGGCGGACTGGACCAGGTAGGCTGCGACCGATTCTCTCTCAGAAGCTCGTGGACGTGCTCACGTGTTACCTACGTGTAAAAGACGACATCTTTCAGGTTGCCTGCAAAGGTTCTCGCCACTCAGATTTTTACAGCTTACGCCGCCTACATCTTCGCCAAGTTCGCCTGCAAGACCAGGATCCAGAGGAACGCCTTCGCCCTCCCGCTCACGCTGTCGGCGCCAATCACATTTGGTATGGAGGTGATGTCAGTCGTGTCCCCGACCTCAGCTGATATTTTTCTTTTTTTCACTTCCAGCTGGCATCACCAGCATGTGCGGCGTGAGGAACAAGAACGAGTGTGCCTATGACAACTTGCCGCCCTTCGTCTTCTTTGACTGTCCTGAACAGGTTGGGCAGGGCACGATCTTCGGCGACGACATGGGATGGGTGTGGCTGCTGCTGTTCTTGTCGCAGGTATTGCTCTCACTCTTCCAAATGTCTGCCGAGGACATCGTGTTGAACGTCGAGCAGTAGTACATCCCCGTCGTGCCACAGATTTGGATCTCGTTGCACATTTGGTTCCCGAGGAACCAGCGTCTGGCCTCCACCGAGCAGATGTTCTGGTCGCCCTACTACGCGGGCTTGCTCGTCGAGCAGTCCTTGCTCTACAACAGACGGAGTGACAAGGGGAATATGAGGTGAAGGCAGACTTGAAGGACACTCAATAAATGAAGTCGTAACTGGACACGGTGTAATGTGCTCGAGCAGATTTCGTCTCGATATGAAGCATAAGAACCAGCAGACGGCGGCGAAGCGCGCCGTGGCCACCAGCAACCTTCAGCACCGGCGGGGCTCGTGGGAGAGCGACACCTCCTCCAACAAGAAGCGCAAGTTCTGGACAAAGTAAGCCCGGTGATGTCTCTTGCTACGTACAGCTGTACGTACCAAGTGGACCAAAAGGAACCCGCATGGGCCTCTGCCATGTGGTATCACTTTTGGTCCACCCCGTACGTAGTACGCGCGCACCATATCTGAATGGTGAAGGACTGAGACACTTGTTCAGGTTCAAATTGGGTACCAGCGAAGTCGACGGCGACGTGACGACGATCAGGCCAGAGGATGAGGTGACCCGAGTGTACGGCTGCGCAACCATGTGGCACGAATCGACGGAAGAGATGGGGGAGATGATAAAGTCCATATTCAGGATGGACGAGGACTGGTCCGCGAGGTACATTGACTACACGAGCTCTGCTGCCAAAAGCTTCGTCGACATCCTTGTTTACCGCCAGATTCCTCGTCAAGAAGATCCTTGAACTCGAGGATCCTGACTACTACGAGTGGGAGACGCACATCTTCTTCGACGATGCAATGGAGCCAGACGACGACGGCAAGGAGTTCGTAGTGAATCAGGTAAATGAACAAAAGTCGTCGCCCTTTCCTCTGACCCCAACAACTCTGCGTAGTTCGTCAGACTGCTGGTGAGCCAGGTGGACCTCCAGGGCAAGAAATGGTATGGGGAGAGGAACATGAAGGTGAAGCGTCACGATGACTTTATCTGTTGAGTGCTGGGATGACTTGATCATTGCTCAGGTACCGTCACCGGTCAAGTATCCGACTCCATACGGCGGGAGGTTGGTGTGGACTCTGCCGGGCCAGACCAGGATTGTTTGTCATCTCAAGGACAAGAACAAAATCAGGCATGCACCTTGAGACCATGTAGTACAGCCTCGTCGTAAACCTATGCTTGTAGACATAAGAAGCGCTGGTCGCAGTGCATGTACATGTACTATTTCCTGGGCCACTTGTTGATGGACAACAAGAAACTCACCGAAGAGCAGAAGGAGTTGAGGGCGCAGAATACCTATCTCCTGGCTCTCGACGGAGACGTTGACTTTCAGCCAGGTCAGTTCTGCGCACACAAGCACGACGGCAATGAGATGAGCAAATGAGGTTATGCCTCCAATTGCAAATGAGGCCGCGTCCTCAATTTCATGGCGTGAGCGACCTCGCATCGACGTTCCTCAAGAAACCGATGCAGAGTTGTTGGGCTTTTTTTTGAACTCCTATAATATTTCGTATGCTGTAGACGCCATTATCAAGCTGGTCGACCTCATGAAGCGCAACCCCGGCGTGGGTGCCAGCTGCGGCAGGATCCATCCAACCGGCACGGGATACATGCAGTGGTATCAGGTACATACGTACAGTACTCGTCGGCTCAAAGTCCGGCGGCGACTGTTCCCTTTACTTGCGATGCAGATGTTCGAGTACGCGATCGGGCACTGGTTGCAGAAGGCCACGGAGCACGTCATGGGCTGCGTGTTGTGCTCCCCAGGTAATCGACCTTCAGAGTCCTACCTCTTCTTCATTCTTTTCCCTCGTCCTACTGGACATGTCGTACATACACGTATTTGCTTCTTTCAGGCTGTTTCTCTCTCTTCCGCGGGCTCGCAGTGATGGACGACAACGTGATGAAGACGTACACCACAGTGGCCACGGAGCCCAGACACTTCGTGCAGTACGACCAAGTAGGACTCAAGAATCATCTTCACGTGCGCCAATGATGATATACTTAGTGACGAACTCCTTGTCCAGGGCGAAGATCGTTGGCTGTGCACGTTGCTGCTGCAGCAGGGCTGGCGCGTCGAGTACTCGGCGGCGTCGGACTCGTTCACGGCCTGCCCAGAAGGATTCAAAGAGTTCTACAACCAGGTGAGTAAAGTGCGTAGGAATGTAGCTTGCACCTTCCATACGAACCACGCTCGTAGCGCCGTCGCTGGATGCCCTCCACCATCGCCAACATCATGGACCTGCTTGGAAGCTGGCGCAAGGTGGTCAGGAACAATGACGACATCTCGATCTTCTACATTGCCTACCAGATCATGATCATGACGGGCACGGTGGTGGGACCAGGTGATGATTACTTTTTGGCCAATAAGCCACGAGACTCAGCGCTGCACATCTTGACTACGTAGGCTCCATATTCCTGATGCTGGTGGGATCGTTCACCATCGCCTTCGGCGTGGACATCTGGTCGTCCATGGCCATCAACCTAGTTCCGCTCACCGCCTTCATCATCGTGTGCCTCGTCGCCAAGCCGGACACCCAGATCGTTTGGGCTCAGGTAGAACATGCGCGTTGTGACGTCAACTATTGCAGAAAGCTCTCTACATCATGTCATGAACACACCAGCTCCTTAGCGTCATTTACGCGCTGATCATGATGGCAGTGCTCGTGGGCATGATCATACAGTTCACGGAGGGCGGCTGGCTGGCTCCAACCACTCTGTCGTTCGTCTTCTGCACGGCCGTGTTCGTGTTGGCGGCCATCCTGCATCCACAGGAGTTCTGGTGAGCAATCTCGCCAGCTCCATAACGTGCGTACACTTGAGAGACTGACACACCACAGGTGTCTGCCGATGGGGCTGATCTACTTCATCACCATCCCGTCCATGTACCTCTTTTTGGTGATTTACTCAGTCTTCAACCTCAACGTGGTGTCCTGGGGCACCAGGGAGGTGCCAAAGAAGAAGACTGCCGAGGAGTTGGAAGAGGAGAAGAGAAAGGCTGAGGAGGAGGCCAAGAAACCACCGAAGAAGAAGTCCGGCATTCGTGGGTGGTTCCAGGGCGACAAGTGCGTACAACTTTGTCACAGTCTGATCACAGTCCATACTAATACTGCATGAGTCACGGCAGGTTCCTGCACTACTCCATCACGAGCATGTTCAACAGCAAAGGCGGCGTCAAAGGCAATCTGGAGGATATCTCCAAGCGACTGGAAGGCATAGAAAAGGCTCTCAATAGAGAAGGTTACGAGATACCGCAAAGGCCGGACGAAAAGGACCCTTTGGAATTGGAGACCAACGTGGCTTCGGGTAGATCAGCGCCATTTTTTTTAAATATTTCTAAATGTTGAGCGAGTGAAGAAATAGTTCCAGTACGCCGCATCCCAACTGTGCGAATCAAGGAGCCGGAGAAAAAGATTGTGGTGAGAAACGACTTGCAGAATCCTCGCTGGATCGAGGACGACGCCCTCGGCAACGGGCCCAAGAAGCACCTCCCCCGCAAGGAGGTCAAGTTCTGGATCGAGCTCATACAGAAATATCTCAAACCATTGGACAAAGATCCGGAGAAGGAGAAGCAGGTTTGCAGACCAAGATGCTGACCACAGGTGCAGATCAGCTGATCCGCGGTTGGATTGTTGACTTCTCTCCTCCAATAGATCGGCAATGGGCTGAAGGAGCTCCGTAATCAGATGGTTTTCTCCTTCCTCATGCTCAATGGCATCTGGGTGGTCACGATCTTCTTGCTGCAGACCCACCAGGACGAGGTGATGTGTACGAGAGGGTGCTTTTGAATGCGCGTCAGTGCACTTCACTGCCCCCACCCCCACCCCTTGTAGATCAATATCCAGTGGCCTTGGGGCGCAAAAGGTCCCAACGTCACGTACTCGCAGTCCCTGCGCGAGGTGACCTTGACGTACGAGTACTTGGAGCTGGAGCCCATCGGACTCTTCTTCCTCCTCTTCTTCGCAGTGGTGTTACTCATTCAGCTCATTGGCATGCTCCTTCACAGGTACGTACAGGACATTGGACTCGACATAACGTTTAGTGGAGGCTCATTGCTCAACCTGTGTACGATGTACAAGTACGTGACCAGACTTGGGTGAGAGAGAAGATTCAAAATTTTCATTGGCAAAAAGAATTTTTTGAGTCGGACCAAAACCAAGCGAGTTATGGCCTCTCAAAGTTAAGCGTCATTTTTTCCTACTGTTCTAAATATTTCAAGAAGCTAAGTAGCTGATCATTCAAGAGGAGTTTCACGTCCTGGATATGTTTTTGATGACCAACGATGGCAAAACCATCGCACTTTGAGTGTGTGACAAACGCGAATTTGCCAATGCGGAGCGCTTTGAAAGGACTTTTGGAGTGCAGCGCTGAACGCTCTGCACAAAGGGTCGATTGCAGTGTTGCTTGGCTGAAACCAACGTACTTGGAGAGCGCAGAATACGCTCGGTCCACCTTTGATATAGCGAAGTCAGAAGTGACTTAACAGCGTCAAAGTTCTTCACTTCAGTGAATTCACGTTATCATATGTATTTTATCCTCCGTGAAACTCAACAATTCAACCTGGCTCAGAAGTTGCGAGTCTTTACAGGTGTCTACTACGATCAATCAACATTGAACGGTTGCAAGTCTGCAACTTTGCTATGCAAAGCTTACCAAGCTCCTCCTTAAAAGTCCAACAGTGTTTAAGTTTGCTCTATGAAACAGTCGGCCATTGATTCACAAGTTCTTTCCTATAGAATAATAAAGTGGATTTTAGTCTTTGTACGTGATGTTTGGGCAGCTCCGCTTGCTGGAGCGCATTTTCGAGCGCCTGAAGCTGCCCCATTGGGAGTTTTCTGTGTATCAAAGGTCCTTATGAAATGAATGGGTCAATGGCAAAAAGCGCTCAGTACATAAGATGTCAAACTCGAAGTCTCTGGCATGTCGAGGGTTGGCTGTGTATGTTGAGAAAGGTAAAAATGGATGTTTTTCACCCAGAGCAGACGCAACATTCGAACCAATGCCTTATGCTTGGGCGAGTGCTGGTCGACAACGAGTGGCAACCCTACCTACACTGCAGTCGGAATGGCAACGCTGAACGCCAAAAATGAAGGCTGCAACTGGCCAACGCTTCGCCCGCTGCTGTAGTTTTTCCCCACTGCATGCTTAATCATGGCTAAAGTGTATGATTCTGGCTATGCAGACGTATAGAGATACATAGTTAATGCAAGTAGGCATGTTTGATCTAACGTTGAGTCTCCTCAAGAACCGACATCGCTTGAGTCTTTTCTTGGCCTTTTTTTGTTCTACGTCTTCAATATGGAGTCAGAAACGAAAATGACTCTATTTAAGTAGAGTCGAGGGGGCCCCTGACTGAAGTCAAATATTGAATCAACCTTTCAGTTGACTTTGTTGAGTCAAGTTTTCTGACTCGACTTAAGCAGATCTTGCGAATCGCAGTCAGACTTGCCAGCCTCCTTGATTGTGAGTGACCGGAACCTGGAGATTTGTGGCATTCGATGGAGGTCGCTAAAAGTCAAATGTAAGTTTAGTGGCAACTCTGGCCACATGACACAACTGGCAGTGCCCAGTTTTATTGTCGATCCCTCGTGTTTCACTCGGTGCCAAAGAGTGCTCAAAAAGACTTATTTTCCAGCCTTTCTTAGGCTGCGGCCACAGTTCTTTTTTTTTTACCACTGGATCAGATGTGTAAATGTTACTATGTTTATGCTGCGAAAAGTCTTTGTTTCACCTGAGGATGCAACAACTTTGCTGCTTCTGGACCGATTGGCAAAGCTCTTTTTTTGAAATTAAAATTTTGAATCTCCCCTTCCAAATGAGACGGGTTCGTACTTTCATCCTGCGGAGGCCGGGCCGTAGCAGTGCAGTAAAACCCGGCTGTTCCGACGAAATCTTGGAATCAATCCGGGTTTGTCCCTCACAGAGAAGTTTGCAAGAATGGAAACGGAACAGGACAGGGCAGAGTGACAAAATTTGAAGATTTTCTTCTTCAGGAAAAGCTCAAGAGGGCAACGTTGAAGCTGTCCTGTGTATGGATCAAGCGAGGACTTTCTTCTCCTTATTTAGAGATAATTCAAAGGGAATAATTTTACTGGTGTGGTCAAGGGAGGCTTTTGTGCATTTTTTACGTCTCTGCACTTATGCGGTAATGTCAGGTCCGATTAATCCAAGCAGGAGAAATCTCAAGTCCGATTAGTCCAAGTGAGAGAAATCTCAAGTCTGGTTAATCCAAGCAGGAGAAATCTCAAGTCCGATTAGTCCAAGTGAGAGAAATCTCAAGTCCGGTTAATCCAAGCAGGAGAAATCTCCAGTCCGATTAGTCCAAGTGAGAGAAATCTCAAGTCCGGTTAATCCAAGC
>JAAUXU010096981.1_pt1 | contig 25297 bp, 34 predicted proteins | sample 7278151 | NCBI WGS metagenome assembly JAAUXU01 (sample SAMN14350113, study PRJNA611818) | marine sediment metagenome | isolation source: surface marine sediment (1.8m) | place: French Polynesia: Moorea | collected 2018-08 | reverse complement strand
GCTGTTGAGGTCCAAGTGCAGCGAGGCCGGTCCTACTTTGGTCTACGTCACCGAGGTCACGAGATGAGGACACGAATCAGCTGCTCTGCATGAGGCTTCCACTTCCACTTCCGACGGGTGAAGCTCTCAAACCAGAGGTTGACACCCTCAAAGTTGTGCAGGCACTCTTAAGTCACTTTAAACAGTATCAAAGAAAAGTCAGTCAGAAATTCGTATGAGTGGAGCTGTGAATGGATGAGGGGTTATGCTTTGAGATGCATTCACTCCCTGTAAACTGATCGTTGCTGGGGGCCCCAGTTAAGCGTCTGCAGTAGTCTTCAAATGCATTGAGAACTACACAGAGAATTGAATTCTTGCAAACAATATACAAGCATCTCATAAGTGTAAGGGTGTGTGCTCGCCACGCAGATAAACGTGGATGAAGTTTAACATGTTATCATGGAGCTATCTTCTTTTTCGTGACGTACTTTGTACAATCAGCCTGCAAAGCAGGACTTTGTGCCAAACATTTGGTAATGGGAATCTCGGGATCAAATCCTGACGACCAAAACCAGGGCTACGCACTGTCCAAGGTGCCAGCACAGCTTGCTGACATCATCAGACATGTCAAGGTCATTAAGGTCAACTTCAGACACCTCTTGGCAGTTGAAAACTTGGTCATGACGTTTTATTCTATCACAGAGTTGTCAACTTTCAACTTCGCAACTCTCTTTGCCTCTCCACTGGTCCATTGTATCTGTTATAACAATGTCATACAGTCTACACGTGTGATCAATTATAGGCTTTTCGGGTGCTACAAAGCACATACTGTGATAACAATACTGGAAAATGGCTGCAGTTTCGTATGGCCCCAGTGGAAAGTACCCGGAAAGTTTCCATTGGAGCGCCTGTTTCAGTCAGATTTCCCACATCCATGAATGACTGCAGACTGTGACAAGGTTATTTCAGAAAACCTCTCTTAAAGCAGCCAGTACAGACTCGGTGACACAAGCAATAGGGGAACAAAAGAAAACCTCAGCTTAATGCCTGCACAAGGTCGTTCAGCTATAACCCGAATTTATTCAACTGCATCCGGAGTTATATATACAGCAAGTACAGGTAAGATTTATACATAGGCGAGGAGACTTGACTGTCCAATCGCTGCAAAACGCACGCGCCAAAACAGATAGGAGTGGCTTGAATAATCAGTGATTGTTGGCATCACCTCAGCAGTACATAAGGCCATCATTGAGGCCGTTAGATCAGGCCAACAAGGTGTCCAAGTCCAAGGACGAAGACAAAAGAAATGACAGGTTCCAAGCAAACATTCCAGCAGAATGTTGTCGCAGATTGAGACCAGACTTCTTCACCACCAAGACAGGTGACCCTAATAAATGGTACGAGCGCATATTTGCTTGCGTTTCTGCACTGCAGAAACTCCCTGGATCGAGCTCCTGAGAGGCCCCTGGCCGTCACCGGGCTGATCCAGGAGGTCCACGAACCTCTCTTAAGCTATGCTTTCTATTAAGCATAGACAAGTCACTTGATTTCTGCGCATTCCAGTGGAGAAGTGGTTAACTGAAGAGAGCACAGCTGAGGACTCGAGAGGTCGGAGGCTGCTTCTCCCCAGCATCAGCTCTCAATGAGAATATCCTGAGCCCCAGTGGCGGTTTTGTCCGGCGTCTCCAGATTGAAAAATTTGAAAAAGAAAAAACATCACTTGGTACAACTGCCATGAGCAGCTCTGTACTTGGGCAGGATGCTTTATCCGTATCTTCTCTCTCCATAGACATGGTGTGTTTTCGTTGTGTTTCGTTGTCACAGGTTGATGTCACATTGGCTGGTCTGATTGAACTCAAAATTGCTATGATGATTCTCTGTGACCCTGGGACTCACCTTGAAGGGAAAAAATGAGATCTAATTGAGAATTGTACAAATAGAAGCCTATAATTTTTTTGGCCCTTTCAGCCAACTTTAGCCCAGGCTGCCTGGCGCAGCAGCCACCTTTTCGGCGGGTGCACCTGCCGGTGCATCCTAAGTAGAGTCAGTAAATGTGTGTCAGGTGGAGCTCACGGCCGAGGGGGGAAATCACTTTCAATGCGAAAGTCCAGACATGGGACCGTAGTTGGAGACTGCTTTCCAAATGTGGAGTTGGCACCAATGCCAGACTTGCCAGACTTGCCAGACTGGCGTCCCGGACCAGTGCCAAGACCAGCACAACATGGATAGAACACAGTATTGCGGCGAAAGAATGAGACCTCTTCATGCACTTTTTCCTCAAGGCGGAGGTCGAATGACCTCGACCGTGTAAGACTGAGTGTCAAAAGCCCAATCTTGAATTTATATTGACTGTATCGAAGGAGAGTGGAGAAGAGGCCTTTCAGTGACGGCCAATTTCTTCCTCCAAGACTTTTTTTTATTTCTCTCAGAAGGTGCGCAGAGGAGGAGAAAAGGCCTTTCTCACACATGGGCCCATCGACAAGGGCCCACTTGAGATTTATTTCACATGACAAAAATGGGAAAAGTAGGGCTGAATCAGCACCCTAGAAGAGAAACTTTTTCTCATGTTCACTGTCCTCTCCACCGTTTTAGGCTGGCTGCTGGGTTTCCTTGTTGTCCTAACGTCCGTCCTCAAGTGCTCGTTGCCCAAGGAGTTGGTGGCGGCCAACAAGTTGGGCCCGGCCTTCCACATCGAGCCACCAGCAGTGTTCACATTCTCAAATGAAACAGGTAACACTGGCAGGTGCCGTGGCACTGTCCTCATCCTCCAAGGCTCATTTTGGGGACTTGTTGCGCAGGTGGCACCTTGGACTGTGCAGCGCACGGAGTCCCCTCGCCCAGGATCACCTGGCAGACCTTCGAAGGCCGTCACACCCTAGCCGAGTCTTCAGCGCGCAGCAAAACTTGGGATGCGTCGTCCTCCTTTGGGCCGCTACACATTGTTTTGTCTCACAACCACTCCCTGCACTTCCGCCCCTTCCAGACGAGTGAGTTCAGGCCTGACATTCATCAGGCAGGTTACAGGTGAGCTGTCCAGACTTTACCAAAGTGTGAAACAAAAAGTACGGTACGTTGAGAATGCCTCCAACTTGATCAAGACCCGTCTCCATAGAGAAAGTTGGTCACGGCCATACGGAATACAAGACACAGCTTGTGCTCCATCACCCTATCTCCAGACAGGAGCCTCGGCGATCTGGAGTAAAATGAAGCACATCCATATATTCCAAGCGGAATAAAATGAAGCACATCTCCATCACTTTTTCTCCATTCAGGGCCCAGATGGATCCAGATCGTTGAGGCTCCTGCCTGGAGATAGGGTCATGGAGCCTGAGCTGTGCTTCTGTTTATTCCGCATGACCATGACCAACTTTCTTTATGGGGACAGGCCCAGATCCAGTTGGAGGCATTCTCAACTATCCCTAACAACTTTAATGCGGCCGCAGTCATCACCATGAATGTCTTCTTTTTCCCTAGGTGTGTGGCTCAGAGTGAGAGTGGCACCATCGTCAGCAGACTCGTCAGAGTCAATGCAGGTGATGCAAACATTATCAAACACACACAGAACTTTCCTTCCTGTTCTTTTCCGAGTCTACAAAGATCATGTTTTCTCTGAGATTTTTTTGCTTGTTGCTCTGTGCGTGTGTGTGTGTGCGTGTGTGCGTGTGTGCGTGCGTGCGTGCGTGCGTGTGCGTGTTCTCTCGTTATATTTGAATTCCCTGAGGACAGCAACACAACAAGAAAAAGAAGGGAAAAAACGTGAAGCAGCAAGAAAAAAAGTAACAGAGAAGAAAGCTCTTTTTCCCTCCCCCTCCTCTTCAAGCAGCTGGTAGCATCTGAACCATAGAAGCAGTGGGTGAACTCAGGGTATGGTGGAGGTCAGGGGACCTGAGGAGAATTTGAGTAGTGCTTTTCGTGTCTGACGAAAGGAAGCTTACCCATTGCCACAGTCACGTATGGATGGCCTGCAACAAAGTCTTCGTTTCTCGTCAGGTCGAGGAGACTCCCCTTCTTTTTCTAGAATTGATGTCCTTAATAATCTTGTGCAATCTTTTCATTCTTTCCCCCAATAACCTTTTTTGTGCCAGGCATGATGGAACCGTTCGTTGACTTTTTCCGCCAAATCTCGTACCAACTTTTAAACTCAACTCTGCCCCATTTTTCCTATGTCAACAGTCCTTTTGTAAACTTTTGACTTGATGTCCTTTTCCCTCCATTGAAGGTTTTGACAAGACATCACTTCTTCTCCTTGCAGTTCTACACGCTGACCTGAACCCCCGGGTTCTGTCCTCTCCGGTTCCGTCCCGGGGGAACCCGGCTCTCTTGCGCTGTCGGATTTCCCAGCTGGCAAATTCCCACATGTTTGTCAAGGAGTGGAGAAGAGATGATGGGCAGAAAATCACTGCCGCAGAGGGAGGAAGAAACAGTGAGTTGGTTTTTGTCGCGTGTGCTTTGACAGAAAGAAACCAAACTAGGCCCAGCCATGCCCAGTATCATGCCTATGACGTTAATTCTCCTCTCCTTTGTAGCACAATGGGTGCCATTCGCTGTCTCTTTCTCCATCTCTCTCGCTTTGGCGGATTCTTGGAGGCCTCTGCCCATTTATCCTACTTAGAGTGTAAAACAGATGGGGGGTTAAGGTTGACTTATCCCTCTTTAACTTATGGAGGGCCTCTTAAGCGATTTTCTCTGCCCTTTTTAAGGTAGCTTTTTTTCTCTTGGAGGGTGGGTGGGGGGCCCCTCCCCAATGATTGGGCCCGATTTCACCTCTTTTTTCATGCCCTTTAGGGTTCCCCTCTTCAGAGAGTCTCTCAAGTGGTCGCGAAATGAAAGACTTTAGAGAAGGGGGGGGGAGAAAAGAGCAGCAGGAGTTGCCATTCAGCGCATGTCGAGCAGCTGTGATTGTCTCATACTTGCACGCAGAGGTGAGGCTGTGCGAGGGAATAATTCCCCGTGAGCGAAAAAGAGGCCGTGATCAAAGAGCAGCAGAGAGAAAGAAAAAGCAGCTACCAAGAGATAAATGCCAGACTTGAGTGCGAGCCAGGAATCCTCGTCGTCCTCGAAGAAAGAGAAAGCTCCTCATAGAAAGTGTTCTTGAGGAGAATTGGAAATATCTTTTTTTAGGCGTTCTGCCTCGCCACGTGATGCTCCTCACGTCGGGGGACCTCGTGGTCATGCACGTGGACGAGACCGACGTCTCCAGGGGCTATAGGTGCCTGGTCAAGGACGCCATCACCGGCGAGGAGAGCTTGAGCGAGCCTCACTCCATCCAGTTGTCTTCAGGTAAGAGAGAGTCAATGTACATGAACATATTGTTACTTCGGCCGTGCTAATTCATATCTCTGTAATCACTCAAAAGAATTGCCTGATTCCGCCCAGAAGCCTCTTAAGCAGTAGCAGAGAAGGACTTATAAGGCCCTTATAAGGCCCTGAAGGGCCCGAGGGAATGGCAACAAGAAGAGGAGTGAACACAGGGTGACACAAAAGCCTTGTGCACTCCCAAACAGAGGTTTGTGCGACAAAAAACACCGCATTAAATGTTTTGAAAACGCGCCAAAGTAGGGTGGCGTCGCACAAAACTGCGCACATTTTCTCCTGGGCACTCTGTCACATACTTATATTATGCTAAAAGTGCTGAAAAATGATTTTTGTAAAGTTTTGCTCGCCAAAGTTATGACTAGACCTCGGAATTTTAGTCGAAGAACAAGGAGAAGGTGAAGAAAGTACTTTCTCAGGTACTATACTTTCGTCCCACCTTTTTGGTCTTTCAGTTGCTACGTTACTTTCTTCTTCTTCAAAGTTTCAATCATGTTGCCCCTTTTCCCCCCATTTTTCCAATTTTCACCATCAACTTCTCGTCCTCAAAATGGGCATTTCAGGTCTCCCCCCCCCAAAAAAAAGTTTCTATCTAAAATTCCGAGGTCTCGTCACGACTGAAGTATCTGATATCACCCCTGGGCGGCACATGATAAATCACCCTGCCGGCCTACTTGTTCTTCCCTCACGTGGTGGATGCGCCACCCTGTATTTACAATCATTTGGATGCTGCTTGATGTATCTGTGCAAAAATCCCCTCTAGGGCATCTTCTTTTCATCTGTCTTCATCAAGAGTGATTAACAACCATGCATTGGTGCTCACCAGGGGATCAGATCGGATCGGATCGGATCGGATCGGATCGGTCGGGAGCAAGTGTCACCCCTTGATTTCTTTCTTTGTCTCCAGCTCCTCCGTCATCTCCGAGTCGTCCACAGTCGCTGCTGACCTCGCGTCCTCTGCCCAGTCCGCTGCTGGCCCGTCGAGGCCAAGACGTGATCCTGCCCTGCTTCACCAGTGGATTTCCAACTCCCATCACCAGGTGAGCAAGAACAAAAAGGCCGGCCTTTTTTCTTTGTCTTTTCATACATCTCATTACTGGAGAGAAGAAGAATGCAAATCCTGATTGATGACCCCTTGAAGGCCGGGCAAACACAGCTTTGCCCGAAATTTGAATACACTGAGGAAGTGGCTAGAGATAAGAGGCTGCGAGTCTGCGTCTGCCGCCAAATGATAAGAAGAAGCAGAGACAAAAACATCAGGACTTTGGGGCATTCAAGGGAGCGTCATTTCATTTCTTCCATTCTTTTCACTTCTTCTCCACCAGCAACGTTAGTTGAGTTATACATGAATTCTAATGCTTTGCTATTGTACTCCCTCCATTTCTGGATAAAGGACATCCGCGCACCTGCTTCTTCTGCTTCTCCTGAATACCAAATCCTTTTCCCATAAAAACGCAGCACATCCAACCTCAGAGAGCAAAAGAAGGGGCCCCTCAGGCAGCTGGACCCGTCCTTCCTCTTCGGACCAGCCAATCACACGCGCGCGCACTCCATTCACGGGGAGGAGGGGGGGGGGGGTTAAGGTGCGCTTGCACGGGCAGGATTAAGGCGCATCTCAACTGACAAAACAAGGGTGGACAGCACAGGGCTTAAGGCGCCGCCGCCAGACGGCCTAAACTGCCACCACCACCGCAGCCTGACACGTTACTTAAGGCACATTTGAACAGGGACAAGACCAGCAGCAGCAACAGCAACCACGTGTGAACTCCGACAGGAGGGATGAGCGTGCTTAAGCCGCGTTTCAACAGCGCAGAAGAAGAGAAACATAATTGTGCACTCGGCCAATGTTGGTGGCTATCGAGGCCCACGCTAGCTAGGCCTTTTTTTGCATTACAGTTTCACCCCCAAAAAGGCAAGCAACAGAAAAGAAAAACAAGAAAGAATTGCCTTTGATGCGTTCGTGTGCATGCATTTTCGTGTACTCTCCAAGATGGAGCGCGACTTAGGTTTTTAAAGCCTGTCTGGCAAGGTCTAAGGGCGCGTTTACATTCGGCTGAAGCTTCCACCAGGCCCAGAAGGGCTGAAATGTGCCGCAACAAAGCGCCCTCACTCAGTTTTCCCCAAAGAAGCAAACAGTATCGCTTTTTTCGGGAAGAAGCTTTTTATTCCTTCCTTCTATCCTCATCCGCGTGTTTATAACTGCCAAAGAAGTCTTGTTTATCATAGAAATTGACTTCAAAGGAAACTCTGAGTGACAACTTTTCTGCCTCCAGAAAACATCCTTTACAGAAGACTTCGTGCAGGGCAATAAAGAAAGGGATTTTTCACACTAGGGAATTCCCCATAAAACGAGGGAGGGATGAAAAAAAAGGGGGGGGGGGAAATCGAGGATGGACCATGCGGGATGATGACAACGTCCCATACATGATGGAAGGGGGCGGGAGGAGGAGGGGTCAATTCACATCATTGTTAAGCCTCACCATACTTTTCCATGGAAACCCCATTTGCCTATTTGATGATGTCGGAAAAGTGGGGAGAAAAGAAGGAGAAATGACGAGGGGAAAGCTGGAAATAAGTGCAGGAGGGGGCGGAAAGTGGGTAAAAAGGGGGGGCTTTCTGTCAAATTAAATTCCTCCGGATAAGAAGAGCAAGAAGAAGCTGTCCAAGCCTCATTTGGCGAAACAAATAAGTCCAAGCAACTCCTTCAGGAGTTCCCAACTTGGTTAAGGCTCCCTGGAAGTGAATTCCCTCTGCTTCCTCTTGTCTGGCATCGAAAAGCGATGCATTTTCCGAATTGTTCGGTCCATTGAAGACCAAGCACGACCTGCCAAGGTCCGGACAGGTCTGAAAAGGCCCGATCACGCTAACCAAAACTGATTGGAGGCTTCTAAAATGCCCATTTTTGTGCTCGTTGTAGCAGGAAAATAGAGGAAATGCTGGTTTTCTCCTCCCTCCCCTTATCCTTCCCGGCCTCCCCTCCACCAGTAATCCCATCGGGCCACATGTGATACTTGCTGGAGGCGAAGCAGGGGCCACACTCGCACATTCGGGGCCGGCTGTCCTATGAGGCGGTTCCACAAACAGGAGATTTTTCTTCTCCTACTTCTTTTTTTTTTTTTTTATCAAAAATACATGTTTTTACTTTCTGGGAGGAAAAACAATGTCGACTTTTTCCTCCTTCTGGCCGAGAAAGTATATTTGTTGTTTCTGGTTGCCCCCAATACGCTCCTCAACTGCCAAAGTTGCCCGTGCAAGCGCGACTTCAGCACTTGGTCGGTCTTGTATGGTGCTATCATCGTTCTCCTCCACTATCCTATGGACTCTGTCTGACTTGAAAGGAGGATGGGGGAAGACAAAAAGTGTTTCATTTCACGAAAGAGAAAAGCGAGACAAATTGGACCTTGTGTGCTTTCTGCTCGTCTCTCTCTATCCCTTCCTCTGGCCTCCGTCCTCCGTCCTCCGTCCTCCGTCCTCCGTCCTCTGGCCTCCGTCCGTTATCTGCCAAGGTAAACGCGTCCCTAAGGGTGGGAGGGAAGCGAAAGGAATGCAATAACACGAAAAGCATGCCTTTCCACCAAAATAGTGTTTCATATTACACGATAAAAAGTACAGACAAAAGTGACAGCTGCAATAAAGGAAGATGTGGGGGGACTTTCAAGAAAGTCATATAATAATACACACATGAGCCTTTTCTCTCCTGCCAGTTGGTTCCGTGAGAGTCCTCAACACTTGCTGCTGCCCCTGGCCAAGTCCTCCCGGTACATCGCGCTGGGCGGCGGCGGCGGGTTGCTCGTCAGGCACGTGGCCGAGGAGGACGTGGGCAACTACAGGTTCGTTGTTCGGCACCCGTGGAAGTGGTTTTCGTCCAACTTGTTCATTCATTTGGTCCTCTTTCTTCAGTCTGTGTGTAGTTCTGTGTGTGCAGCTCTGCGTGTGGGTGTGCGTGAAGCCTGAGGCGAACAAGCAATCGACTTTAGGACCAGAGAGAATAAAACTCTTTCTTCCTTTTTTCCTTCTGGGAAAGGTCAATAAATGTCTAATTCCCGCCAATGTCTAGGTGCGTTTCCCGCAATTCCGCCGGCGAGACATCCCTCAGCATCACGCTGTCCTTGAGGTCAAGGTCGGTGGAGGACTGGACGCTGAAGATAGAGCCGGACTTGCAGGTGATAAGACTGGCAACCCTGTAGTTTGGGCCGCCACTCATCACAGAGCGTACAGGGTGCCCCATAAGCAGAAAAAGAGAGTGCCCAGCCAGAGTAAGACGTGACACACTTTAATATGCGGACTGAGGGGACCTCGGTGGGCTTGACCAATTGGGCGTGCGTGCGAGTAAAAGTCTCCTAAGAATGTGACATATTAGAGTCGTGACCTAACAATGACATTCTTTTGTTTGCCTCCTTCCTGTGTTGTAGCTCGCCAACTTGGGCGCGGAGGCGAAAATCCAGTGCCGACTCCAGCGAGGTGAAGGACGGCTTCACCAACACAAATCTGGTGAGTCAAGCGGAAGAAGAAAAAGTTAGCCCGGTCTTTAAAAGCCGCCGGTCCAGTGCGTACATACAATAATGGCCGTCCTTTTCTATGCAGGTCTGTCCCTGTCCTGGCTGAAGGACGGCTTGCCCTTGCAGACGTCCGGCGACCGCGTCAGCATCTCCAACGACGACGCGTCGTCCACCGTCACCATCTCCAACGTGCACAACTCCGACACCGGCGTCTACCAGTGCTTCGCCAACCAGGGCGAAGAGGAGAAGCAAGTCACAGCCGAGCTGAGGATGGGCGGTACGCGCGCATGCGTCAACAAACAATAGTCTTAACGACATCACGTTAAAGAATAAGAAAAAAAGACGCAGGTTGCCAAAACTTTTTGCTCTCTTCTTCCAGACGTCCCTCCCCGCCTGCACTACGCCTTCATAGCCCAGACACTCCAGCCGGGTCCGCCGGTGTCCCTCAAGTGTTCTGCCTCGGGCAAGCCGACCCCGAGCATCCGTTGGCGCCTGGATGGCTTCGAACTTCCGCCAAGTGACAGGTCAGAAAGTTTTATTTTGGCCAAAACTTTGTGTATTCTAGTCAGCTTCAGCCCATAAAGAGAGAGAGCGAGTAAGCAACATATGCAGAGGACATAAATTTTATCGCCTTTTCCCCTGCCTCCCCCATAACCTATGAGCCAAAATGTTTATTGCAGCAGAAACTTTCATAAAGACTCGACAATGAATAAACTTTCACCGCATAAAGCTGGGGCGTTTATCCCATAGTGTGGCTTGATTTTTAGGTCACACAGTGTGCACATGCATAAATGGCATACACGCATCCGTAAAGGCAGGCAGATCTTAATACCTGAACATAACTGCAAGAGCAATAAAGAAAACTCCCAGGGGGGAACCGAGAGCAGGATTCTGACTCCCCCTCCCTCCCTCCCACCCACTTTATGCACTAAACGCAGAGTCCCCTCGACTGTAGAGCTGCCATTTAGCAGAGTCACAGTTTGAGTTAGAAGATGGCCAATTCGATCTGGCCAAAGAGGATTACGTAAGTGCAAAACTGCTCCCAATGATCCAAGGCTTTTTGTGTCTGTCTGTCTGCAAGGTCAGAGCTGCCAGTGTGCCGACACTTTCCATCCCTTTCACACGACCCTCGGCACATTAGCGAAATTGCTTTTCCACCATCCTCTTTGCATAAGTTGGGGAAAGTCGTGCCCAGATTAAAAATGCAGGAAAATATCCGCTGTCAGCCCTAAGCTAACAAAAGATGAGAGATAATACATTCATGGAGTGTGAGAGGAGTCTCGTTGTTAGGAGCTAATTAGCATAAATCTTTGCTCTTTTCAAAGGGAAACCTCTTTATTTGCTCTTTATGCGAGGACCGAGGAAAGTCGGACTCTTTCGGGAAAGTCACGCAATATCTATCGATCTATACTCGGCAGATTTCTCATCGGACAGTACGTGACGGTCCATGGAGACGTCATCTCGCACCTGAACATCAGCCGGAGCAGGGTGGAGGACGGCGGACTCTACCTGTGCACTGCGCAGAACAGGTGAGCACTTGCGATCGATCAAGGTAAGGGGAGGAAAAGTTAGTTGCAACAGGCAGAAATAATCACTCGTAAAATTGCAGTGGAGCAAGCAAGACAATTATTAGTGTGCAATTTTAGTCACCTAAAATTCCGTGGTCTAATGAGCATAATAAGAATTAGGACTGGCTGCGACTCTCACGGAGAAGAAAAAGAGTTGACATAAATATGAGCCTAAACAGGGACAAAAAAGCAAAATTTGCATTTTCTCTAACATTTAATTATCCCTGCGCATGATTTTAAACGCCACAAAAATTATAAATGTTAAGTTTTTCATTTCATAATTCGCACAGAGTAAAGAAAGTGCCAGTAGCTGGAGAAACAACGCAAACTTTAGTACAGGAGCAAAAAATGCCACAAAGCCAGCCTCCAGTTACCTTTTACACTGCTTGCATTGATGTTTATTTGTTATTATAGTTGTCATCCATTTTCAGGGCCGGTTCTGCTTCACATTCGTCGAGGCTCAACGTGTACGGTCCTCCGAGGGTGAGGCCATTCTTGTCCTCTCCTCTGAGGCTGGAGGCCGTCGAGGGCATGCCTTTGCTGGTCCACTGCCCCTTGGCGGGCTTCCCCATCAAGACGGTGGTGTGGACAAAGGGTGAGACTAAAATAGAGTGTGTACGTTACCTATGGACGTACCTCCAACGCTGGACTAACGTTGAGTCTCCACACTGTTACGTACGCAGAACATGAGCTAACTACATAGGTTCGAACTGGGCTTGTTAGAAAAGACACCTTCGGAAAATGGTTCAGGGGGCGGCAGCTGTTTTGGGCCTTAGGCCCAACTATTTGGAGTTGACTAGAAAAGCGTCTCTTTGAAAGGACCATCTGCCATACAATGCATATACATGTATGTTTAGTGTATTCTGTGCGCACTCCTCCTTTTAGCCAATCGAATTGATTTGCACTATTACTCTAGCACCCATCATTTTTTCACAACATATTCATGTTACTCCCTACAGCACAGTCGCATTAGTATTGAGGACAAATGAGTGGTCCCAGACCAAAAGTGCATATCAATTCAGTTTAAGAGGAGCTTCTTATCTGTCCACAGAAGGCCAAATCACTGTCGTAGCTCAAGCCAGTCCAAAGTTATGACTGAATAAAGGCATCGTGCACACAAAATTCCGAATGGTTTAAAAATTTGAGTTAAAATTGCCCATAGTAAAACATACTTTTGAAGAAATAAGGCCAACTTGCCACTCCAACACAACAAAACGACGGTTTCGAACTAGCCTGAAGTTTCGTTAGATTCACTTAGTTATTGCGTGACGTAGAAGGCCTAAAATTTGTGAGTGAACAGGACAAACAAATTGTAAAATATCTTATTTATACCTCATGTGGTGCAGCTGAGTAAGAACTCAGTCTTTTTGCATTCGTTCAGTTGCACAGGACGTAGGAGAACCTTCAAAATTTGTCGTTGAGCACCACAAATCTTTGTAAGAAGAAAAATCATCTTACATCAGTCCTCTTTACGTCAAAACGTACGGAAATGAACGTAGGCGAGTACAACATGTGGGTCCAATTTTGACCTGGAGGCTTTGAAATTGTTGTTACACCCGGTGCCACATTGGCAAAGGAGGATGTTGTGCCCAAAGAAGGCAGTGGCAATGCCACTGAGACACCCTGTTGGTAAAGCACACACGGTCGATCGTGACAAATGAGCTTCTTACGGAGGAGAAAAAATGTCACCAGGAGAGCATCAGCATGATGGCTTCTAAGAGAGTCTCTTCTTAAGTCACGCGTGTGTGACAGCGAGAGAAAGTAGGGAAAAAGTCAATCTCGGTTAAGGATAACAAGTTGGGTGTGAAGAGGTTTGACAAAAAATGAGGTCACGCACGAGGTAAAAAAAAAGAAATGGGAATTCAGCTACTGTGTTTATACATTGTACTTGTTAGATCGCAGGCCTGTGAGGAACTCGTTGCACTTGAGGACGTTCCACAACGGGACCTTGACCATGTCCAACGTGTCCAAGGCCAGGGACGAGGGCGGGTACTCATGCAGGGCCGAAAACAGAGCTGGAGAGGCCGCCGAGGCTGAAGTCCAGATTGACGTCATTGGTGAGTTATCCTTTTCTCATTGATTTCTATGGATTTAAACACTCTGGGTCATCCAGTGATGCTGACGACGATGCTGATCTTTGCTTTCCTCCCCTCGAAAGTCTCTCCACAGCTGCATCCCTTCTCTGTCCCTGATAACCTGCAAGAAGGTGATCGTCTGTCCCTGACCTGTTCAGTGTCTAAGGGCGCGACCCCGCTCAACTTCGAATGGAGCTTCAACGGCTCCAGCGTGGCCCCCCACCATTCGGGGCTGCGCGTGGTGCGCGTGGACGATTTCACCTCGTTGCTGACCATCGAGCGGCTGGTTGCGGCCACGCATGCCGAGGCCAAATTCGCCTGTGCGGCCGAAAACGCCGCCGGCCGCGCCGAATACGACCGCGTGCTGGTCATCAACGGTAAATTCTGCGTATGTTTCAGTTCCCCCCGAGATTGTGTTCACCTCGCCCGGCGACCTCCGCGAGGGCATCCGCACGAGGCTGCTGTGCGGACTGGCGAGGGGCGACGCCCCGGTCAGCTTTCGCTGGCTCAAGGACGACGAGGATGCCCTATCCTCGTCCTCGTCGTTATCGTTGTCCTCGCCGGATGAGTTCTCGTCGCTGTTGACGATCGCGCGGCTGAGGCCCGAGCACGCGGGCACCTACACCTGCGTGGCCGAGAATAGGGCCGGACGGGCAGAGTACAAGGCCCGATTGACCGTCAGAGGTACCGAAGGCGGTAGAATTCGCATGCACGCACACGCTCACCCACCCAGACGCACATTCACACTCACGCTCACACACCCACGAACACACACACAAACAAAAGCACGCACGCACCCAGACACCCACACACACTCCCAGACACACGCACAGAGGGGGGATCAGTAACACTGAACACAAGCAACACCGTAGTCTAGAATGCATGATCTCGCGTTAATGTGAACAACTATACACTTAGGACTGAAATTGTGATGTGTATTGAATGTCCGATGATACAGTAGATACAGTTCTGGAGAAGCATGAATGTTTAATATGAAACAAACGCACACATGCATGTTTACCCTTTCATATGATGCACGACAAACGTCCGAAGTCCCTCATTTATCGCTACTAATGTTTAGTGCCTCCCACCTGGACCACGCGCCCGGAGAGCCAAGTCACCCGTGTCGTTGGAGAGCGGGTGGAGCTAACATGTCAAGCCACCGGGTCACCGAACCCGACGATCGTGTGGAAGCAGGAAATCGGTTAGTTTCTACTTCACGTGGACGTTCTCAAACAAGCCATAAACAAAAACCCTGTCATGGATGTCCAGACTCTCGTCCCGGAGAGTTCCGTCTCCTGTATCCGTTTTCGGGGTCTGCTTCGGAGTGGTCGCCATCAGACAGCAACGGCACTATCATCCTGGCCAAGGCCGACCCGACCAGGGCTGGAAAGTACCTCTGCGAGGCGTCCAACGGAATCGGCCAAGGACTCAGCCATGTCTTGGACCTGATCATCAAATGTGCGTAAGCGAAAGTGACTTTCACAGCTACTTTCCTCACGCAGATCGACCCCTCATTGTTCATACCCACACAGCACCCCCGAGAATTCTGCGCGAGGGCTTCCCGGCCGTGGTCGTGACGTCCGTGGGCTCCCCCGAGGCCAAGCTGGAGTGCGACGCCAGGGGAGACAAGCCGATCGTCGTCAAGTGGGAGAAGGTGAGCACATTCTGGGAGACCAACTTTCCTTCCTCTTTTTTTTCCAACCCCAAAATAAAGGGTCCGAACCTCATTTCCTGCAGGCGTGGGTACATGTCAAGTCTCTCTCTCACACACACACGCACTCACGCACGCGCGCACGCACACAGGGAGAGAGAGAGAGACCACATGGGAATTCAGCAAACGCAAAAACCGAAATGAAAAGCTGTCAGGAGGATGTTGGGACCGAGAGATCCGCTGAATTATTGCCTCTCTCTCTCTCTCTCTCTCTCTCTCTCTCTCTCTCTCTCTCTCTCTCGCACACACACACACACACAGACCGACAGACAGACATCCGCGCGCGCACACGCATAGATAGAGAGGGATTCACTTCACCCCTTTGGAGAAAAGAAGGGGAGCAGAAGAGACTTTTCATGCATTTCCTTTTGCACCCTTTCCAGACATTGGGACGGAATTTGTGTCTCGCTTCCCAAAAGTGAGCAAGGCTACAAAACACAGTCAAGTTAGAAAGACAAGCAGAAGGAGGAACGAGGACTTGCTCATTGTGTACGGCAAATCTCAGACTGTTGCAAAAGTGCCAAAGAGACACTGGGAGCATAAAATCAATTCTCTAAGACCAACAGAAGTAGTCAGATCGGCCAAAGCCAATGACTCAATCACCATCCTCCATGTTCTAGAGACTCTTCTCCTTGCTCATATTGTTCTTGATGAGGTTGAGCCTGTCTCTACTTCACCAGGTTCAAATTTCCGTATAAAGATAAATTGGATCCTAAATTTTGCCACCACTGCATATTGGCGTACATTTTTAGGACGGAAGTGACCTACTCATCGGCAGCGGCAGTGGCCGGTTCTCTATGGAGACGCAGGACAGCAACAGCCCCGCGTCGGGGTCTGTTGGTGTCAAGTCCCTGTTGACTCTGAGGGGTGACATCCGCCCGGAGGACGCGGGGATCTACCAATGCTCGATGAGGAATCCCTACGGTGCGGACGTCATCAGGATCAGGCTGTTCGTGCAACGTGAGTGCGTCCGTCTGGGTGCGTCAAGATGCGACCGAGAGTTTTCACACGCAGGCCTTTGGGCCCTGGCACAGATGGACGATTTTTTGTAGCTTGACCTCACTTATGTGGTTTACCAGAAGCTGCCGCTACTGTACTGCCATGTCGGCCCTTGGTCAGCACAGCACAGTCGTGTGCAACAGCAAACAGACAACAAACCTGTTTTGAGAAGCTGAGAAATGCATTTTGCTAATAAATTTTTGGCTCCTCCGATATAAGGACTCCCTGCTTATAGCAGCGAATAATCCCTGCGACAAATCTGATCTTACAAGCTAGTTAGTTCCACCGTACAATATTTCCTATCTTTCCCCAAGGGGGTGACTGAAATTTTGGACAGGCAGACTTCAACTTATGTCTCAAAAATTGAGCTACAGAAGCAGATGCATAAAATTAAAAATAACTAAATACATTCTTCAGTCATGTTGTGACTTACGTATGTGAGGACACCTGCCTCAAGGTTATATTTTCCGAAATGGATGTGAAAGTTGAGAATTTTGACGGGCATGCGAAAAATAATTTTGGGCTGAAGTGTAAGTGAGAGGTACTCGCGCTCCCCAGGCCTATATAGGGGGCTTATGGAAAAGAGAGGATTTTTGCAAGTCAGACCTGAAATAATAACGTTATTGAGTCCTAAAGAGAAGACAATGACGTTTTATTTTCTCAGTGAACTCCATCATTTACCGCCATCATTTCGTAAAGTGCTCAAAATGCTGCCCATGGGGCTGGAATCCACATGTGGACTCTTTCTTTCTTGAGCAAATTTTCACTGGTGTTCAATCATCATCCAGGACTGGAAACTCACTGGTGTCATCCTCGTCTTGAAGCAGTCGGAAAAAGTCACCAAACAGCTTGAGAAAACACCTCCAACCTTGGGAAGATAGAACTTGCTCGATTTTGGTGCGATTCGCAAAATTCTTTTTGCAAACGAAAATTTTGAACCTCCTCTCTCAAATAATCCCAGTTATGCTATCGTATGCATCTCATGCGCAGGCTGAGCAATATAAGAACCTTTTTGTTCCATGCTGCAGAGCCTCCGGCGCCCCCGACCACTCTGAAGGCGACCCGGATCGAAAGCAACAGTGTCCAGTTGGCTTGGTCAGCCGGGCAAGAGGAGGAGGCCGAGCAGCAGCAGCACCAGCAGCGGGAGGCGGAGGCTGTTGAGGAGGCCTCACCAGACGTGACCTCTCAAAAAGTGGGCAGGAAGAATGTGGGGAAAGGAGGACAAGAAACGCCCCAAAGTTTGCCCATTAAAAACTTCCTCATCGAAATTGCTCCAAGGAATGGTGAGAACACCAGAGAAGGAGAGAAAGTTTCAATGCTTGAAGTCAAGAGCATCACGCCCAAAAAAAGTGCAGTATAATAGCGGCCAATTTAGTCGTGTAAAATACTGTCTTAAGGTGCATTCACACTTAGCAATTACAATTGACTCATTTTCCTCCAGTTCCCTGGGGAGCTTCATCAGCAGAGCAACAAATAAGAATCCTCACGGTCCCTGGGCATCTTCGCGCGGCCTTGGTGGACGGCCTCATGCCCTACGTCCACTACAAGGTCCGGATGGCGGCCGAGAACGACTTGGGCAGGGGAAAGATGATGCAGGAAGACCTGGAGGTGACTTCGCTTTTAGTATTTCTCTCTCTGGTATCAAAGTTACCTCACTATTTCCTCTTTAGTTTCGCACCCTCGGGGCCGAACCAGCGGGTCGGCCGCGCCACCTACGGGTTTCCTCGGCAACTTCGCCTCCGGGCTCGCTCAGTCTGGCCTGGGAAGACCCGGACAGCAAAACTTGGAACGGTCACCTCAGTGCCTACAAAGTTGGCTGGAGGGAAATTAGGCGAGTGAAGAAATGAAATTAACTTTTGATAAAAATCGTGATCATCATTGGAACTTCTACGCGTGACAATAGTGATTACAAAGAGTTTGAATCCTGTTATGTAAATGACTGACTTCACTTTGTGTGCAAGTTACTTCCAAGACACCACCACAAAGCACATGAGTGCTTTAAGCACGTATTGTCGGCATTCTTTTGGTGCCATTCAAAGCATTCAATGTTTTATTTTTTAGATATCAATTCGGACAGATTGAACAGAAAGAAGTAGAAAATCTAAATAATAATCAATAATAAATAATCAAAAACATGTCAGGGGACTGGGGAAAAAGAAAGGCACGTTGACTTGCAGCAAGTTCAGACCTCTCACATTACTGCCTTGGGCACATCTGCTCGTGTTGAAAACACAACCTTTGATAAAGAAAAAATGTGTCGTGACCACAAAGGTTATTATTGCTGTTTTAGCTCTGCTGAATCGGTGACTTACAACTGGACAGAGATTGAAAGACATGACTCTGGAGACCTCAAGCTCAAGGTGGATCGACTGAGACCATTCACCAGGTAACCTCAGGGCCATAACGAGGTCACATTAATAGTTTACCATGTCCATCGCCATCTCTTAGGTACGAGTTGCTGGTGCAGGCTGTGAATGACTTTGGGGCAGGTCCCACGGAGAGAATCACTGCCAGGACACAAGGAGATGGTGAAGGAAAACTGGCAATCATTGAGTCACCCATGATTTTCTGTATGCGTCCCCTTTAGTCCCGTCCATGCCTCCCGAGAACCTGTCCTGCCAGTCCCTGAGCACCAGCAGCTTCCAGGTCAGCTGGCACCCTCTGGAGCAGCGACACCTGAGGGGACAGCTGGTCAAATACAACGTGTATTACCAGCACATCGTCAGGAATGGTAGAGGGGACCACAAGGCGCCGACTGCATCGGGTAGATGGTCTCAACATCTGGCAACAAAGCTGCTTCAAGTGCTTGCAAATTTTTGTATCTTTTTAGCCTCGTTCGGTGGCTCAGTGGCCTCGTCCTCGTCCTCCAACCTCGTGGTCTCCGGGTTGGTCTCTGGCGCCAACTACAGCATCCTCTTGGACGCTGAGACCAGACAGGGCCATGGACCTGTGGACCAACGTCCACTCTTTTGTACCACAAAGCCAGGACGTAGGGGAAAAACTGAACAACTTTTTTTAAATAAACCACCTGCAATCCATACTTTTCTGCAGCCCCTTCTGCTCCCGAGGCTCTTAACGTCTTCCCTAAGACCGACAGGTCGGTAATATTGGCGTGGCTGCCTCCTGGAGAGGCCGAAGATGGAGGTGGTGGAGCAATCAAGCATTACACTCTCTATAGGAGGTGAGGTCCAGCAAGCTACGGGTGGAACAGGCTCAAAAATAGCCTTATGCTTTGACCAAGTTCAAAACATCGAAATTTTGAACTTTTGGGCTCGGCTCGTTCCATACCTAAGAACATGCATTTGGTGTTGAAAATAAGGCGGTGAATATCGCAGATACCGTCCAAGTCCGTCGAGCACGAGATTGGAGACGTCCACCACTGACTTGCCCGCGTCCGTCCTTTACAAGGAGGTCCATGGCTTGAAGTCAGGGGTCTTCTACCAATTTTGGGTCAAGGCTACCAATGAGTGGGGTGAAGGCGACGCCTCCGCAATAGAGAACTATAGGACTACTCGAGGTCCTGTAGGTAAGATCATGAGTGTGCATGGCACTAGCAAACATTTTGCCCCGTATGTAAGAAAAGTAGACTTAAAAGCTATATTTTCAGGCCCCCTGCCCCCTATTCCACTCTCTTTGAACCGGACGGTGTCTGTGACCAAGGGGCGCCCGGTGTCTCTGCCCTGCGCCCACCTTGACCCAGAGGAACGGGTGGTCTTAAAGCGCCGTTGGCTGCGGGACGGTCGCGTGCTCACCGGGGACTTCATGGACATATCGGCCTCCGCCAAGAGCGGCAACCTCAATTTTAGGTCGGTGCAGCCTGAGGATGCAGGCAACTACAGCTGCGAGGTCGCCGGTGGCGTCTCAGTCATCCAGTACAGGCTGGTGGTTCAAGGTGACAACTCGACGTACCAGACAATTTAAATTTACAATGAAACTTGTACAAAGTGTTGCTCTTACCAGACATCCCAGCTCCACCAGGACTGGAAATCAGCTCTGCTCACTCCTTCTCCCTCCACCTCAAGCTGGACACCATTGGGTTAAGTCTACCTGGACTCTTTCCTCTGCTTACTTGTTCAATCTTCTACAAGCAGGTGAGGATGAGGACTGTGCAGGTGCAAAACCACAGTATACGTATGGAAATGTGACATCGCAAACGTTTTAACAGATGTATGGAAGTCTGGAGACTCTGACAGTTCCTCCGCCAAGAAGATCAATGACTGTGAAGCTCAGAAACTTACAGTGCGGGACCATGTATCAGGTTTATTCAAGGTCAGTCAGTCTCAAGACTGGTTGCTGTCGGCGAGGTTCTCATGGTGCACAACTTGAACTTCCTGTGTAGGTGCTCCAATGTCCTCGGTCCCGGATCCATCTCCAGCCAGCTTAGTCACCAGACTCTGGGAATGGCCCCGAAAGTTCCTAACGAGTCCCGGTTCGTCCACCCCTCCAACGACTCCGTCCGACTCGACCTGTTTCTGTGGAATAACGACACCTGCCCGATCACCTACTTCGTCGTCGAGTACAAGGGACTTAGGGTGAGGATAACAGCAACGACGCTACAAGCATGTGCTGTCCAACGTACAGTTACACATAACTGTGCAATGCGTTTTTAAGGTTACAAAAAGTGACTTTGCATAGAAGTCTGATATTGCCAATATATTGGGCATTACAAACCCATTTTCACCAGGTTTGTTTTGGTGTAAAGCACACATGTGTGTGTAACACATCATTGATGGGTCATGAATGAGCCTTAGGTACCTTAAAATTTCCTTTTTGTGTTTAAGCAGTACAAAGGACAAAAGTACAAAAATCTTTAATGGGATCGCCCCACCGGATCCCCAACTTCACCCCCACCGGCATGGATCCTTTATTATTGTATTAAGTTGATCAAGTCCGCTGCCTCAAAAGCAACAACATTCTTCCTCGTGAGTATGACTTCTATTAGACGTTTCCAGACGTAACAGAAGGTTTGGCTTCGACTTCACGTATTGCTGGTGTTATATACCAACCTGACCAGGTCAAAAATGGTTCCAGTGCCCAACATATCTGCCCTTTTTAAAACCATCATAAGTGTCTTTAACAGCATATTTACTTTTTTCACAATTCCTGGGACACGTGCAGATGTGCAAATTCTCTTTTCATCTGCCTGGTGTGCCGACGTACATAATATTACATGTATGTACTTACATCTTCAGGACTACCAGTGGACTCTGGTATCGAACAACCTCCAGTTGACCTCGCGGCGCTTCTCGATCAGACACCTAAAGCCGGACACTGCGTATCAGCTTAGGGTCCGGGCCAACAACGGGGCTGGATCGGCAGAACACGTCTACGACTTCGAGACCACGCAAGTTTACACGAACTCTGCCAGCATCGATTCAACCAGACAAATATAATCGATCACTTGTATTTTAGGACTTATCGTCATCCAGGTGAGCACCTGGGCTCAGGCTCCTCTCTTGACGCAGCTGGAGGTAGCAAGGCTGACGACAATGGCAGCGAGGGTGGCGGCCTGCTCATGGCCGTTCCCATCGTTGCAGGTGTCGTCCTTGTGGGCGTCGCTGTTATTTTTGGCGTCACCTTGTGCAAGAAACGTAAGTACACTGGTATGACTATGATCACCCAGATATATATCCGCAAGGTATGGGGTATATTATTACAGGATCACTTCATGCCAAAGATCCTTACCTACAGTCTGAAGAACGTCTTGACCCTTTAGGACGCCAGCAAGATTCTCTGGGATCTGGAAAACCTCAACGCCCCGAGCTTCCACCAGAATTCTCGAACCAACAGCTCCTTTTGACATCTCAAAAGAGCTTTTGCTCATCGTCATCGCCACCTCCGTTGCCTGAGGCCATCTACGAAGCCCCGTCCACCGTGGTGAAGGATAACGTCAAACTGGAGGACACCATGGGGAAGATTCCGCGTGAGTTAATTTGAGGAGAAAGCAAAAATCACACACAAATACAAACAAACACGAAGAAATATCGGGGCTCGATCTTGAGCTATTTACAGAGAACCCTGACGACATCCTCCCCTACGCCACGTTCAGCCTCCCCGAGAATGCCGTCGTCGTAGCCGGCGGCAGCGGCCAAATCGTGCACATCACGCAGCAGCAACAGTTCTTGCGGGAGCAGCAGCAGCAATGTTTCCTAATGCCAACGGACAGGGAGCTGCAAGGCACGGTCAGACACATGGACATGCTCATGTTGCATGAGAAGTCGACGCTCCCGTTGTCCGACGCCAATAGCAAGTCGGTGAGCGAGAGCGAAAGGCGGAAGGAAGTCGCTGGCCTCCTGCCTGGAGTCGTTGCAGTGGTTGTAGTAAGCACAAGCACATACGTTTGCTTTCGTTTTAGAGCGATCCCTATTCTTCTGTGGTGTCTCCTGCCCAAGTTTGCCAGCAGCAGCAACTTCCTCAACGCCGTCAGCACCGACAGCGCCCGCGTCAACGCCGACGCCACCACCGACGCAGCAGTCAAAACGTTCAACAGAAGCAACACTTCCAGCTGAGGCCAGTCGTACAGGAATCCATCGGCACCACTGAAGACGACGACGACTCCTCCTCCACCTACTTTATCTCCAGATGGGACCCCTCGCCCAAGAAGAAGGACTCCGTCGAAAACGCGCAAGGTACCCATCCCATCATACATACTTGCATGCTCATATCAAATGGATTATTTATGACTTTAAGCCTTCTACCAACGAGAGTGCACCAACCAAGATGAGTCCTCCGGCCCGGGAAGTTCTTCTTCCAGCTGCTCAGACCAAGAAGACGAGGGTCCGACGCCCTCCGGAGTCCAGACCCTCAACCAGTCAGAAGACGACGAGGAGGAGAGGATCTTTGTGAAGCAGGAGAACGGTCAATTCATTGCTGTTAAGAGGTCGCAGATCATGTTTCTGCGCCAGCCGAAGTAATGGAAGCAAAAGTTTTGGCACCTTGTCCAATCCCGTTGTTAAATTTTTGGCTGTGATCGTCATACCAACACTACCAAATGTTATCATCTTTCTACGACTTGACCATGGAGTTCATACAGCTTGGATAATACAACAGCAGCTGAGTTCCCCATGTCCATGCATTGTCCGGGACGACACCGTTGCAAAAGGCTATCTTACACCAGGTGTTACAGGGTGTCTCGTCTATGAAAGTGTCTCGCCATAAATTCGCAACTGTAAGAATTTGTCAGCTGAAGTCATCAGGTGGCCGCCGTCACCGTCACGGTCACCATCACTGATCAACACGTGCAGCACATTAACGGTCTCCTTTTTCATGGCTGACCTAACACAACAGCTAAAACAAGAAATTGTGATTCACCTGACCCTCAACTTTTTGTCGTCCTTTCAAAAAAATTACATTTGTTGGATGGTGACTGAAAAAAATCCAAAACCCACCTAAAAATCAGCTGTCATTGAAAAATTTGTCTAGAAAATTGTCTTGGGTTCTTCACTGATTGAAAAATTCAACTTTGGTTGTTTACAAGAGATTTGCTCATTTTGAACAAATCCTTATGTCACCAGGAACTTTTCTCAAATCGAATTCTGAGGAATTAAGTGCTTAAAATTAAGAAAAAACGTCGAACTCAATGTCACCACCAAGATTGCCACAATTCTTCACCTATAATTCCGACGTTACGAAAGCCAGTCAGCATTCCCACCACGTCACCAGCACGAAGTACTGTATAGTACTCATACTATGACTCACCTTAAACTGCTCTCTCACTCATACTATTTCTTATTCTCTCACCCAATCAATATGAGAGCAGTCCTATATCAGAGGCGAGCGCTGAAGGGTGCATTATAAGTAAAGTAAAAGTACTTCAGAAACTTCAACATGTCTGGACACACACAGATCAGGAGCCACGCCGAGTATTCGTGCGCCAACGTGAATCACACGCAGACGCTGTCAATTCCCAATTTTTTGGAGGCCGCGGCCAACAACGAGGTCTTCGCTGTCCCCTTTGAGGCAGTGGTTGTTACTGCAGGACCTCGGGTATGCTTAGTATGCACTGAGGGTTTGCGGGGAGTTTTTTTGTTTCATGTGATAGAACATATGTGCATGGTAGACCAAGAACAGCAAGGAGAAGGAAGATCAGAAGGTGCGAGTGGCCTTCGAGTTGACCGTGCAGTCCACTGAAAGAGATGTCCAGCTGGTGCTTTACTACATCTCCAAGTGAGTCCCCCCCCCTTCCATAAAGTTTTTGCATGCGAGATTTGCATCCTTGCATGCAAAAGTCTCTACAATTTCCGCAGGCGTTCGTGTCTATTGAAACGCCTGCAGTTCCTGCTGGTGAACAACGAGAACCGGACGAGAAACCAGCGCCTGTACACGGACCTTCGGGTCAGCGAGCCCGGGCAGGTGGCCAAGCAGACCTTCTCGAAGAACAGCCTGATCGAGAACAACTTCCTCGCGGCCGAGCGAGGAAAGCTGACCGTGGGATGCGCCTTGGACGTCAGCGTGGGCAAGGTGTACTACTGTATATACACGTACAGTAGGCGCCTCTTATAGTGACAATTCGTATAAAGTGGCAGTTTCGGCCTCGTCCCAATTGTGTCACTATAAGCGACGCCCACTATAGAACAATGCGCAAAGCGAACCGCGTGAGCAGCCCGACATAAGGTTCATTCTTAAGGTGATCTACACCACCGTCAACTCCTCCTCATACTCGGGCGACGACCGCATTGGCGCTATCTCTCTCGCAAGAGACTTGCTCCATGCCTTCAAGAGTGGGAGTGACTTCTCGGACATAACCGTGGCCTGCGGGGAGAAGGACTTTGCCTGCCACAAGTTCGTCTTGGCCGCCAGGTTGGAGTAGTTACTTGTCATCGACAACCTCGTTATTTTTTTGTACGCAATGTTGCTAAGCTTCCGTCAGGTCTGAGGTGTTCGCGGCCATGTTCACTCATCCAGACAGTATCGAGATGAGGTCTAACATTATCAGGATCGACGACATCGACGAGACGAGCATGGGGAAGTTTTTGCAGTTCATGTACACTGGTGAGTCGTCGCACTGCATAGAGTAGTTCCATACGCATGCATATACATATGTACATTAGGGTGGGCCCCTTGAGGCGAAATTCTTTTTTTTCAAAATGCACACCCATCAGGAGTTGCAACTGATGTAGAAAGTAAGATCCCACCCAATCAGACTGACAT